>Ga0075434_100000094_pt1 | contig 48967 bp, 46 predicted proteins | sample RhiMethybrSRZTD3_FD_75298 | JGI IMG/M metagenome (GOLD analysis project Ga0075434, IMG submission 75298) | Populus rhizosphere microbial communities from Tennessee, USA - Rhizosphere MetaG P. TD hybrid SRZTD3 | ecosystem: Host-associated > Plants > Roots > Rhizosphere > Soil | place: USA...
CTGGGCGCCAGAGCGTACGCCTGGTGCAGCAACCGGCTGGCTGAGTCTGCGTTCCCGGCCTGCCACAGCGTGAGCCCCTGATTTGCCACCGCGCCGGCGAGCTCGGCCCGGTAGCCGTCGATTTCCGCCTTGCATTGTGGCGCCAGCGCCTCGGCCCGGTCGAACGACGAATCGGCACCGGCTGCGTCTTCCATCAGGATGTAGTACCGGCCGAAGTAGTACCAGGCGCCGGGGTTCTTGTCCTGTTTGTCGTCCCGAATGGCGCGCGTCAGCACATCAAGGGCCTGGCGCAGCATGCGGTCGCGCTGCACGGGCTGCTCGCTCGCGATCTTCAAGTCGAGCACGGCGCTGGTGATCCGGAAGTGCCCGGCAACCACGTTGCACGGCGCCTTGGGCTCGACCCAGGCGCGTTGTCCCGGCAAGGTCGCTGCCCGGGCCAGGAGGAGACCAGCGACGACGGCAGTCGCGCGCATCGAGTGCTCCAGGAAAGACGGGGTTTGGGGAATCTGTCCGGCCTCCTTGCCCTGTCAATGCATCCCAAGACCGAGATCCTGTTGGGCCTCCGCGACGGCTTCGAACAGCTCGTCGAACGAATCGATCACGAACAACACATCCTGCAGGTGATCGATCTCGAACGGCTGGTTGAGCACGGCCGGGAGCGAGAACGGCCGACGGTCGCACCTGGGACCGAGCGCGTTCGCGGCGTCCCCGTGCGAGGAGATGAGGCCACTCCCGTACACCTTGATCTCGCCCTGCTCCCGGATCAAGCCGAATTCCACCGTGAACCAGAACAGGCGGGCCATGGCTTGGACTTGCGGATCCGTCCTGGCAGTGGCTGCCGACGCCCCAAACCGTTGCAGAAACGACGCAAACACCGGATTGGCATGCAGCGGCACGTGTCCGAACACGTCGTGGAAGATGTCCGGCTCGGGGAGGTAATCGAGCTGAGCCCGGGGACGGACTTTCACCGTCGTGGGGAACCGGCGGTTGCCGAGACATTCGAAAAACTCCCGGGCCGGCAGAAATCCGGAGACCGGTACGGCCATCCACCCCGTCCAGGCGCTCAGCCGGCGATTGATGTCCGCCAGCTCCGGAACGCGTTCGGGTTGCAGCCCGATCCGCTCCGCGCCCTCGAGAAACAGCTGGCTTCCGGTGTCCTTGAGCGCGGCCATGCGTCGCTGGTACAACAGGGCCCACACGGCGTGGTCTTCGGACGTATACGTGCTCCAGTCCTGGGTAATGAAGCGTGGGCCGGCCGGAGTCGCCGCCGCGGCTGGTTCTGGCATCGGAGCATCCTTTCGTTTCCTCGGGATAACAAAAACGCGGCCCGTGAAGTGTCACGGGCCGCGTCGGCTGCTCGGGTTATTGCGCTACTGACTTTAGCTGCGCGAACGCCCCCGGCGCCGGCCCGTGAGTCGGGTCGGACGATAGCCGTACGCGTAGCGGCGCTGCTCGGTCTTCATCAGAGCGGGCGATGGGATTCGAACCCACGACGTCCAGCTTGGGAAGCTGGCATTCTACCCCTGAATTACGCCCGCCAACTGTCCTAAAATGTTTGGTCCGTCGAGCGTCGTCAACGGCGTCACTCTTTGTGGTAGCGCCAGGCGACGACTCCGGTGCCGATCGCCCGTGTCTGGAACTGGTTTGTGCCGCCCCCGTCCAGGGCCGGGACATCCACCGATTGAGTCGCCACGACATTGCCCTGCGCGCCCAGAAACTCGAACACGAGCTTCAGCGGCGCGCTGCCTTTGTCGTGGTAATTCGTGACCAGGCCTCCGATGCTCGCGCCCTGATCTCCCGGGGTGAAGCTGCCGATACTCACTTCGACCGGGAGCAAGGAATCCGCGATGGTGACGTAATACAGCGCCGAGTCGTTCTTCCCCTTCAGCTGCCACGCCTGCGCGACGAGCCGCAGCGAGGCGCGGTTCATCGGGTCGACGAGGATGAGCCGCTGCGCCATCACGAGCATCTTGTCCGGGTCGCGCAGCGCCAGATACGTGTTGGAGAGGTTGTAGAGACCGTCGCGGCTCTGGGGGGAATGCCGGACTCCCGCGTCGAACGCCTGAGCGGCCAGCTGATAATTCTCCCGTGCCGCGTCATTGCGAGTCTTCATGGCGTTCATCCCGACGGAATCGCACGACACCGTGATCGCGCGGCGTTGCACCGCCGTCAGCGTCCGCGTCCCCCGGCGCTCGTTGCGACAGCTGGCGGTCATGGCGGAGGTATCCGGGTAGCCGGGCGCGGCATTGTAGATCGAGACACCGGCGTTGATCACGCTGACCGGGTCGATCGAATCCGCGTGCGCGACGATGGTCTTGAACACGGAAAACGCCGAGTCCTTCTTCCCGGCCGCGGTCAGCGCGTCTCCCAGCCGCGCCAGCGCCTGAGCATCGTTGGGCACCAGCTTCAGGTACTCCTGATACGCGGCGGCGGCGGAGTCATTCTGCTGCGCCATGAACAACGCGTTCCCGAGATTGAACACCGCGTCCCGTCTCACCGATGAATCCTTGGGGTCGCTGGCCACCTGAGCGGTGCGCCGGAAGTAGAACGCCGCCGAGTCGTACTTGGCACCGTTGAAAAACGCCGTGGCGAGCGTCGTCAACGTCTGGGCATCGCCATCGAAGACCAAAAGCGCCTGACGGAACAGCACGATCGCCGAGTCATAGTTCTGCGCGTTGAGCGCCGTGACCCCGGCGTTGAAGGACGGGACCCACAACGAATTACGACGCCAGAACGCGATGTCGTCGTGACAGCCGGGCATCAGGGTTTCCGCCTTGCGGAACGACGAATCCGCACCCGGCACGTCGCTGCGCACGACGTAGTAGCGAGCCAGGTAGTACCACGCCGCCGGGTTCTTGTCTTGCCCCCCGGTGGAGACCGCCTGCACCAGGGTCCGCTGGGCATCACGCAGATCCTTCTCCCGCTGATCGTCGAAACGCGTTTCCGCCGCGTTCTTGAGATACAGGAGGCCGCTGTTGACCAGGAAGTGGCCCGGCTTGAGGTCGCACTTGGGCGCCACCCACCGTCCTTGCCCGGCGGCGAGCACAGGCGTGAGGGCGAACACGGCGAGGAACCTCGAGATGAGCTGCAGTCGCATGTGAGCTTACTCCTTCACGTTCGCGATCAGGGCTTCGGCGCTGCGCTGTGCGGCGCGCGCCACTTCGAGCGGCGCAAGCCCCATGGCTTGAGCGGCCGCGAGGACATCATCGTATTCCGGCTTCACCCGCGGCGGCGTGCCCGCGGGAGATTCGAGCACCTTCACTCGCACCTGCACATCACTCCCGAGCCGCACCGTCACCTGACGCCGGGGCAGCGTGATGCGCTCCATGCGGACCCGACGGACTCCCGCGGTGGTGCTGTGGCGAAACAGCGCCGCCGTGACCTCGTCCACCAGAGACTCTTCCACCACGGCTTCGCAGCGGAATCCCGTGCGTCCCTTCTTCATTTGCACCGGCCACGTTTGGACGTCCAGGGCGCCCGCGGCCAGGAGCGCTTGCCGCAGCGGCTCGACGTATTCGGGACTCAAATCATCCACGTCGGTCGACACCACCGCCACCTGCCCCGCCTCGGCTGCCGCCTCGGCAACCAGAATCCGGAGCGCGTTGGGGTAGTGCTTCGGATCCCGCGACCCGGCGCCCCAACCCGAGGCCACCATGCGCCAGCGTGCCGGCGGAGGCCCGGCCGATAATACTCGCAACAGGGCGGCACCGGTCGGGGTGGTCGCCTCCCCCTCGACGGGCCCGTCGAGCGAGACCTCCAGTCCTTCGAGCAGCATGGCCGTGGCCGGCGCCGGCACTGGGAGACGACCATGAGCGGTTTCCACCCAGCCGGTTCCCACCGCGACCGGCCGATGGTGAACGGTATCCACGCCGAGCAGCTCGAACCCTTCGATTGCGCCCACGATATCGAGAACGGCATCGACGGCCCCGACCTCATGCAGGTGCACACGATCCGGGGTTACGCCGTGCACCTTGCCTTCGGCTTCGCCGATCAGACGAAAGGCCCGCACAGCCCGGTCTTTCACCCAGGCCGAGACGGGCGCCTGCTCCACCATTTTCACCAGCTCGCCCACATGGCGCCCGTGTGGCTGCTCGGGAATGATGAACTCCACCTTCCGGCATTCGACTCCCGACCGGCGCACGTCGCGTATCGAAACCGAGACACTCGACAAGCCGAGCCGCCCGGGAAGCTGCTCCAGCCAGGTGACCGGTACACCGAGGGACAGCAGCGCGCCCAGCGTCATGTCGCCGCTGATCCCTGCGCTGGGGTCAATGATTGCAATGGACATGGCCGAAGTGGCCAAATATAAATAGCTTAGCCCCGGTAGAGCCACCCGGCGCCAGTGTTGAACAACACCACGCTGTCTTGGGGCTGAATCGCGCCTCGCCGCAACAGCTCGCGGGCGCCGGCCAGCGTGGCCCCACCTTCCGGCGCGGCGTCGATTCCCTCAACGCGCATCAACTGCGTGGCGCCATCGGTCAACGCCGCATCGGTCACGGAGACGGCGCCACCGCCACTCTCGCGCAGCGCGGAGAGAATCAGTCGGTCGCCCAGGGGTCCCGGAACGCGGAGACCGGCGGCCACGGTGACGGGATCTGGCCAGGCCGTGCAGCGTTCGGCGCGCTGATCAAACGCCTCGACCACGGGTGCGCAGCCGGTCGATTGCACGGCATACATTCGCGGCAGTGGACCGTCGATCCATCCGCCATCCCGCATCTCGTTGAACGTCTTCCACATGCCGATCAATCCGGTGCCACCTCCCGTCGGGTACACGATCGCATCGGGAAGGGTCCAGCTCAGCTGTTCCGCGAGCTCCAGTCCGAGAGTCTTCTTCCCTTCGATCCGGTAGGGCTCGCGCAGCGTGGATACATCCAGCGCTCCGGTCTCGGTCGCCCATGCACGGGCTGCCTTGCCGCAATCACCGATGTGTCCGTCGATCAATTCCAGGTCCGCACCGTAACATCGGATTTGCGCCAGGATCGTGGCGGGCGTCGAGCGTGGCGCGAACACGCGCGCGGGCAGCCCCGCGCGGGCCGCGTATGCCGAGAGTGCGATTCCCGCATTACCGGCCGTCGGCACGACGAACCTCGTCGCACCGCCCGCCTTCGCCCGCGTGACCGCCGCGGCCAGACCGCGGGCCTTGAAGGACCCTGTCGGGTTCACGGACTCGTCCTTCACGAGCAGCCGGCCGAACCCTTCGCTCGCCGCGAGCCGGCTGGCGTCGAGCAACGGTGTGCCGCCTTCCCCCAGGCTGACGGCCTGCTCGTCGTCCTCGAGCGGCAGCCACTCCCGGTAACGCCACATCGTCCATGGCCGGTCGGACAGCGCCTGCTTGGCCGAAGGCGGAGGCGGTCGGTCGAGGCGCACCAGGTATGGAGCACCGCAGCGATCGCATACGCCCGGCAATCCCTCCCGACTGCGTCGCTCGTGGCAGGCCGAGCACTCGAGCGACCATCCGCCCACACTCACTGATGCACCAGGCGGTCGATGAGCCGTTCCGCCAGTGCGCGGGAGAATCCCGGAAGTGACGCGATCTCCTCGGGCGTGGCGGTCCGGACCCCGGCCACCGAGCCGAAACGTTCCAGCAGCAGCCGGCGACGTTGCGGGCCGATCCCCGGAACGGTCAACAGCTCCGAGGTAATCGTCCGCTTGGAACGCCGGCGCCGGCTGTAGGTCACCGCGAAGCGATGCGCCTCGTCACGGGCTCGCTGCAGCAGCTTCAACGACGGGCTGCGCCGCGCCAGGCGCAGCGGCTCGGCCCGATCGGGCAGGTAGACCTCCTCCTCGCGCTTGGCCAGGCTGGCGAGCGGGATGGCGCTCGCGCCGGCTTCGTTGGCGGCGGACTGGGCAGCGGAGAGCTGGCCCCTGCCCCCGTCGATCACCATCAGATCCGGCAACGGCTTCTCCTCCTCGATCCGTCGCCGCAAGAAGCGCGTCACCACCTCATGCACGGCGGCGAAGTCATCCTGCTGGGGCCCACGGATCCGATAGCGCCGGTATTCGGACTTCTTGGGGCGTCCCGCTTCGAACCAAACCAGCGAGCCCACGGTGTCGCGCCCCTGATTGGTCGATATGTCGATACACACGAACGACCGCGGCACGCTGGCGAGCCCCAGGTCCCGGCCCAACGCGTACACCGGATCCGCGGCGCGCTCTTCGACGTCGAAGGATTCCAGGAGCAGGCTCTCGAGCAGGTGCCTGGCGTTCTGCTCCGCCATCTCCACGAGTTTGGCGTTCGTGCCCCGTTGCGGCAGAGCCCATTCAACCGTCGGAGCCAACGTCCCGATGCCCTCCATGTCCTCCGGCGCGAACGGCAGCAACACCCGGTTCGCCCGCGCGTCGAGTGGGAGATAGAACCGGACCAGAAACGCGGCCAGCACCGCCGCTTCCGCTTCGGCGCCCGCCCGTTCGAGAAAGCGATGCTCCCGGGCGATCAGCCGCCCACCCCGGATGCGCAGGATCACCCCGCACGCGTCGTCACCATCGCGGGCCAACCCGATGGCATCGACGTCTCCCCCGCCCACGATCTCCACGCTCTGGGGCCGTTCCACCTGTTCCAGCCACGCTAAGGCGTCGCGCAGCTGGGCGGCGCGCTCAAAGTCGAGCTCGGCACTCGCTGTCTGCATCCGCTCCCGCAATCGGCCGCGCACGTCGAGGGTCTTGCCCTCGAGGAACAGCAGCACGTCGTCGATCATGCGGCGATAGTCCGCCTGGCTCTGGTAGCCGACGCAGGGAGCGCGGCAGCGCTCGATGTGGTAATCGAGGCACGGCCGGTTGGGCGCATCCGCCGGCAGGTCGTAATGACAGCTGCGCACCGTAAACAACCGGCGGATGATGCCGAGCGTCTGCCGCAACGTGCCGACGTCCGTGTACGGGCCGAAGTACCGTGCCCGTTCGAGCTGGATGCGGCGGACCACGAGCACACGGGGGAACGGCTCACCCAGCGTAACCGCGATGCGTGGGTAGCTCTTGTCGTCCCGCAGGCGGATGTTGAAGCGCGGCTGGTGCTGCTTGATGAGATTGTTCTCGAGCAGCAGTGCCTGGGCCTCGTTGGGCACGAGGATCGTTTCGAGGTCGGCGATTTGGGTCGCGAGCGCGGCTCGTTCCGGGGTGTCCTGGTGGTCGGGAGCGAAGTAGGCGGGGACCCTGGCACGCAGGTTCTTCGCTTTCCCGACATACAGCACTTCGCCGCCGCTGCTCTTCCAGAGATAGACCCCTGGCCGGTCCGGGAGCGTGGCGAGTTTTCTGGCGATCAGCGCAGGTACGTCCATATCCGGGCGGCGTCAGGGTGTTTCATGAGCAGCGTGAGAGCAGCGTAGCTCACGCCAAAGATACCCAGGGCGCCCAGGGCCCTCGGGATCGGTCCCAAACCGCCGGCAAAATGCACGGTGCCCGCCGCCGCGGCACCCGCCAGCAGCGCGGCCACGACGCTGATCCCGAACGCCTGCCAATCCGCGCGCCCCAGCACCCGTCCGATGCGTTTGTCCAGATCCCTGAGATGCAGCACGACGTTCAGTGTCGCTCCCAGTGACGACCCGAACGCGATGCCGGCCGTCCCATACCAGCGCAGCAACAGATAGGCGAGCCCGCCAGAAACGATGAGGGAAAGGGATGCGATCTTGACCGGCGTTTTCGTATCGCGCAGCGCATAGAATCCGGATGCGAACAGTTTTACGGTCGTCTGACCCAGCAGACCGACGCCGTACGCCGCCAGCACGCCGCCCACCAGCAGGGTGTCCGCATCTCCGAACCGTCCGGTCTGAAACAGCGCGGCGACGATCACGGGCCCGAGCACCGCGAACGCCACGGCGGACGGCATAACGAAATAGGTGATGCGACGAAACCCCGCCGCGATACGGGTCCGCAGCTGATCGTTGGGCGTGGTGGCCGCGGCGTCCCGGGACAGGTCGGGAAGCGAGACCGCAGCCACCGAGGTCCCGAACAGGCTCACCGGAAGCACCTGGATGAGCTGCGCGTAGGCCAGGCTCGACACGCCGCCCGGGCCGGCCAGCGAACCGAGAAACGTATCCACCAGTGACGAGAGCTGGGCGACACCGGCGCCGAGCACGAGCGGCGCCCACGCCACCAGGACCTGCCGCACCCCTTCCGGCGCGGTGCTCACCCGCAACGCGATGCCGCCCAGCAGGCGCCAGCAGGTCGGGATCTGGATGGCAACCTGCAGCACGCTCCCCACCACGGTGCCCCAGGCGAGCGCCAACGCCAGCCGGTACAGCTGCTGGTCCAGTGGAAGCGATGAGTCGACGAACCAGGTGGCCGCCGCAACCAGGGCAGCGATCCCCGCAATGTTCCACATCGCGGGTGCCGCGTACGGCAGAAAGAAGCGCCGATGCGAATTGAGTACGCCGAGACACCAGGCCGAGCAGACCATGAGGCCCGACATGGGAAACAACAGCCGCATCAACGTGACGGCCACGGTGCGCGTTTCGGGGGCCAGCCCCGGGGCCAGCACGCTGGTGAGCTGAGGAGCAAAGACGACGCCGACGACGGCCAGGACCCCGGCGGCGAGCAGCAGCAGTCCCGCCACGGCCCCGGCAAGGGCCCGGGCCGCGGACTTGTCCTGACGCTCGTTCAGTGAGGCATAGGCCGGGATGAAGGACGCCGACAGCGTCCCCTCGCCAAGCAGACTGCGGATCGCGTTCGGGATGCGCAGGGCGATTCGGAACGCGTCGGCGATGGCGCCATTGCCGAGGTAGTAAGCGGTGACGCGTTCCCGCACATACCCCAGGACGCGCGTGACGAGGATCCCGGCGGCCACCTGTGCGGCATGCCGGCCGCCGCTCGTGGTGGCGCCAGGCGGAGGGGGGGGCACGTCCTAGCGGCCGCTGCTGCCGGGATTCTTCGGCTTCTCGAGCAGCCGCTGCACGAACTGCAGCTCCTCCTTCATTCCCGTGACCGAACGGTGCAACTCTTCCACTTCACCCTCGAGCAGCTCGACCTTGCGATTCAGATCCTGCAGCTCCGCCCCACCTTCGCTCTTGGCGCCCCCCTCGAGTCGCCGGGCGACGGAGCGACCCAGCGGTGAGTCCACCAGGATGGCGACGATCGGAATCATGAGGGCGACGAACACGAGCACAACGATGGCGATGCCGAACATAGCGACAACCTACGAAGCCACTGCCCAGCGCGCCACTTCATCATGCAAAGCAGCGAACAATGGCGGCCCGTAGCGGATGGCCATGGACGCGTAGGTCAACGCGCGTTCCTGCGGCAGGCCGCCTGGATACAGCGAGGCCCGCGCGCGCGACAGCTGGCTGAGGATCGTTTCGTTGCCGCGCTTCAACGCCGCGACGAGCCTCTTCTCGATGTCCTGTGAGCCCGCCAGGGCGGCGTTGCGGGCAGACTCGACGGTTCGTTCCAGTGTGGGATCGAGCTGCGCCACGCCGGCGGCCAATCGGTCATACGACGTTCTCACCTCACGGCGCAATGCTTCCAGCGCCGCGTTGACCTCGGCCGGCAGCTGCTCGCGTACGACGCGCGCCTCCAACGCGCCCGGTGGACCATCGAAGTCACTCGGGACGAGGTGGTGTTTGTCCGACACGCGGGCAACGCGGGCTTCGATCAACAGACCCGACCAACGCGGCACGGGCGTCTGGGGTGTCACTCCCAGGGCGCGATACAGGGGACCCGTCTCCGCCAGGTATCGCAGCTCTCCCGGTCCGGCCAGATAGGCCACGGTGGGAAGCAGGGCGGCCTCGACCACGGGTCGCAGCAGCACGTTCGGGGACAAGCGGTCGGGCCTGTCAGCCGCGATCTTCTCCAGGTCCGCGCGGACGAATCGCTCGCCGCCGCGGCGGGTGACGAACGCGCCGCCCTCCCCGCGCAACCGATCCCTTCCCAGCGATCCCTCGAGCAGCACCGGCGACAACCCGTCCGGCAACGTCAACTCCAGCGCCCGGACCAGCCAGGGAGCCATCTCCTGTTTCACCGCCGTCGCGTATGGTCGCAGCACCGCCAGGCCGTAGCCGCCGAGCAGGGCCTGCACCGCCGCCGCGCATGCGTCGGCGAGATTGGTGTCGGGTTGGTAGGCCGCCCGCAGCCACGACAGCACTTCGCCCTTGAACTCGCTCTCCGGCGTGTCGGCGCGGAGCTGGTCGAGTGCGGTGAGCACTTCGGGTCCGCACGCCTCGCGGCTCAGCGGAGTGGCCGGGGCGTCCGCCGGGCGGTCGCGCAGCACGATCCGCGTCGGCTCCCCTGCCCCATTGAGCACCAAGGCCCAATTCGCCTCGTGGAAGTCGTGATCGTCGCCGGCGACCCAGAACACGGGCACCACCGGAACCCGCCGTTCACGCTCGAGCCGCGCCGCCAACGCGATCGCCGACAGCGCCTTGTACACGGTGTAGAGCGGTCCGGTGAACAGCCCCGGCTGCTGGCCGGTAGTCACGACCAGCACCTCGCCCGCGGCGAGCCGGTCCCGGCCCGGTCCCGGCAGCGTGGCCTCGAGCACGGCCTGCGACACGCGCCGCGGAACGCCGTCGCGCGGCCGAACCGGCGGAGCAAATGGAGTCGCCGCGATGCGTGGGATCACGAGCGTTCACCCAGCAGAATCGCGCGCGGGCTGTCGGCCGCGAACGGCCGCCCCTCGTAGTCCCCGAACCGGTCCAGGACGCGAAACCCGTTGCCTTCCAGCAGCGCGCTCAGGTCATCCGCCGAAAAGAGGCGGACCCGCTCCTGAAAGCTGCGGCCCTCATCACGCATTTCGATCTCTTTCACCACATAGCGGCCTTCCTCGCTGAAGCGCCGTCGGACGAGCACGGCGGTCGGCAACTCCGCGATCTCCTCCGTGTCGCGCCGCAGCGAGCGCCGGACCTGATCGGCGTTGAGGTAGTCGAGCACGAAGCGCCCACCCGGGGTCAATGCCGCCGCGATCTGCTGGACCACGAGGCCGTGCTCGCGATCGTCGCGGAAATAGCCGAACGAGGTAAACAGATTCACGGCCACGGTGATACTGCCGGGCCGAAACGGCAGCTTTCGCATATCGCCGCGCACCAGCAGGGCCCGCGTGCGCAGGCGGGCCCGATGCAGCATGGCCGGCGACAGGTCGAGCCCAATGACCCGCGCGCCCGCCTGCTCCAGCTCGGCCGCGTGCCGGCCGGCGCCGCAGGCGAGGTCGAGAACCGGTGCCCCTGGAGCCCACGGAGCGATGCGCTGCACCAGCGCCACAGCTCGACGCGCGTCCTCCGAGTCCCGGTGGGGATAGAGGGCGTGATACTCCTCCCCGAACCACTGTTCGAACCATTCGGTCATTCGCCGAACGCCTCAACTTGAAAGAGGTAGAGCTCGGTCTCGGGTTCCCGCCACGCGTCGGCGTCGAGGCCCGCCTTGCGGCATACGCCCGCCAGCAGCTCGGCGGCGGACCATCCCTGCTCCCTGGCCACTTGCGGGAGCAGGAGACCCTGGCGCCATCCGCGCCGGATCAACACGCCATCCTCCCCCAACCGCACGCGGGCCGGATCCCGCTCGGGAAACGGTCGCGGCTCCGACAGCACCGAGATCTCGATTCGCACGGCCGCGACGTCTTCCGGCTCGAGCGGCGGAAATCGCGGATCGTCGAGCGCGGCCGAAACGGCCATCCGCGCGACCACCTCCGCCAGCGGCCGGTCGGCCATGATATGGCCGACGCACCCGCGCAGCTCCGGCCCGTGCCGCAGGGTCACGAACGCGCCCCGCGGCAGCTGCAACACGGGGCTGTCCGGAATCGGCACGTCGACCTCCGCGCGCACACCCGCCATGAGCGCGGCACGCGCCAGCGCGAGCAGCGCGCGACGGGCCTCGGCATCGAGCTCAGGGCTCGCGATGGTACGGTTCTCCCCGGCGAATGGTGAACGCGCGGTACAGCTGCTCCAGCACGATGACGCGGGCCAGCTCGTGGGGAAACGTCATCGCCGAGAGACTCCAGACCCGCTCTGCCCGCTCCAGCACCGGGCCGGGCAGCCCGTCCGCCCCACCGATGGCGAGCACGACCTCCCGGCCTTCCTGATCCCAGAGGGCGGTCCAGCGCGACAGATCGCGCGAGGTCCAGGGCTCTCCCTCCCGGGACAGTGCGACAAGGCGCGCCGACTCGGGAATGGCTCCGATCAGACGCGCCTCGTCTTTCACTTCGCGCTCTTCCAGATGGGTGTAGCGCCGCACGCGTTTCGCGTATTCGTCAGCCGTCGCCCGCAGCGCCGCGTCCCGCATACGGCCGACCGCGACGACGCAATACCGCATCAGGCATACATCCCGCGCAGCCGATGCGTGGTGGCCACCCGGTCGATGGCCAGCATGTACGCGGCGATCCTCATGCTCACCTTGTGGCGCTCCGACAAGGTGACCACCTCGTGGAACGAGCGCGTGATGATCTGCTCCAGGCGCCGGTTGACCGTCTCCTCGTCCCAGAAGTATCCGCCCCGGTCCTGCACCCATTCGAAGTAGCTCACCGTGACCCCACCCGCGTTGGCGAGAATATCGGGAATCACGAACACGCCCTTCTCCTCGAGAATCTTGTCGGCCCCGGCGGTGGTGGGCCCGTTGGCACCTTCGCAGATGATTTTTGCCTTGATCTTGCGGGCATTCTTGCTGGTGATGACGTTCTCGAGCGCCGCGGGCAGCAGCACGTCGCAGTCCACGGTGATCACTTCTTCGTGCGTGATCGCTTCGGCGCGCGGATAGCCCGCGAGCTGGCGGTGCTCGCGAACCCAGGCGACCAGATCGGGGATATCGAGTCCCTTGAGGTTGATCAGTCCACCCGACTTGTCGGAAACCGCGACGATCGTCGCCCCCTCCTTCAAGAGGAATTCCGCCGCGATCGACCCGACATTGCCGAACCCCTGGACCGCGACTCGCGTCTGTTTCATCGGGAGGCCGGTCTTGGCCAGCGCTTCGCGCGTGACGAACATGCACCCCCGGCCGGTCGCTTCGCGGCGGCCCAGCGAGCCGCCCATCGCCACCGGTTTCCCCGTCACGACTGCCGTCACGGTGTGGCGCTTGTGCATGGAGTAGGTGTCCATGATCCAGGCCATCACGCGTTCATTCGTATTCACATCGGGGGCCGGGACGTCGGAATCCGGACCCAGGGTCTCGATGATGTTCGCCGTGTAGCGCCGCGTGACGCGCTCCAGCTCGGCCATCGACATCGTGGCCGGATCGCAGACGACCCCACCCTTGGACCCGCCGAACGGGATGTTCACGACCGCGCATTTCCAGGTCATCCACGCGGCCAGCGCTTTAACCTCATCCAGAGTGACCTTGAGGTCGAACCGGATTCCCCCCTTGGCCGGGCCGCGCGACGTATTGTAGAGCACCCGGTAGCCGGTATAGACCTCCACCTCCCCGCTGTCCCGAAGCACCGGCACGGAGACGATGATCTGTTTCTCCGGGTTGCGCAGGACCTTGTAGAGTCCGGGATCGAGGTTCAACAGTTTGGCGGCGTGATCGAAGCGCTCCATCATGGCTTCGAACGGATTGTCCTCCGACAGGAACGTGTCCTTGTCGGGGCGGATCAGCATGCGGGGCTCTGTGTTGGAAACGGTATCGCTCATGAGTGATGGGTGGTGAGGTCCGGTGTCGGGCGGATCGAGACGGCCAGGACACGCTGCACCGCGTGTTCGACGGCCTCTCCGTTCCGCTCCCAGGTCCAGGTCATGACTGCTACGAGTGGCTCGGGTTTGTCGGCCGGCCACACGGAGCGGAGTTTCACGGCGTCCTTCTCGGTGACCACAAGATAACCGGCGCCGGCGGTCGCCTGCACGAGGCGCGTCACGTCGGCGCTTCCGTACTCGTAATGATCTTGATACGCCGCGAGTTGCACGGTGGCTCCCGAGGCCCGTACTTGCACCGCGAAGCTCTCCGGGTCGGCGATCCCGGCGGCGGCGATGACCCGCTGTCCTCGCAACGCCGTGAGCGGCACCGCCTGCCCGGTGCGCATTCCCACGAGACCGGTCATGGCGAGACGAGCGATCGCCACCGGCGTGCGCGGCCAGCGCCGTCCGAGCTGCTCGGCCAGCGCGCTGGCGTCCTCCAGACTGGCGCGCTTGCGGGTCACGACCAGCAGGTCGGCACGAGCCAACGCCCCCTGTCCTTCTCGCCAGGGGCCGGCCGGCAACAGCCAGTGCGGTAGGCGCGCCTGCTCGGTAGCCACGACCGCGATGTTCACATCGCGCGCGGTGTCGAGCAGCTGGAACGCGTCATCCAGGACCAGGACCGTGGCGCCCTGCGCCCGCGCCACCCGCGCCCCGGCAACGCGATCCCTGTTCGCCACTACGATCGCCTCCGTCACCAGGCGACGATGCAGCAACACCTCGTCCCGCCCGTAGCCGCGCAGCAGAATTCCTGGACGCCGTCCCGCCTTGACGCAGTACCCGGCGATCCAGGCCGCCAGGGGAGTCTTGCCTGTCCCTCCAACCGACAGGTTGCCCACGCCGATGGCCGGCAAAGGCAGCGGTCGGCGCGACCCGAGACCCAGACGATACCAGCCGTTCCGGAGGGCTACTACGCCCGCGTACAGCGCGGAGAACGGCAGTAACAGGGTCCGTGCGGCTCGCGCCTTCCAGCTGCGCCGCCTCCACAAGCGGCGCACGAACCGTTGCCGGGCGCCGGCCGTCATTCGATTCCCTCCATTACCTGGCGCAGGCCTCCCTCGACCGCATCGATTCCCGATCGCAGTCCGTCCTTCCCCTCCCCGATCCGGATCGCGGGTCCGTAGACGACGTCGATCGCCGTAAATGCCCGCGGAATGCACATGCGGTCCCAGGTGCCGAGCGTCCAGCTGCGCGCCGGCACCGCCGCAGCCGGAATGATCGGGACCTCCGCGTGCTGGGCCGCGGCCACGATCCCCGGCTTGACGCGCTCGGCGGGCCCGCGGGGACCGTCCGGCGTCACCGCGACGACAGCGCCGCCCTTCAGGGCCCGGACGATCCCAAGCAAGCCGACTTCCCCTCCGCGCTTGGTGGAGCCGCGCACGAACTCATAACCCCAGCGCTGGGCCAGGGTAGCCAGGTGGCCGCCATCGCGGTGCCGGCTGATCAACAACACCATCGCTTCGTGACGATGCAGGTACAACAGCGGCAGGATGCGACTGTGCCACAGCGCGAAAATGAACGGCCGTTTGGCTTCGTAGAGGGCCCGCGGATGTTCCCAACCGTGTCGCCGATAGCGCCACGTGCGGGCCAGCAGGCCGGCAAGCGGGATCCCGACGCCGGCCAGAGCGGGCTCCGCCCACCGCAGCTTCACGACGCCAGCTCGAGCGCGAGCGTCGCGACCCGATCGGCGGCGCCCGGAGGACCGAGTCGCTCGCGCACGCGCGCCAAACCGGCCCGCTGACGCCGTGTCGCTGGATCGCTGGGGTCGAGCAGCGGAAGCAGCTCGCGCGCAAGCGCCTGAGGACGCGCCGCCGCCTGAATCAGCTCAGGACACAGCAGCTCTTCGGCGACCAGATTGACTAATCCCACCCAGGGCACCTGCAGCAATCGGAAGGCGATGAAGTTGGACACGGGATGCAGGCGATACGTGATGACCATGGGGAGATCGGCCAGCGCCGCTTCCAGGGTGGTCGTCCCCGATTTGCAGAACCCGGCGTCGGCGGCGGCGAAGACCAGCGTCGGGTCGTCCATGACGAGCTTGACGTCCGCCGGCCCAGCCCCGGGGTATTGCCCCACACTCGTGCCCGCGACGACCACTTGAAGGTCGGGACGCACATCACGCATGAGGCGGACCGTCTGCCGGGCGATGGGCCAGATGCGGCGCACTTCCTGTTTGCGGCTCCCCGGAAACACTCCCAGCACGGGACGGTTCGCGTCGAGGCCGAGGGCGCGGCGCGCCTCGACCCGGGACGGCAGTGCCGCGGCATCCTTCAACGGGTGCCCGACGAATGTCGTCGGCACGCCTCGCTCACGAAAAAACGGCTCCTCGAACGGCAGGATGACCGCCAGCCGGCGCACGGCCGCCGCCAGGCGGTGCACGCGCCCGGCGCCCCACGCCCAGAGCTGCGGCGCGATATAGTAGAGCACCGGCACGCCGGCCGCGGCCGCCGCCGCCGCCGCGCGCAGGTGGTAGCCCGGATAATCGATGAAGACCGCGACGTCGTAGCGTCCCGCGCGAAACGCTTCGCGCGTGCGGCGCAGCAGCCGGTAATGACGCGGGATGCCTTCCACGGCCTCCACGAACCCGACCACGGAGAAGCCTTCCATCCGGTCCAGCACTCTGGCGCCGGCCGCCGCCATGCGGGGCCCCCCAAAGGCATCGACGGTCACGTCCGGCGCGAGGCGGCGCAACGCGGCCACCACCGGCGCGGCATGCGCGTCGCCGGACGGCTCGCCGGCGGACATGTAGATCCGAGGGGCCCGGCTCACGGACGCATGGCGCCGAGCGGCGAAGCCTGTATCGCGTCGGCGACCCGCCAGGCCAGCGCGAGCGCCTGAGCGCCCGCCGCCCCCGACACCACGACCTCCGCTTCCCCCCGCACGGCCCGGAGAAAACTCTCGAGCTCGAGCTGCAGCGGCTCTGCTTCCGGCGCCTCGAGCCGGATCGTCTCGACGATCTCCTCGATCTTCCCGGCGCCGAGCGACTGCCAGCCCGGACGCAGCCGGTGGAACAGCCCGTCGCCTTTGGCCAGATCGAGGGAGAAATACCCGCTGGGCTGGAACAGCCGCATGCGGCGCGTGCGCTCGCGGGAGATCCGGCTCGCCGTCACCAGCGCTACCGCCCCGTTGGCGAACTCCACACGGGCATTGGCGATATCGACATGCGGGGTCAACACCGGGACGCCGGTCCCCCGGACCTCGCGGACCTCCGACCCCACGAGCTCGAGGATGAGGTCGAGATCGTGGATCATCAAGTCCAGGATCACAGCGACATCGGTGCCGCGTGGTTGGAATGGGGACAGGCGCTCTGTCTGCAGGAACCGCGGGCCCTCGAGATACGGCATGGCCGCGCGCACGGCCCGGTTGAAGCGCTCGACGTGACCGACCGCCAGGACGGCCCCGGTGGCTTGCGCCTGCCGCACCAGCCGCTCGGCGCCCTCCATCGAGTCGGCGAGGGGCTTCTCGATCAAGGCCGAGATGCCGCGCGACAGCACGGCGAGGCCGACCTCCGCGTGCGCCGGTGTCGGCACGGCCACGCTGACGGCGTCGACCCGTTCGAGCAGCGCCTCGAGCGTCGGGTGCGCGATGACGTCCAGCTCCCGGGCGACCTCGGCCGCACGAGCGGGATTGATGTCGTAGATGCCGGTGAAATCGGTTCCTTCGGTTCGTCGCAGCAGCCGCGCATGGTGGAAACCCAACGCGCCGGTCCCGATCACCCCGACGCGGAGGCGGCGAACGGTCACACCAGCACTCCCCGCTGCGAGGCTTCGATGAAACGGAGGAAGGTTTCCACTTCGGGAACCGCCGGCAGCTCCGCGCGCGCCCGGGCGATTCCCTGGCTCACCGTAAGGTGGGAATTGAAGACCAGCCGGTACGCTTTCTTGAGGGCGAGCTTGACTTCCGCGCCGAACCCGGCGCGCTGCAACCCCACCGAATTCAGGCCATACAGGTGCACCGGATTACCGACGGCCTTGGTGTATGGCGGCACGTCCTGGTTCACGCGCGAGCCGCCCCCGATGAAGGCGTAGGTACCCACCCGCACGAACTGATGGATCGGCACGAGCCCGCTGATGATCGCGCGGTCATCCACGGTGACGTGCCCCGCCATCTGGATGGAATTGGCCAGGATCACGTCGTTGCCCACGACACAGTCGTGGGCGATGTGGACGTAGGTCATGATGAAGCAGCGCTCGCCGACCGTGGTCTTCCCGGTGGCCGGAGTGCCGCGATTGATGGTGCAGTACTCGCGGATGATCGTCCCGGCGCCGATCTCGACCCACGTCTCTTCTCCGGCATACTTCAGGTCCTGCGGGTCGGCGCCAAGCACGGTGCCGTACCCCACGCGGACGTGCTCACCGAGGCGCGTGTTGCGCTCGATCACCACGTGAGCGGCGAGCTGCACGTGGTCTCCGACCAGGACGTTCGGTCCGACGATCGCGAACGGGCCCACGGTCACGTCCTGACCCAGGTGCGCGGACGAATCGATCAAGGCCGTGCGGTGAATCACTTGTCCACCACGGCGGCCATCATCTCGGCTTCCGCCACGAGCTGGCCGTCCACGAACGCCTGTCCCTTCATGCGGCAGGTCTTGCCCCGGAACGCGATCATCTCGAGCTCGAACCGGAGCTGGTCGCCCGGCAGCACCGGACGCCGGAACTTCACGTTATCGAGCGACATGAAGTACACGACCTTGTCGTCGATGTTCTGCCCCTCGAAATGCGACAGCAGCAGCATGCCACCGACCTGTGCCATCGCTTCGATGATCAATACCCCCGGCATGATCGGATGTCCGGGGAAATGACCCTGAAAGAACGGCTCGTTGATCGTGACGTTCTTGATGCCGACGATGCGCTGGAGCCCCTCGACTTCGACGATGCGGTCCACCAGCAGGAAGGGATAGCGGTGCGGCAGCACGTCCATGATGCGCCCGATGTCCATCGCCGCACCACCCAGGCGGGTCGCGGCGCGCGCCAGAGCGCGGGCCAGCGCGACGTTGCCGATGTGGCTGGGGCGCGTCGCCACGATGTGCGCCCGAATCCGGCTTCCGGTCAGCGCCAGGTCCCCGACGATGTCCGCCGCCTTGTGTCGGACGAACTCGTCCGGCCAGCGCAGCCGCCCGCCATTCACTACCCCGCGCTCGTCGAGCACGATGGCACTCGCGGTCGAGGCGCCCTTGATGAGCCCCTTGGCCTGCAGGGCCGCGACCTCGTTGGTGAAACCGAACGTGCGCGCCGGCGCGAGCTCGGAGGCGAAGGCGGCCGCCGAGACGTCGTAGCTGCCCACCTGGCGGCCGATGAGCGGGTGTGGAAACTCGATCGTGACCGTCAGCTGGAACCGCTTGCTCGGCGCGACGACGTAAGTCGCCTCACCCTCGGTAACCGTGAAGGGCGCCTGCACGGTCAGCAGTGTGGCCACGCCGTCGATCTCGACGGGCCCGGCGTCCTGCAACGCGGTGAAATACGGGGCGACGCTCCCGTCCAGAATCGGCGGTTCGGGACCTGACAGCTCGACCAGCAGGTCGTCGATTTCGTGGGCGGCGACGGCGGCCAGCAGATGCTCCACCGTGTGGATCGTGGCCGCGCCGTGGCCGATCGCGGTGCGCCGCTCCAGGGCGTCCACTTCGGAGAGCCGGGCGGGCACCTCGGGCTTGTCGTCCAGGTCGGTGCGCCGGAACACCACGCCGCTGCCCGTGGCCCCGGGGTGAAACACCGCTCGCGTCGAGGCCCCGGTGTGCAACCCGGTGCCGGAGACTTCCGCCTGGCGCTGGATCGAGCGCCGTTTAGGCGTCGTCGCCATGGCTCGAGCGAATCATGCGGTACAGCGTGGCATTGGCGCGGAGCACGTCGCGATGCGGCCGGGCGGGCGTTCCCCACACGGTCGTCCCCGGGGCGATGTCGCCGATCACTCCCGCCTGCACCAGCACCCGCGCCCCGCGCCCGATCGTCACGTGGTCCGACACGCCCACCTCTCCCGCGATGATGACGTCATCCTCCACGCGGCTCGACCCCGCGATCCCGGCCAGCGCCAGGATGAGACACCGCTTGCCCACCTGCACGTTGTGCGCGATGTGCACGAGGTTGTCCAGCTTGGTGCCGTCCCCAATGATCGTATCGTCCACGCTGCCTCGATCCACACAACAATTGGCGCCGATTTCCACGTCGTCGCCGATGACGCACCGCCCCACGTGCGGGATCTTGCGGTGCGGCTCCCCCCCCCCCGGACGCCCGGGCACGTAGCCGAACCCGTCACTGCCGAGACGCACACCCGCGTGAATCGTGACCCGCTGGCCGATGGTCGTTCCAGGGTAGCAGGTCACCTGGGGCTGGAGCTCGGTGTCCGCACCGATGGTGACGCCATCACCGATCACGCAGTGCGCCCCCAGACGCACGTTGGGCCCGAGCTGGACATCGCGACCCAACACCACCTGAGGGCCGATCGAGACCGGCCCGTCCCAGCGCGCTCCCGTGCCGATCACCGCGGTGGGATGCACCCCCGGGGACCAGACCGGCGGCGGGTAGAGCACGGCGAGGACCGCCAACAACGCCGAATGAGGATCCGGGACGATGATACGGGTGGCGGGACCCCCGGCCGTCGCCGCGAACTGCTCCGCGCACAACAGGATGCCGGCGCGGGACCGCTCAAGGTAGGGGACGTAGCGGACACTGGCAAGAAAAGAAAGGTCGCCGGGGCCGGCCCGCTCCAGCGGGGCGACCGCGACGACCGTGACATCCGCAGGTCCCACGAGCCGCCCGCGGGTGAGGGCGGCGACCTCCGTGGCCGACAGCGCTCGTGGCCGCTCGGCGCTCACGGGGGTCCGCTCAGGGATTGGACTGCCGCACCCGCTCGATCACCCTCGCGGTGAGATTCAAGGCGGGATCCGCGGCCACGATCCCGTTCCCCTGGGCGTCGGCGTCGAAGATGACCGCGTAGTTTCCTTCCGCCCGAATCCCCTGGATGATCGTGTTGATCCGTGCCTGGAACGGTCCCAACAGCTCCTGATTGCGAGCCCGCGCCCGGCTATCCAATTCGCTGGAGCGCTGGCTCATCCGGTCCTGCATCCCCTGCAACTCGGTCCGCTTCGCGGTCTTGGCGGCGGGCGACAAGGCGATCGACGCCTGATCGAACGCTTGCACCGCCGAGTCGAGCTGCTGCTGCAGCTTCTGCACCTCGTCCCGCATCGCCTGGAACTCGCGGAAAAAGGTCGACTCGGCAGCCGCATAACCCGGCGTGCTATCGAGGATGGTGCGCGAGCTGATGAATGCCAACCGCATCGTCGCGGCCGGCGCGGGACGCGTCGACCCTGCGGGGGTTTGGGCCACCGCCGGCACCGCCAGCACCACGCCGAGACACACGAACACTACCTGCCGCATAACCACTCCATCGAAAAAGGGCATCAGAAGAAGTTGCCGAGTTTGAAGTGCAGTTTCCAGCCCGGGGCCGGGCGGCCCGCAATATCGGTCCGGTCGAAGCCGTACGCCAGATCGAGCCCCAGGGGGCCCAAGGGAGAAATGACGTCGAGCCCGAACCCGGCTCCCCGGAACAGGCGGGTCGGGTTCCAATCAACCGCCCGAGCCCAGAGGTTGCCCGCGTCGTAGAATGCGTTCAGGTAGAACATCTGGGAGACCCGCAGACCGATTTCCCCGGTCATCAGGAAGTAGGACTTCCCGAACGCATTGGGGGAGGCCCCGCGCGAGGTGGCTTGGGGATCAAAGCCCTGCGGAGTGACCGAAAACTCGTCGTAGCCGCGCAGCGGAATGCCGAACTGGGTGCCGCCAAGGCTGAACAGTTGATCGAAGAACGGGGAGTTGCCGAACACGAATCCCGACCGACTGCTGAGTCCGACCACCATGCGCAACGGGCTATCACTTCCGCCGAGCTGGGCCAGCGGCGCGTACCAGTGGGCCTCAAGATCCACGCGCTGGAAATTGCCGGTGCCGCCGAGCGGACCGCCGCTTTGCGAGATCCCCGCCTGCACCATCGTGCCGGCCGTGGGGAACGGCAAGTCGATCCGGGTGTCGCGCAACGCCGAGACCCCGATCGTCGAACGCAGGCAATTGCTGCAGTTGAACACGCTGTTGAACGCGACGTTGCTCGCGGATCCCGTATACGTCTGCTCGTCGATCGAGTACGACACGAACAGCCGGGCGTACCGATCGCGGAACGCGGGAAAACCGAATTGCAGGCTGCCGCCACGCCGCCGGACCCGACCGAGGTCCGCGATATTGTAGCGCAGCCGCGTGTTGTGAACGTCGATGGTGCCCGAGATGCGCGATTCAAGAATCGCCGGATCCGTAAACGAGATCGAAAAGTCGTTGATGTTCTTGCCGAACTGCCACTGGAACTTGCCGCGCTTGCCCTGGCCAAACAGGTTCGGTTCCTCGAGACCCAGGAATCCACCCAGCCCAGTGCCCTGCCCCACCGACGCGCCGAAATTGACGTTCCCGGTGTGCTTCTCGCTCACGTGGAACACCACGTCGATGTCGCCCTGGTCGTTGGCCTGCGGCGTCTCCGGGAACGGAAGTGGCTGATTGAAGAACCCGAGATTCGAGATGTTCTGGTATGAGCGTAACAGCGCATCCTGGCGGAACACGTCACCCGGCAGGAGGACGATCGCGTCGCGAATCACCCGCTCGTGGGTCACGTCGTTCCCCACGATCTCGATCTTGTTCACGATCGCGGGTTGGCCTTCCTGGATCACCCATCGCAGATCCACGACCGGTTTACCGTCGGCGCTGGTGCGGCGGATGATATCGGGCCGGATCTGGGCGTAGATGTAGCCCTGGTTGTGGTACAGCGTGTACAGTGCGGACGTGGCGTCGTCCCAGCGCGCCTGGCTGAACACCGCCGCTCCACGGGCCACGCCCCCCAACCCGAGCATCCCGGTGCGCCGTTCACTCTTGAACGGATAGAGCTGCTCCAGCTCGTCGGTCGAAAAGCGCCGATTGCCCACGATCTCGAACGTGCCCACGTGGTAGGGCTCGCCCTCGGAGACGCGCAGCACGAGCTCGGCTTTCCCCGTCGAGTCGTTCACGATCAGCGTGTCGTTGAGCACCTGAAAGTCGACATACCCGTGTTCGCCGTAGAACTTGGGAAGTCGCTCCTGCATGTCGGCGCGCAGCTTCTCGTCGTCGAAGTCGCCCTTGCGCCACCACCAGAATCCTTCGGGTCGGGAGCGCATGCGGGCGACGACGGCGCCGTCGTCGTAATGCGTGTTGCCTTCGACCCCCACCCGCGCAATGGCGACGCGCCGCCCCTCGTTCACGTCGAAAACCAGGCGGACGCGCGAGGAATCGTCCTCATACACGGTCAGCGATTTGACGTCGGCCAGGTAGTAGCCGCGGGCGCGATAGAGGGAGTCGATCCGTCCCCGCGAGCGGGCGACGGCCGCGGGATCGATGGGCCGCCCTTCGGACACCGTCACCTTGGAGCGCACGCTGCCTTCGCTCAACCGCGAGACACCGCGCACCGTCCAGTGCGTCAGGATCGGCCGCTCGTGCACGCGAATGATGAGCACCTGCACGCCGCCCGTGGTGTCCTGGTCGACGCGCACTTCGTCGTAGTTCCCCGTGGCGTACAGCGCCCGGATCGCCCGCTGGATATCCCGGTAGGTCGTGAACCGTCCGGGCACGAGCCCGGCCGTCTGGAGCACCACCGCCCGCGACACGCGTTTCATCCCGACCGCGACGACCGAGTCCGGACTCCCCCCCGGAACGCTCTCCTGGCCCCGAAGACTGCGCGGGGCCAGGAGGAACAGCGCGACGGTCAGCGAGAACGCGGCGAGCCGGCGGATCACGCCTTCGTGCCGGAGAACGCGCGGAACGCGAGGCGCTCCTTGTCGGGCGCCACGTCGACTTCGATCTCGTCGCCGCGCGCGAATTCGCCGACGAGAATCTTCTCGGACAGCGGGTCCTCGACGTACTTCTGGATGGCACGCTTCAACGGACGGGCGCCGTAATGCTCGTCGTACCCGTGGTTGACCAGGAAGTCGTTGGCGGCCTGCGTGAGCCGCAGCGTCAGCTCCTCGTCGCCAAGGCGCTTTTGGACGTCGCGCAGAATGATGCCGACGATCTGCGCGATGTGATCGCGCGACAGCGGATGGAATACGATGACGTCGTCCAGGCGGTTGAGGAACTCGGGATTGAACACCTTGCCGATTTCCTCTTTCACCTTCTCCGCCATGCGCTCGAAGCTGCCGCGCGCGTCGCCCTGCGCGAAGCCCAGGGTCTTGCCCTTCAGCATGTCGCGGGCCCCGACGTTGGACGTCATGATCACCACGGTGTTCTTGAAATCGATCACCCGGCCGTAGTTGTCCGTCAGATGCCCCTCGTCCAGCACCTGCAGCAGGATGTTGAACACGTCGGGGTGCGCCTTCTCGATTTCATCGAGCAGCACCACGGCGTAGGGTTTCCGGCGAACGGCCTTCGTGAGCGCGCCCGAATCTTCGTATCCCACGTATCCGGGCGGGGCGCCGATCAACCGGCTCACCGAGAACTTCTCCATGTACTCCGACATGTCGACGCGGATCAACGCGGTCGAGTCGGCGAACAGAAACTTGGCGAGGGCGCGGGCCAGCTCGGTCTTCCCGACGCCCGTCGGGCCGCTGAACACGAACGAGCCGATCGGCCGCTTGGGATCCTTGAGGCCGGCGCGGCTGCGCCGGATCGCCCGCGAAATCACCGTGATCGCCTCGTCCTGGCCGACCACGCTCTGATGCAGCTCCTCCTCCATCCGGAGCAGCCGGGCGGTTTCGGCTTCCTGCAGCCGCGTGACCGGGATGCCGGTCCAGCGTGAGACGATGAACGCCACCTGCTCCTCTCCGATGGTGGGGCGGCGGGTCTGGCGTTCGCGCTCCCATTCATCCTGCTTGCGGCGAATCTCGGTCTGCAGCTCCCGCTCCGAGTCGCGCAGCGCGGCGGCGCGCTCGAAGTTCTGGTCGCGCACCGCGTTTTCCTTGTCACGGCTGATCTGCTCCAGCTTGTCTTTCAGCTCGGCCACCTCGGGCGGCGGCACCTGCGTCGCCAACCGGGCCCGGGCGCCGGCCTCGTCGATGACGTCGATCGCCTTGTCCGGCAGGAACCGGTCGGTGATGTAGCGCTCGGCCAGCTTGGCCGCGGCGTCCAGGGTCTCGTCGGGAATGACGACCCGATGGTGCTCCTCGTACCGCTTGCGCAGCCCCTTCAAAATCTCGATCGTCGCGTCGATGGTCGGGGGATCCACGATTACGGTCTGGAACCGCCGTTCCAGCGCCCCGTCCTTCTCGATGTACTTGCGGTACTCATTGAGCGTCGAGGCGCCCACGCACTGCAGCTCGCCCCGCGCCAGCGCCGGCTTGAGCATGTTGGAGGCGTCCACCGCCCCCTCGGCCGCGCCCGCACCCACCAGCGTGTGCAGCTCGTCGATGAACAGAATGATGTTGCGGTTCTGCGCGATCTCGTTGATCACCGCCTTGAGCCGCTCCTCGAACTGTCCCCGGTACTTCGTCCCCGCGATCACCGCCGCCATGTCGAGCGACAACACCCGATGGTCTTTCAACGCGTCGGGGCACTGCCCGCCGGCGATCAGCTGGGCCAGCCCTTCGACGATGGCCGTCTTGCCGACCCCGGGCTCACCGATCAGGACGGGGTTGTTCTTCTTGCGGCGCGACAGGATCTCCATCACGCGCTCGATTTCCTTTTGGCGCCCGATCGTCGGATCGAGTGCGCCGTCCCCGGCGAGCTGCGTCAGATCGCGGCAGAAGTGATCGAGGGCCGGCGTCTTGGATTTCTTCTCGCTCTTGGGTGTCGGGGCCTGCGTGCCGGTCCCGGCGGCGGGGGCCGCCGACGGCATTTCGCTCCCCAACAGGCGCAACGTCTCGGCGCGGGCCTGTTCCAGGTTCACGCCGGCATCGGTGAGCACCTGCGCGGCGATGCCCTTCTCCTCCCGCAGGAGCCCCAGCAGCAGATGCTCGGTTCCGACGTAGGAGTGGTTCAGCTCGCGCGCCTCGCTCATCGCGAGCTCGAGCACTTTCTTGGCGCGGGAAGTGTATGGCAAATCGGGACCGGCGGCCGCGGCCGCTTTCCCCTTTTTCACGGTCTCTTCGATTTTCTGCTGAATCTCTTCCAGATCCACGTTGAGGTTGGTCAGGACCGCCGCCGCGACCCCCTCCCCCTCACGGATCAGGCCAAGCAGAATGTGCTCAGTCCCCACGTACTCGTGATGCAGGCGCGCGGCCTCTTCCCGCGCCATCTGGAGGACTTTGCGAACCCGATCCGTGAAGTTGTAGCCGTTCATCGCTTTTCCTGCCTCAGGTGGACTCCGCGCCTAACAGCCGCCGGACAAACGACGCCCGTGTCGCGCGCTCTTCGGGCTCGTTGAGCGACCGTCCCTCCATGGTCGCCAGGTGTGCGGGTTGCGTGTGGATGAGGAGCTTGTTGAGTGTGTATACACTCAGCCCGGAGATCAGATTCAATCCGACGCCGAGCCGCACGCCGCTCAACAAGTTCATCGTTTCCTCGAAGGTGAGCGAGCGCGCGTACCGCAGCAGTCCGTATGCCCGCCACACCTTGTCTTCCACCGTTCCCGCTGCCGTTTTGAGCAGCACGTCTCGTGCCTGATCTTCGTACTCGATCACCTGCCGCACAATACGTCCAAGATGGTCGAGAAGCTCAGCTTCGGCCTTTCCCAGCGTCGTTTGATTGGACAACTGGAAGAAATTCCCGACAACGTCGCTCCCCTCCCCGTACAGCCCCCGAAACGTGAGGCCGACTTGGGCGAGCCCCTGCAACACCTTGCTGATTTCTTTCGTTAACACCAAGCCCGGCAAGTGGATAAGCACGCTCGCGCGAAGGCCTGTGCCGGCGTTGGTGGGGCAGGACGTAAGATAGCCAAACTCCGAATGGAACGCGAACGGAAGCAGCCGGCCCAGCTCGCTATCTACTGAATCCAGTACGCCATACGCCTGGTCCAATGCAAACCCCGAGACCATGGCCTGCATCCGCAGGTGATCTTCCTCATTGACCATGACGCCGACGGGTGTCTCGATCAACACCGCGGCCCCGGGGCGCGGCCGCGACGGCTCGCGCTCCAATGCCGCCAGCTCCTTGCTCACCAAGTGGCGCTCGTGCAGCAGCTGTCGCTCGGTCCGGTCCAGCTCGTGCAGGGAGAACGTGATCGCCCGGCTGAGATGCTCGCTCGCCGCCGCGGCCTCGGCGACGCGCCTCAGCACGGCCTTTCGATCCGCGTCCGTGGCGCGCAGGCTGAACGTGTGATCGGACAGGTTGCGCGCGAGACGAATGCGCGTCGACAGCACGATCTGCGGGTTGGGTCCGGAGGCGTCGAGCCACCCGACGCCCCCATCCGGCAGGAGCGAAAGGTCGATCATTCGAGCACCCGGATACGATCGCGCAGCTCGGCGGCGAGCTCGAAATTCTCGCTCTCCACCGCCCGGCGCAGCTTTTCGCGCAGCTCCAACAAGCGTCCCATCGAATCCGCCTCGCTACCGCCCGGCGGCGCGTAGCGCTCACCCATATGTACACTGGAGCCGTGTAGCCGGCGCAACAGGTCGCGCAGGTGCACCTCGAACAGCTGATAACACTGGGAACACCCCAGCCGGCCGTTGTCCCGGACGTCCTTCAGGGTAGCGCCACAGCTGGCGCATTGCAGCCCGTCGGCCGGCACGGGCAGCGTAGCTTCCTTCCCCAGGGCCGAGAGAAACGTGCCGAGCGGCGTCTTGAGGATCGCGCTGCCGGTGTCGATGCCTTTTTCCTGAGCGCACTGCTCGCACAGATGGAGCGTGATCTTGGTGTCATGCTCCACCTGGGTCAGCTCGATCACGTGCTCGCGCTTCTTGCAGTGGTCGCAGCGCATCAGGGAATCGCATCCACGGAGCGCACCACGGTGAGGCGCCCGTCTTCGAGCCACAGAATCCGGTCCGCCCGCCCCGCCAGCTGGCGGTTGTGCGTCACGATGACCACCGCCGTCTCGTACTCGCGCGCCAGGCGGAACAACAGCTCGTGCAGCCGCTCGCTCGAAGCGTGGTCGAGATTCCCCGACGGCTCATCCGCCAGCACGAGACTCGGATCGTGCACCAGAGCCCGGGCCACGGCGCAGCGCTGCTGCTCCCCGCCCGACAGCTCCGCCGGACGATGGGCCATGCGCCCCGCCAGCCCCACGGCCGACAGCTTCTCTTCCGCCCGGGACTGGGCCTCACGCACCGCCACGCCGCCGATCAGCAGCGGCATCATGACATTTTCCAGCGCCGAAAACTCCCGCAACAGGTGGTGGAACTGGAACACGAATCCCAGTTTGCGATTGCGCAGCTCCGCGAGTCCGGGCGGTCCCAGATCGGCGTAGCGCGAGCCTTCGAGCCACACATCGCCGGCGCTGGGACGGTCCAGCGCTCCGAGCAGGTGCAACAACGTGCTCTTCCCCGCCCCCGAGGCGCCCACGACCGCGATCAGCTCGCCGCGATGCACGTCGAGATCCACTCCGCGCAGGATTTCGAGCGGCCGGCCGTCGCCGCCCGCGTAGACCTTGCGGATGCCGCGCGCTTCCAGGAGGGCGGTCATTCGTACCGGATCGCGGGCACAGGGTCGAACCGGGCGGCCAGCAACGCCGGGTACAGCGGCGCCAACGTCGCGACCAGCAGGCTCGCCGCGATGACCAGGACGACGTCGAGCGGCTGCGTGTGCACGGGGAGATGGTCGATGAAGTAGATCGACGGATCGATCCGAACGAACTGACCCCGATTGACCATCACGCCCACGGTCACGCCCAGCACACTGCCGATGGCCGTACCGATGAAGCCGATCAGCACGCCCTGGACCAGAAACACCCGCCGAATCGATTCGGGGCGCATCCCCATCGCGAGCAGGATGCCGATCTCCCGCGTCTTGTCGCGCACGACCATGGTGAGCGTCCCCACGACGTTGAACGCTGCCACCACACAGATGAGAAACACAATGAGGGCCAGTACGAGTTTCTCGAGCTTCAGCGCCGAGAAGAGTGATGCGTTTTGCGACTGCCAATCGACGACGCGGTACGGATACCCCAGGCGGCTCTCGAGGTCGGTGCCGAATCGGCGGGCGTTCCACGGGTCGGTGAGCCGCACCTCGATGCCCGTCACCGCCGTGTCCAGAGCGGCGAAGCGTTGCGCCACCCGGCGGTCCAGCACGACATAGGAGTTGTCGTACTCGAACATGCCGGTATCGAACACCCCGGTGACTTCGAAGCGATGGAACCGAGGGACGTACACCCCCAGACTGGGGTTGAACCGGGTGCCCGCGAAGGCCACCAGGGTCACCACATCACCGGGGAACGCCGACAGCTTGCTGGACAGCCGCTGCCCCAGCGCGATGCCCGCCTCCACGTCAGGACGCGTCGTGCGAAACGTCAAATCGCCGCGGGTGAAATGTCCGGCGAGCGTCGTCACAGCCCGCGAGCCGGTGTCGGGGTCGATGCCGAATACGACGACGCCCTCGGCGTAATCGTGGCCGGCGGTGATGCCGCCCTGCGTAATGACGAACGGCGCCGCGGCCTGGACGCCGGCCATCCGCCGTACCCGGGGCAGCACTGTGCGCCAGTCGTCGAGGCGGAGCCCTTCGCCGAACGTCAGGACCCGGAGGTGCGGGCTCGCCACGAGGATCTTGTCGCGCAGGTCCGCCTGCATCCCGTTCATCACGCCGATGACCAGGATGAGCGCGGTCACCCCCACGATGACGCCCCCGGTCGCGATGACGGTGATCAGCGACAGCAGGTGGTAGGCTCGTCGGCTGCGCAGATAGCGGAGGGCGACCCGGATCTCGAGCCGCGACGGCCAGTTGGCCCGGACAAACGCGAGCAGCGCCACGAGCAGGATCACTCCCGCCGCCACCAGGACCACGCCGCGCACGTTCATACCGGTCGGAGCATGGGAAAGAGGATCACGTCGCGGATCGACGGCTGGTCCGCCAGGATCATCAGCAACCGGTCCACCCCGAGCCCGACGCCGCCCGTGGGCGGCATGCCGTATTCGAGCGCCCGCAGGAAGTCCTCGTCCAGCTGATGGGCTTCGGCGTCCCCGGCGGCCCGGAACCGGCCCTGTTGCTCGAACCGCCGCCGCTGCTCGTCAGGATCGTTCAGCTCGCTGAACGCATTGGCGAACTCCCGGCCCAGGACGAACAGCTCCCAGCGCTCCACGCGCGTCGGATCGTCCCGTTTCGTCTTGGCCAGCGGCGACAACGCGATCGGATAATCCATCACAAAGGTCGGCTGGATCAGCGTCGGCTCCACATAATGCTTGAATACCTCGTCCATCAGCTTGGCTCCACTCAACGCCTCGACGTCACCGACCTGTTTGCGGCGAAGCGCGTCGCGCAGCTCGACATCGCCCGCCGTCGCGATTTCCACGCCGGCCATCGTCTGCATCAGAGTCGCGAAGTCGCGGCGCGCGAACGGCGTAGCGAACGAGAGCGTGACGCCGTGACGCTCGATCGCCGTCCCACCGAACAGCTCCGCGACCACCTCGGCGATCATGGCTTCGGTCATCTCGGCAATGACGTGATAGTCCGCGTAGGCCTCGTACCATTCCGCCATGGTGAATTCCGGATTGTGCCAGCGGTCGAGCCCTTCGTTCCGGAAGTCGTGCCCGATTTCATACACCTTCTCCAGGCCACCGACGATGCATCGCTTGAGATACAGCTCGTCGGCGATGCGCAGATAGAAGGTGGCATCGAGCGCTTCATAGCGCGTCACGAACGGACGCGCCGCGGCCCCACCGTAGATCGGCTGCAACACCGGCGTTTCCACCTCCAGGTAGCCGCGCCGGTCGAGAAAACGCCGGATCACCTGTATCGCCCGGGCGCGCAGCTTGAACACTTCACGCACTTCGGGATGAACGGCGAGATCGGCATAGCGCTCCCGGTACCGCAGCTCCGGGTCGGTCAACGCTCCGTGGAGCACGCCCTGGTCGTCCTCCTTGCCGCGGGGCAGCGGGTGCAGCGACTTGGTGAGCAGCGTCAACCGGTCCACCCGCACCGTGATCTCTCCGGTCTTGGTCCGGAACAGAGGACCTTCGACGCCCACAAAGTCATCCTGATCCAGCAGCTGGGCGATTTCGTACGCCTCCTCGCCCAGAGTGTCCCGCTTGAAGTACAGCTGAATGCGACCCGAGGCGTCCTCCAGGTGGGCAAACATGGTCTTGCCGTGCGAGCGTGGTGTCCCCAAACGGCCGGCCAGCCGGTACACGGTCGGATCGTCCGCCTTGAACCCCTGCAGCGCCCCCTGGGCATCCGCCGAGCGCTCGAAGCGATAGGCGAACGGCACCACCCCCCGCCGCACCAGCTCGGCCAACTTGTCCCGCCGCGCCGCCTGCACGAAACTCGTCACGCCGCCTTGCTCCCGCCGCCAAATCGCTTCAGGTACGCTTCGATGAAGGGATCGAGGTCGCCGTCCATGACTTTCTGCACATCCCCGACTTTCATCTCGGTGCGATGATCATTCACCATCGTGTACGGCTGGAAGACATAGGACCGGATCTGATTCCCCCAGGCGATGTCGGTCTTCTGTTTGTCGACCTCGGCCTTCTTCGCGGCCTGCTCTTCGATCGCCCGCTCGTAGAGCCGGGCCTTCAACATCTTCATCGCCGTTGCCTTGTTCTTGAACTGGCTGCGCTCGTTCTGGCAGGCAACCACGATCCCCGAGGGAAGGTGGGTGATGCGGACCGCCGAGGACGTCTTGTTGACGTGCTGGCCGCCTTTGCCCGACGCGCGGAATACGTCGATCCGGAGATCGTCTTCCTTGATATCGATCTGGATGTCGTCGTCCACCACCGGGTACACGAAAACCGAGGCGAACGAGGTGTGGCGGCGGGATTGGGCGTCGAACGGTGAGATGCGTACCAGGCGATGCACGCCGATTTCGGCCCGCAGCAACCCGTACGCGTATTGTCCGCGGATTTCGATTTCGGCCCGCTTGATGCCGGCCTCTTCCCCCGGCTCCAGGTCCAGCAGCTCGACCGCGAAGCCGCGCCGCTCGGCCCAGCGCGTGTACATCCGGACCAGCATTTCGGCCCAATCCTGGGACTCGGTGCCGCCGGCCCCGGGATGGATGTGCAACAAGGCGTCGCGTTGGTCATCGGGACCCTGCAGCATGTTCTGCAGCTCCAGGGCTTCGAGCTGCGCCGCGACCCTGTCGGCCTCTTCCTCGAGCTGGCGCTGCATCGCCAGGTCGACGTGCGGGTCCGCCTCGACCAGCTGCGACAGCTCGACGCCGTCGTCCACCCGCCGCCGCAGCGCGTGATACGGCTCGATCCAGCGCTTCAAGCTTTTCACTTCCTCTACCACACGCCGGGCGCGCTCCTGGTCGGTCCAGATCGCGCCGTCGGCCATCTGCTGCTCCAGCTCGGTCAGCCGGCGCGCCTTCCCCTCCACGTCAAAGAAAACCCCGGAGTTCCTGGAGGCGGTGGTCGAAATCGGTGAAGCGGTCAGTCAATGGCACACGAAACCCCGAGTTTGGGCGATTACGATACGAGCCGCCCTCCGACGCGCGGAAAGCGGCTCTAACTTACCGGAAATATAGGGGGTTAGCCCCGTTTTCACCACCGCTAGAACAGCTTCTTCCCGCCGGAAAGGATCTCGTTCAGGGCGTCAGTCCAGAACGGCGTCGTTTCGGCCATATCCTTGCCGACCTGCTCCACGTATTCGAGCCAGCTCTTCTCGATCTCGTCCTTGAAGAGCTGCGGCAGGGTGCCGTCGCGGATTCCCTGCTGCCGCTTCTCAGGATGGTACACCAGCATGTCCGAGATCAACGCCCTGGCCAACCGCCTGGCCTTTTGCTTCGGATCCTGCACCAGGAACGGATTCACCGGGCGCAACGGCCCCGTCTTGCGTGGCTCCGGCATCGCCGGCGGCGGAGCGACCGGCGGCTGCGGAATCGGCGGAGGAGCCTCAGGACGCGGAACCACCGGCTGCTGCACACGCGGGATGACCGGCTCGAACACCGGAGGAGCTGATACCGGCGGCACCAGCGCGGGCGAATCCACGGGTGGCGGCGCGGGCCGGAAGGGAGCTGGGGGTGGCGGAGGCGCCACGGGGCGAGGCATGGTGGGCGCCATGACCGGAGGCGCCATCGGAGCGACTGGCGGCCTGAACGGCGGTACCGGAGGCGCCGCGGGTCTCGCTGCAACCTGCTCCGGAACCGGCGCGGTCGGCATGACCGGAGGCCGGAAAACGGGCGGCATGAACGAGGGGGGGGGCGCAACCGGTCGTGGCGGCGCCACCGGTGCGGCCATCGGAGGAGCGGGCGGCGGGCTCGGCATCACGGGAGGCGGCGGCGCACTCGGCGGCATCCGCGGAGGCGCTGACACGAAGGACGGCCGTGGACTGGGACTCGGAACCGGGACCGGAGGCGGCGCGGGCGGAGGAGCGGCTGTCGTCGGCGCCGCCGGGGTGAACACCGGAGCAGCCGGTTGGCGAGTCGACTGGGGAACCGAATCGCCCTGCACCGGGAACACGTTCCCGCATACGGCACACCGCGCTCGAACCCCGGACGCGGGCACCTTGGCCGGATCCACGCGATAGACGGTTTCACACGACGTGCAGGTGACGTTCACTCCGACGACCTCGCGCTCATTCTGGCATTGGGCTCCGCCGCCCCCGGCTCGGGATCGTGACGGCGATCGACCACGAAGACCGACCCAGGCTGGGTCTTCGCGTAGCTCTTCATTTCCGTTGCCAACTCACTCACCTGCGCGGGATGCGCGAAGCGCCGGTACTCGTTGGTGACGATTCCGATCGAAAGCGTCATCAAGGGAACCCGGTGCAGCTGCCCGCGCCGATCCTTGCCGAAGTAATATCCCGCCCGGCGGTCCTGTTCATTGTACTGGAACGGGATCAGGGTGTCGAACACCGACAGCGTCTCGGTGCACACCTTGGAAATCTCCGTCACCGGGACGATGAAAATGAAGTCGTCCCCGCCGATGTGCCCGACGAACCCCTGGCGACCGGACATCCCTTTCACGACGTCGTGCAGGATGCGCGAGACCAGATAGATCACCCGATCGCCATCGTAGTAGCTGTAGCGATCGTTGTATTCCTTGAAGTGATCGAGGTCCGCGTAACACACGGCGAACAGCTCGTTGTCCTCCATGCGTCGCCGGATTTCGCGCTCGATCTCCGTCGTGCCGGGGAGCCGCGTGGACGGGTTGACCGCCACGTCCCGGGCCGTGCGGGTCAGCAACGCGTCGAGTCGGCTGGTTTGCTCGCTCGGCTCGAACAGCGGCGTTACGACCTCGTCCGCGCCCGCCCCGAACCACTCCATCACTCGCTCGGTGACGTGCCGCGCCGTGACGGCAACCAGTGGCGCGATCGCCGTGTACGGATCGGCCTTCAATCGCCGGCACAACTCGAGCCCCTGCGCACCGGTCGAGTCGGCATCGACCAGAACGAGGGTGGGAAGCGCCCGCATCACCATCTGCTCAAGCTCCTGGTGATCACTCACCGGGAGCAGGGTCTTGCCCTTCCCTTCCATCCAACGCGTTACAAAGTCCGGGACCGGACGGCCAGCCGCCGAATAGAAGAGGATCGTGGGGCGCGTCCGCAACCAGCACCTCGCGTAAGGGTCGAGCGGACCGAAACTTACGGCACTCGGCTTCGGGTGTCAAACAAACCAAGCTGCGATAGCCAGTATGGCATACACTGCAAGAAGCTGCGCACCCTCGAACCAGTGCGATTCCCCATCCAGAGCGATCACCGTGACGATCAAGGCAGCGAGCCCCAGCGACACGATTTCGAACGGCGTGAAGACGAGACTCATGGGCTGACCCACCAGGACGCCTGTCAGTACGAGCACCGGGGCGACAAAGAGGGCGACTTGGGTACTCGACCCCAGCGCGATGGTCAGCGCCAGGTCCGTGTCCCCTTTGCGCGCCACGACCACGGCCGTCGCGTGCTCCGCGGCATTGCCGATCAACGGGATGACGATCAATCCGAGGAAGCTCTCCGAGATCCCCGTGCCGCTCACAACCTGCTCGGTGGCATGGACGAGGATCTCACTTTGCACGGCCACGAGCACCGTGGCCCCTGCAAGGAGGGCCACCGCACGGCCCGCGGGTGTGCGGTGCGCTTCGGTTGGCGATACGGCTCGTTCGGGGCTGAACAACTCCCGGTGCGTCTTGAGGGAGAAAACCAGACTCGCCACGTAGGTGGCCCCCAGGACGAGCGCCACGCCTTCGGACAGATGCACAGCGGTCGCTGTTGCGGCACCGGGGTGCGTGCTCACAAACAACGCCGGAATGGCTAGTCCCACCACCGCCAGCAGCAGCATGGCCCCGCTCATGCCGGCGGCGGTCTGGTTGAACGTGAGCTTGGACCGCTTCAATCCCCCCGCCATCAGGGACAGGCCGAGGATCAGGAGCAGGTTGCCGAGGATGGAGCCGGTGAGGGACGCTTTGACCAGGTCGAGGAGGCCCGCCCGCAAGGCCACGATCGCGATGATCAGTTCGGCGGCGTTCCCGAATGTCGCGTTCAACAGACCACCCACCGCCGGTCCGGATCGATCGGCCAGGGTCTCGGTGGCGGCCCCCATTTCGGCGGCCAGAGGAATCACGGCGAGACCGGATACGAGAAAGACGGCCAGCGGTGGCGCGTGCAACGCGGCCAGGAGCCACGACGCCGGGACCGCCACCAGCATCCAGCGCGACCAGGTCACGAACGCCCTAAGGCCGCCCGCTGCGCGGCCAAAATGCCGGAAGCCCCGTGATGGGCCAGGTCGAGCATTCGATCCATTTCGACCCGGCTGTACGTCCCGCGCTCGGCCGTCGCCTGCACCTCCACCAAGCGATCCGGCTCCGCGACCACGATGTTGGCGTCGACGTCCGCGTCGCGATCCTCGGTATAGCAGAGGTCCAGCCGCACCTCGCCACTCACCAACCCGACGCTTACCGCCGCCACCAGTCTGACGAAGGGATCCACGATGCCGGCCGTCTTGGCCAGCCACGCACAGGCGTCCGCGAGGGCCACCGTGGCACCCGAGATGGCCGCGGTCCGCGTGCCCCCATCCGCCTGCAGCACGTCGCAGTCGACCCGGATGGTGTGCTCACCGAAGTCGAACCCTCGTAGCGCGGCACGGACACTGCGGCCGATCAGGCGCTGAATCTCGTGCGTCCGGCCACCCGCTCCGCTGCGTTCCCGCGGCGTTCGCTCCACGGTGGCGCGGGGCAGCATGGCGTATTCCGCCGTCACCCACCCGAGGCCGGTGCCTTTGCGCCACGCCGGCACCGCCGCCTCGACGGTCGCCGTACACAGCACGACGGTTCCACCCATACGGACGAGACAGGACCCTTCCGCGTGGGGTGTCGCGCCCCGCTCGAGGGTGAGCGGACGCAGGGCATCCGCGGCGCGGCCGTCAGGACGGGAGGATGACAAGGGCCTAGAACTCGACGCGTACTCGCACTTGCGTTCGCCGCCCGCCGAGCCAGGTGGTCTGCATCGAAGCGGGGCGGCGCAAGGTGGCCGTGAGGCGGCTCGAGATCAACGCATCAATCGCGCTCACCAGGTGATTCGCCAGCAGCAAACCCAGCTGGCTTTGGGCGCGGCGGAACGCATCATCGCTCGAGCGAATCGTCGCGCGGAACTCCTGGTGCTCCAGCGAGGCATTGTCCCAGGACCAGCGAAAATCGGGACCCACGGCGTGGCTGCTGTAAAACTGCAAGGCGAGCTGGTACTCGGGTGACGTCGGTGGCGGCGGCGTATCGGGGTCCACCCAGTACGTCCGCCGCGCCAGCAGCCAGACCGATCCGTTGAACGTCGTGCGATCGTCTTCGGGCTCGAGGCCGGGTCCGGGATCGAGATCGAACTCGCCCGATGTGGCGAAGCGCTCCATGGTCTCGTAGTACTCGAACACCGTGTCGCGCCGCACCGTGGTGAACCCCCGGCGCGCGACATCGAATGCCAGGTCCCGGTAGCGGCTCGCGCCACGGTGCGCGTCGTGCGACAGCTGGATGTAGCGCGACAGCACGAAGGCCTCGGTCGCCAGGTAGATCAACCCACGATCCTGTTTGGCCCACAGCTGACCGGCCCCCGGGACCACGAGCGAAGCGACCGGCCGTACCCACAGACGCGCGTGGGCGGACGCCGCGGTGGAGTCGATGGCCTGCCCTGCCGCGCCCGAGGTCACCATCGGGAGGATCGCGACCCAGATGCCCGTCGCGACCCTCAGAATTGAACTCGGAACGACAGGAACGTCGGATTGGATACGATCAGGTCGGTGCCGGTGAGAAACATGCGCGCCAGGTCGACGCCGATCGAGCCCTTCGCCACCCCGACCCCCACGCTCGGGCCGGCGAGTCCTTCGTGGACAAACGCGTACCCGCCTCGGACGCGGAGTACGTCGCGATACCCCACATCCACTCCCACGCGCACGTCGGGAGCGCCGGTTTCCTTCCACGGACTCTCGAGATCGGCCGCGACTTTGACGTCGAACCGATCGACCTCGTCCGTCCCCTCAATCGCGGCCGGGCGCAACATCAGCCGGTAGCTCGCGCCCACGACCAGGCGCGTCGGCAACGGATCGGCCTGGTCCTTGTTGTTGACCTGCAGCGCGAAGCCGAGATTGCGCAGCGCCACGCCGACGTGCAGCGCGCGATCGGGGCCGATGGTGAATTGACCACCCAGGTCGAGCGCGTGGGTGACGCCCTGTCCGCCCGGAAACTGCCGGCAGTCGCCGGTGCAATCGACCCGGAACTGGATCAGCTTGTAGGTCACGCCGAGCGAGACCGCACCGGTCAGCTGCGTGGCAAAGGTGGCGAGCAATACGAGGTTGCGATACGCGGCTTGGCCGATAGTCCCTCCGCTATCGGTGACCGGCAATTCCCCATAGTCGACCAGATCCACGCCGGCGCCGAACACGCCGATTCCACGGCGCGGGAAGAAGGCAGTCACGGCCGTGGTGTTTCCTGCCGTGAGGCGCGCGGAATGCAGATCGAATTCGCCGGTAGTCACGGAACCGACGCCAGCCGGATTCAGGAACACGGCCTCCCCGCTTCCGTCCAGCGTCGCCGCCGTCTGTCCCATCCCAACCGACTGGGCGCCGACGGGGAGCAGCAGGAACAAGGCGCCGGCGTTCAGAGGCTCTGCTTGACCGGACAGGCGACCGAACGGATTCGCGCACAGGGCGGCGAACGCGACGGCGACCCGCCTGTCCATCAGAAACTCTTCGCCTCGTCGATCAGCATGATGGGGATGTCGTCTTCCACGGCGTAGATCAAGCGGCAGGCGTGGCACACCAGCTGCTCGGGGTCGCGGCGGTATTCCAGAGCGCCTTTGCACTTCGGGCAGACCAGGCGCTCCAGCAACACGGCATCCAGACTCACGGGGCGTATCCCAATCGCTTGAGAGAAGGGTCGTGGGTGCGCCAGCGGGGCAACACCTTCACGTGGAGATCGAGGTAGACGCGCTGCCCATGCAGGGCTTCGATCCTGGTCCGGGCGGCCTGGCCGATCGCCTTGATGGTCCGGCCCCCCTCCCCGATCACGATCCCTTTCTGGCTCTCCCGTTCCACGTACACCACAGCGCGAATATACGTCGGGGTTTCGCCCTCGCGGAATTCATCGATCTCGCACGCCAGGCTGTACGGCAGCTCCTCGTGCAACAGCGCGAACGCGGCTTCCCGCACGTACTCGGCCGCGAAGAACCGCAATGGCTGCGTGGCCAGGTCGTCCGCGGGATAGTGGAACGGGCTCTCGGGCATCGCCCGCCCCAGCGCCTCGACCAGCGCTTCGATCCCTTCCCCGGTCAATGCCGAGACGGCCCGGTCGCCCTCCGGCAGCGAGGGACGGTGCGCCGGATCGACGAGATCGGCCTTCGTGTAGACGGTGACGACTGGGGCCTCGGGCGGACGCTCGAGCCCCGCCGCAACGGCAAGGTCGGGGGCGGGATACTCGGACAACGGATGGAGGTAGGCGATCAGCTCCGCGTCGGCGAGCGCGCGGACGGCAGCCTGGCGCATCATTTCCTGCAAACGGTATTGAGGGTCGAGGAGTCCCGGGCAGTCGGTGAAGATGAACTGCGTCTCGCCCCGCGTGAGCAGTCCCACGACCGGCATTCGCGTCGACTGCGGTTTGGGCGAGACGATCGACAGCGGCTCGCCCACCAGCGCGTTCAAGAGCGTCGACTTACCGACGTTGGGCCTGCCGGCCAGGGCCACCGTCCCGCATCTGGTCATGGGAGAGAAGCTATCAGCGGACGGCAGTCGCCCGTCAGATGCCCGTCAGCGCGGCGTCCCCTGGACCTGCCCCGTGAACAATCCGTGCACGAAGCCGATCTGGTAGGCCAGAAACAGCCCGAACCCGAGGCTGAGAAAGCCGGAGGCCAGCCGGAGACCGCGGTTCCAGCGCGCGAGCCGGTGCCCCGTCCAGGCGATCGCGGCCGTGATGAGCATCATCCCGACGATCGTTCCGACGCCGAACACCAGGAGGTAGATGATGCTCCATTGCGTGTTGCCGATCGTCGTCAGGACGAGCAAGGCCACGGCCGCGGACCCGGCGAGGCCGTGCACGACGCCGACGACCAGCGGACGCACGAGCTGGTAGACCCCGAGCAGCCCGAAGTGCCGGTCGAGCCAGCCCACCGGCGTCTGGTCCGGCGCATGGGGATGCGATTCGGGATCGTGCCCGTGCACGTGCGAGTGCACGTAGTCCCCATGCTGGTGCGGGTGGGCATGGACCTGCCCGTGCGGGTGGCCGGGCGACGCTTCCTCGACTGATCCCAGCACCGCGGTGAGGTTCATAATCCCCAGCACGATCAACATCACGCCCACCGACAATTCCAACGAGAGGCCGACGCGGGGCGGGATGACCCACCCCAGCAGCACGATGCCCCCGCCGACCACGAGAATCGTCAGTGTGTGTCCCACGCCCCACACCATCCCGATGACCGCGGCCCGGCGCGGGTCGCGGTGCCGGGCGACCAGCGTGGAGATCGCGATGATGTGATCGGGATCGGTCGCGTGTCGCATCCCGAGGAAGAAGCCCAAGGCGGCAATCGCGAGCACTCCCATCATCGGTTCACCATGGCGCAAACCTACCGGTCGGGCCCGGACCGAAGAAGGGCAGCAGAGTTTTCGCGCGGGTGTTAGGTTCGGCCCCCATGATCAATCCCAAGCTGCTGCTGTTTCTGGCGCTGGGCGCGGTGACCGTGTGGTTCATCGCCGCCTGGCGGTCACAGGTCCGCACGGCGCGAGCGGCCGGGCGGCTGGTGGACGACAAGCCCGCCACGCGATTTCATACCGTGGTCGGCTTCGTGATGTGCTTCTTCGACACACTGGGGATCGGCAACTTCGCCACCACTACGTCCCTGTTCAAACTTCGCCGGTCGGTGCGCGACGAATGGATCCCCGGCACGTTGAACGTCGCGTACACGCTCCCCACCGTGGCGCAAGCGTACATCTATATCTCCATCGTCCGGGTGGATTTCCTGACGCTGGTCGCGATGATCACCGCGTCGGTGGCCGGGGCCTGGCTCGGCGCGGGCGTCGTCGCGCGATGGCCGCGGGTCAAGATCCAGATCGGCATGGGATTCGCTCTGCTGGCGGCCGCCTCGCTGATGCTCATGACCCAGCTCCAGCTCGTGCCCGTGGGCGGCGACGCGCTGGCGTTGCGCGGCGCGTGGCTCGCGGGGGGACTGCTCGGCAACTTCGCGCTCGGCGCGCTGATGACACTCGGCATCGGGTTGTACGGGCCGTGTTTGATCCTGGTGAGCCTCCTGGGGATGGACCCGCGCGCCGCATTCCCGATCATGATGGGATCGTGCGCCTTCCTGATGCCGATCGCCGGGATGCGGTTTATCCGACAGGGGAGCTACAGCCTGCACGCCTCCGTGGTACTGGCGCTGGCCGGCATCCCCGCGGTGCTGATCGCGGCGTACATCGTCAAACAGCTGCCGCTGCAGTACGTCCGGTGGCTGGTGGTCGTGGTGGTGGTTTACACGGCGGTGACGATGCTGCGATCGGCGCTGGCCGAGCGGACAGCACCGGCACCCGGGCGAGAACCCTCAACTGGATAGAAAAGCAATATCGAATGCAGAATGTCCAATGCCCAATGATCATTGGGCATTGATTATTCTACATTGGACATTCGCGCAGCGCCGATGAATGAGTCGAACAGCCGCCGCATCCGCGGATCCACATCGACCAGATCCTCGGGGTGCCATTGGACACCGAGGACGAAGCGATCGTCGGCAACTTCCACACCCTCGATCAAGCCATCCGCCGCCGTTGCCACCGCCGTGAGCCCGGGCGCGAGGCGCGCGATCCCCTGATGGTGCATGCTGTTCACCGGCAGGATCTCGGTCTCGAGCAGCCGGCCGAGCCGAGACTCCGGGGCGATGCGAACGTCGTGGCTCACGTCGTCGCGCCGGCGGCCACCGGTCGGGAATTGATCGTGCTTGATCGCCGCCGGGTGTTGCGACCCGACGTCCTGATACAGGGTGCCCCCGACCGCCACGTTCAGGAGCTGCGCGCCACGGCACACCGCGAGCACCGGCTTCCGGTCGGCGAGCGCCCATCGCGTCAGCAACAGCTCCGTCCAGTCGCGGGCCGGATCGGTCCGGCCGCATGCCGCCCCCCGCTCTTCGCCATAGGCCGCCGGATCGATGTCCACACCACCGGGAAGGAACAACCCGGCCAGCGACTCATAAATGCCGCGCAGGGTCGCCTCGTCGTGCTCAAGCAACGGAATGACCCACGGGATGGCCCCGGCGCCGCTGAGCACGTGCACGTAGCGCTGGCTCATCACCCAGCAGCGTGGCAGCTGGTCGGGGATCGCTTCGAGGGTCTGCGTCGTGATACCGATGATGGGCCGGTCTGCCATCGTCGCTACAGCCCCTCCGCCGTCTCGGCGATCAGCTGGTCGACCACCGCCTTGAGATCGTTGGTGCGCTGGAATGTCGCCAGCTGGCGGTCGGCGCTCGAGCCTTCGGCCAGGATCTTGTAGGCATACGCGACCTGGTCGCGGCTCCCCATCTCGTCCAGGACATCGCCGATGAACCACTCCAGGAGCTCGCGCACGAGATCGCGCGCGGGGAGCTCGATTCCCTTTCCGAAATCGATGAGCTGGCCGTCGAGGCCGTAGCGCACGGCGCGCCACTTGTTCTCCTCGATGAAGTCCGCGGGGTACACGCGCAGCGTCATGTTGTCGCGGCGCAGCTTCCACAGTTTGGCCACCACGGCCTGGAGGATCGCCGCGATGCAGACCGCCTCGTCCACGCGCGTACAGACGTCGCACACGCGGAATTCGAGGGTTGGATACGTCCAATTGGGCCGCACATCCCACCAGATCTTCGAGCCGTCGGGGATGCATTTCGTGGTGACCAACATGTCGATCAGGTCGCTGTATTCGCTCCAGGAGCGCAGGGCGCGAGGCACGCCGGTGCGCGGGAAGCCCCGGAACACCACCGAGCGGTAGGACTTGAGGCCCGTGTTGCGGCCGTTCCAGAACGGCGAGCTGGTGGAGAGGCACAGGATGTGGGGCAGCACGTAGCGTGACACGTTGAGCGCGTCGACCAGAAACTCGCGGTCTTCGATGCCGATGTGCACGTGGGTGCCGAAAATCAGCAGCCGCTGGGCCAGGTCCCCCATCGCCTCGCGCAACCCGAGGTAGCGTTCGGTCGGCGTGATTTCCTGCGTGGTCCACGAGGAGAACGGATGCGTCCCGGCGGCCGCGATCCGCAATCCGCTCCTGGCGGTCAACCCGATCACCTCGCGCCGCAGCTTGACCAGCTCCGCGCGCAGCTCGGCCGGCGTCTTGCACACCGTGGTGCCGACCTCCACGATCGACTGGTGCAGCTCGGGCTTCACCTGCGACAGCACGAGGTGATCCTGCTCCAGGATTTGCGTGATGTACGATTTCAGCTCCCGCGTCTCGGGGTCGATGATCTGATACTCTTCTTCGATGCCGAGCGTCAGCGAGGGCGGTTTCATCGAGACTCCACGAGCATGGTGGGCACCTGGGATCCGCCGCCCGCGGTGACGTTGACCAGGGCCGCCGTCGAGAGGCGCGACAGGCAGCCGTCGACGTACGCCCCCTGACAGGCGAAGGGATCGGTATCGACAATGCGATCGGCAAACTGCAGGGCGCCGTCGACGAAGCTCGGGTAGGGCTCGCGCGGCACCGGCACCCGTTCCTGCACGACGTGCGGGTCGCGCAGGGCTTCGCGCACCCGTTCCTCCCACACCGCGTCGCTCACTTCCCACCCGAGCACGACGCCCTTCCCGCCGTATTCGTCGTTCGGCTTCAGCACGAGGCGCTCCCGTTGGGACAGCACGAAGGGGACGAGATCCACTTCCTTCCCGCCGTGCCGCGTTTTGCGCTCCTCGAGGAGACGCGTCCAGGGAATGTGCGCGTCGATCGCCTGGCGTTCCTCCGCCGGGAACAGCGCGACGTTCCGCTCGTCGCACAGCACCGCAAAACTCACCTTCTTGTGCAGCAGCTTGCAGCGGAAGCCGTTGACCATACAGACCGCGCCGCTCCGGACTGCCCGCACGACGGCGTGGTCGCGCCCACATCGCTCGATCAGCTCGCTGATCAGGACCCGCTTGTAGATCAGGTCCACCGGCGCCCCCGCGGCGACCAGGCGGCCCTCCCGGAACTCCGTTTCCCGCGGATCGACGATCACGGCGTCCAGGCCGTGGGTCTGGAAGTATTGCTGAAACAGCACGAACTCGCTGTAGGTCGGCACCTCGCGCCAGTCCAGGATGGCGATCCGTGGGGCCGCGCGAGTCGTCTTCCAGTGGAAGTACGACGCCAGCAGGGCGTGCAGGATGCCGTGCCGGCCCGGAACCGGCCGGACGTCCACCGAGCGGAGAAATTGTCGCATCACGGGCAGCGCCAGGAACACGTCCGCCAGGGTGTCGCCGTAGGCGGCGCCGGTCGGCGTCTCGGCGTTGTACTCCGTGAGCCAAAGCCCGCCGGTTTCCGGGAAGTAGAACGAGTCGAAGCGCGATGTGGGACTGGGATCGGGAATCCCCGGATCGAGCGCCACGAGCTCCTCTTCCCACTCCGTGAGACGGAACTGGCGTCGCAACGGCTCGGAGGCGAGCGCCGCCTGGAGCAGCCGGCGCATCGCCCGCAGCAGTACCGCGCACCGCTCGCGCACATAGCGATACTGGTCACCGGTGAGAAACCGGGGACGCAGAGCCGTGCACAGCGGCCGCGGGCCGAAGTAGACGCCGCGGCGGCGTTGCTCCTCGTCGAGCATCGCCTGCGACTCCGCGGCGATCTCGTCGGTCAAGAGCTCGTGATAGCGCGCGATGGCTTCGGGCAGCCCGAGCGTCATCCCGCGCCTCGCCCCGCGAACAGGGCGTTCCAGTGAAACTCGCGGCCGCTCCGCTTGCCCTGCGCCAGCTCGACGGCGAGATCGGCCATGTGCTGCACCGCCCACTCGAAGTAGGTGGGCGTGAGCGAATTGATGTCGAAATCCGGTGCCGGGTTCATGAAGTCGATCGCGTAGGGCACACCGTCTTTCACCGCGTACTCGATTGAATTCATGTCGTATCCGAGCGCGCCGACCAACGTGAGCGAGTCGCGAATGATGCGCTGGCGCAGCGCGTCGCTCAGGTACTTCTCGTCTACCAGATACGCGCGCGCCTTGGGATCGTAGCGGATCGGCAGCACGTGACGCTGACCCACGCAGATGCAGCGGACGAACTGGTCCCAGTCGATGAACTCCTGCACGATCATGGTGTGCAGGCCCGACTGATCGTAATGGAACAGCAGCTCCTCCTTCGCGTGGCACACGAAGACGTCTTTCCATCCCCCACCGTGCGCGTCCTTCAGGATGCACGGCATCCCGATGTCCCGCACGATCGCATCCCAATCGAGCGGGAAGCGGAGGTTGCGGAGACTTTCGGTGTGGTCGATCCCCGGGATGTAGGCCTTGTTCGGAATGACGACCGTCTTGGGGCTGGCCACGCCCAAGCGGGTCGCGAGGGTGGCACCGAAAAACTTGTCGTCGGCGCTCCACATGAACGGATTGTTGACGACCGTGACCCCCTGCACCACCGCATGCTTCAAGTAGGCGCGATAAAACGGCACTTCATGCGAGATCCGATCGATGATCACCGCATAGGGACACTCGGCATCCATCGATTCGCCGCCGAGCTGGACGTACTCCGCGGTCACCCCCGTGCCGCGGCCGTTCACGGCTTCGATGAATCGCGGCGGGAAGGACCACTCCCGGCCTACCATGAGACCGACTTTTGCGCTCACCCCAACGCCTCCTCGCCTGACGACGATCATTGTCGAAGGTGCCGCACAAAATGACGGGCCGGCGCACTCGTGACAAGCACGGCCGGCGCCGTGCTATGTTGTGGCGCATGCTCCGACTGACGCGCCTGGCCGTTCACTGGCGGTCGCTGGCGCGCGCGCGTGCACGCCGCGGCGATCTGCAGGTCCTTCCAGCCCTCGCCAGCCAGGAATTGGGTAACCGTCGCAGCCTGATCGTGTACACGCCTGCGTCGTACGCCGAGGGCGACCGGCGCTACCCGGTGCTGTACATGCAGGACGGCCAGAACCTCTTCGACCCGCGCACGAGCTTCGCCGGCGACTGGGGGCTCCGCACCAGCCTCGGCTGGGCCAGCCGGCGTGGCGTCGAGCCGATCGTGGTGGGCATCCCGAACGCGGGCACCGCGCGCATCGACGAATACAGTCCCTTCCCGGAGCCGGGGTCCGGCGGGGGCGCCGGGGATCGCTACCTGACGTTTGTGGTCAATACGGTGAAGCCCCTCGTCGACACCCGGTTTCGCACACTCCCCGATGCCGCGCACACCGGCATCGCGGGCTCCTCCCTCGGCGGCTTGATCAGTCTGTACGCTTTCTTTCGGTTTCCCGGAGTATTCGGCAGCGTGGGCGCGCTCAGCCCGTCACTATGGTTCGGTCACGAAGCGATCTTCGACGTCGCCCGGTCTGCGCCGGGCACCGGCCGCGTGTATCTGGACATCGGACTCCGGGAGGGTGAACGGCACGCGATGCTCGTGCGACGGATGCGCGATCTGCTCATTGCCCGAGGGTACGAGCCGCGACGGAGTCTCCGGTACGTGGAGGACAAGGATGGGGCGCACCGCGAAGCGGACTGGGGACGGCGATTCCGCAAGGCATTGCCGTTCCTGGTGCGCCCGAGTGCCGTCGCATGAGCATCGAACGCCACCAGTGGTTCAGCCCGTCGCTCGGGCGCGATATGCCGCTCCAGGTCGTGGGGCATTCCGGCGCGCGCGTGCTGGTCTTCCCCACGAGTCTGGGATCGTGCACCGAATGGACCGACCGTCATATGCATCGCCCCGAAGTACTGGGTGAGCATCTGGAGCGCGGCTGGATTCAGATGTTCTGCATGCACCACGTCCACGAAGACAGCTGGTACGGCGAGCATTTGCACCCGGGCGCGCGCGCGTGGCGGCACTTGCAGTACGACCAATATCTGTTGACCGAAGTGCTGCCCTTCACCGCGTCCCTGAATCCCAACCCGTTCGTCATCGCCGCCGGGGCGAGCTTCGGGGCGTACCACGCCGCCTGTTTCGGGATGCGTCACCCCGACCGTGTCAACCGCATCATCGGACTCTCGGGGACGTACGACATCAAGCGGCTCACCGGTGGGTACTCCGACGCCAACGTCTACGCCTGCAACCCCACCGACTTCATGCGGCACGAGCGTGATCCCGCGCGGCTCGACGCGTTTCGCCGGCAGGACGTGGTACTGGCGGTGGGGCGGGAGGACGCCGCCTGCCCCAACAACGAGGAGTTTTCCGGAATTCTCTGGGGGAAGGGCATCGGCAACGCGTTGCGGATCTGGGACGGCTGGTCGCACGACTGGCCGTATTGGGAGCGGATGATCCGGTTGTATATCGGCGGCCACGACTAAGCGTCAGTCGGTCGCGCGGCCTGTGCCTTCCGCGACTTCGAGCGCTTTGAGGTAGACGGCGAGGTACTTCAGCGCCGACCGCTCCCAACTGAAGTTCTTGGCCATCGCTTTGCGCATGCGCGCGCGCCATCCGGCCGCGTCCCCGTAATGGTGCACGGCTCGGGCGATGGTGTGAGCCAAGGCGTCGGTCGAGAATTGATCGAACAGAAAACCCGTCACGCCATCATCAATCGTGTCGTTCAAGCCACCGGTGCGACGGGCGAGGGGGAGCGTGCCGTAGCGTTGGGCCCGCATTTGCGTCAGGCCGCAGGGCTCGTATTGGCACGGCATCAGGAGCATGTCGGCGCCGGCGATCACGACGTGCTCGAGCGCGTCGGTGAACCCCGTCTCCACGGCAATGCGGTCCGGAAACCGTGCCGCGAGCACCCGCAAGGGCTGGATGTAGCGATCGTCGCCCTGGCCCAGGAACACGTACTGGGCGTCGGCCACCCCGATGGCGGCGCCGTCGACGAGCAGATCGAGTCCCTTCTGCGCCACGAGTCGCGCGGCCATGCTGAGGACCGGGACGTCGAGGCGGTGTGCGAGCCCGAATCGCTCCTGCAACGCCGCCTTGCAGCGGCGCTTGCCGTCGAGCTGCTGGGCCGTGAACGGGGCGACGATGTCCTTGTCGTTCCCCGGGTCCCACAGATCGTGGTCGATGCCGTTCACGATGCCGAACAGCCGATCCCGCAACGTGTGGAACGTGTCACCGAGTCCAAATCCCCCATCGGCCGTCTGCAGCTCGCGGGCATGGGTGGCGCTCACCGTCACCACCGCGTCGGCGAAGGCCAATCCCCCTTTGAGCCAGTTGACCCGTTCGTACCACTCCAGCACGCGCCAGGTATACAACTCCCACGGCAGACCGATATCGGGCAGCGTCTCGGCGGGAAAGTGGCCCTGATATCCGGCATTGTGGACCGAGAGCACGGCTGGGACGTGCCGGTAGTAGGAATGCCCCGCGAACACGGTGCGCAGGTACACGAGCGCGGGCGCCGCATGCCAGTCGTGAGCGTGCAGGATCGCGCCGCCCGGGAATGGGGCAACCTGGGGCAGCGCGGCGATCGCGGCGAGGGAGAGGAAGGCGAAGCGGCGATAGTTGTCGCCGTAGTCCTTTCCTTCTCCATACAACCCGGGGCGGTCGAAGAAGCCTTCGTGTTCGATGAACAGCACGTTGGCGCCGCGCATGCGCCGCTTGGGACGCATGAGCCGCGCCGACTCGAGCGTCGGCCCGAGCTGCACCAGAAACGGCTCGCCGAACGGCTCGAGCTGCCGCACCACCTTGCGCACCGCGCGATACAGCGGCATCACGACGGTGGTGGGAAGACCGGCCGCCGCCTGGTAGGTGGCGAGACTGGCGACGGCTTCGCCCAGACCGCCGGTGCGCGCGAACGGCCAGCACTCGGCCGCGAGGTGCACGATCGGGATCGGCTCCCCCGCGTTGGTCTGCAGGACGGAGCGGCGCCGCGGCTTGGCACGCGGTGCGCGCGGTGCTTTGCTGGTGCGCTCGCGTCGAACGGCCATCATGCTCCTTCGGAGAAGGTCGAAATGTAGAGTGTTCAAGGCTCAATGCTCATTGGACGTTGAGCATTGGGCATTTGGGGATTGAGCATCGCTCGCGCTATTTGGTATCACCGCGGACGCATTTTGGCTAGGCGAGCTCGATAGCAGAGCGCAAGATTGTACCAATGCCCTCGGCGCGCTACGACCTAGAAGACCGGCTGGTGCGCTTTGGCGCGGGAATCTGCCGCTTGGCTGGACGTCTCCCGGTTTCACCCGTTGGCAAGACCATCGCGATTCAGGTCATCCGCAGCGGGACCTCGCCGCTCGCGAACTACGGCGAAGCGCAAGGCGCCGAGTCCAGGCGAGACTTCATCCACAAGCTCGGTATTTGCATCAAGGAACTGAGGGAGACGCGGTCGTGGCTTAAGCTGATTGCCGAATTGGGGCTTTGTCCGGAAGCAGAACAGGGGACGCTATTGAGCGAATGTGATGAGCTGCTGGCGATTCTGGCCAGCAGCGTCAAGACGGCGAGACGCAGCAGGGAGAATCGAATGTAGAATGCAGAATGTCCAACACCCAATGATCATTTGTCATTGATCATTGAGGATTGGACATTCCGAAGGGAAGCTGGCGGCGGCCTACTCTCCCACCCCCTCTCAGGGGCAGTACCATCGGCGCTGACAGGCTTAACGACCGTGTTCGGGATGGGAACGGGTGTGGCCCTGTCGCGCGAGTCGCCAGCAAACTCAAACGTCGTCGGTCGTCGGTATTCGGTAGTCAGTCACTTCCACGTAACGACCGATGACAGATGACCGATGACAGTTTTCAACCTGACATGACGAACATGAGATGTGTGGTGCTTATCGGAAGCACACGATCGACTCTACTAAAGGAGAGATCAAGCCTCACGGGCAATTAGTACGGCTTGGCTGAAGCGTTCGCACGCCTTGCACCTGCCGCCTATCAACGTGGTAGTCTCCCACGGCCCTT
>Ga0075434_100000095_pt1 | contig 48938 bp, 41 predicted proteins | sample RhiMethybrSRZTD3_FD_75298 | JGI IMG/M metagenome (GOLD analysis project Ga0075434, IMG submission 75298) | Populus rhizosphere microbial communities from Tennessee, USA - Rhizosphere MetaG P. TD hybrid SRZTD3 | ecosystem: Host-associated > Plants > Roots > Rhizosphere > Soil | place: USA...
CCCTTGTAAAGAGCGTGCGCCGGCCAATCCTCAACGCCAGCATGTCTGCAAGATTGGCGGGGGCTCAGGGCACACGGGGGTGCGCGCTGAAACCAAAGAGGTCGATTGGGTCGGCGGCCGTCGCCGGTTCGATCTCGGCCACGCCCACCCCGATCAGCCTAAAGCTGCGGCCGTCGGCGGCCTTATCGATCAACGCGGACACGTTTTGCCAGATTACGTCGCTTCTTTGCGTTGGATGCGCCAGGCGGCGGCTGCGGCTTAAGACGCGGAAATCGGAGGTCTTGAGCTTGAGGACGATGCTGCGGCCGGCCACGCCCTTGCGCTCAAGCTGCTCGGCGACGCGTTCGCTCAACCTGCCGGCAATGGCGCGCAATTCCCCCGCCGAGGCCGTGTCTTGCGCCAAGGTGGTCTCGGCCGAGAGGCTCTTGAGCGGCTGGTGCGGCGTGACCGCACGGTCGTCATTGCCGTGCGCATAAAGCGCCAGCCGGTGGCCGAATTTGCCAAAGCGTGCAGCCAGCGCGGCAGAGCTCATGGCCTGCAGATCGGCGATGGTCCTGAGCCCGCTTTCCTCCATGCGGCGTGCCGTGACCGCGCCGACGCCGTGGATCTTGCGCACGGACAGGGGGGCCAGGAAGTCCCTGGCCTCGGCTTGGCCGATCAGCGAGAAGCCCCGCGGCTTGTCGAGTTCGGAGGCGAGCTTGGCAAGGAACTTATTGCACGAAAGTCCGATCGAGACCGTGATGCCGACCTCGCGTTCGACCCGGGCTGCTATCTGGGCCAGCGCTTCAGCCGCCGGCGGCGCCTCGGTGCGGTAGTCGTCGGTGAGATCAAGGTAGGCCTCATCCAGCGACAAGGGCTCGATGATATCGGTGGCGGCTCGAAAAATAGCGCGAATTTGCTCGCTCACCCGCTTGTATTTCGCCATGTCGGGCTGGATCACTTTTGCCTGTGGGCAGCGCTCGAGCGCTTGGAACATGGGCATTGCCGAGCGCACGCCAAAGCCGCGCGCGATGTAGCAGGCCGTCACCACCACGCCGCGGGCACCGGCGTGTCCCACGATCAGTGGCTCGTGCGCCAGCTCCGGCCGGTCGCGCTTTTCCACTGAGGCGTAGAATGCGTCGCAGTCGATATGGGCGATGCCGAGGCTCTCCAGTTCGGGGTGCGCCAGCAGCCGGCCTGCGCCGCAGCGCGCGCAGACGGCCTCGATAAGGGGGCCGATCTGGCAGCAGCGCCGGCACAAGGCACGAGTGAGCGTTCCTGAGTCGCCCGGCCACATCGGCCAACGCTGCCACGCTCTTGCGGCCGAGGCCAGCGAGCCTCGACCTCTTTCCCCCGTTTGCGACGCCGCGGGCCGGCCGCAGGCCCTTGGCGCCGTCCTGCCACCGCAGCCGGCACAAGCGGTGCCGCCACGGCAAAGGGCGGAGCGCCAAGCGGCAAGCAGCAACCAGCAACCAGCAACCAGCAACCAGCAACCACTACAAAGCGCGGGCGACCAGCTCCTTCATGATTTCGGTGGTCCCGGCATAAATGCGGTGAACCCGGGCATCCGCGTAGGCGCGCGCAATGGGGTATTCCAGCATGTAACCATAACCGCCAAAGAGCTGCAGACAGGTGTCGAGCACCTTGTTGTCAAGTTCGGTGAGCCACCACTTGCTCATGGCCGCCGTGGTCGCATCGAGCTTGCCTTCCAGGAACAGCGCCAGGCAGTGATTAAGGAACACGCGCGCCACCGTGACCTCCGTTTTCACCTCGGCCAACTTGAAGCGCGTGTTCTGAAACTCGGCCAACGATTTGCCGAATGCCTTGCGCTCACGGGTGTAGTCGATGGTCCATTGCAACGCGGCTTCCATGATCGCCACCGCCCCGATGGCCACCAGCAACCGTTCACGCGGCAGCTGGTTCATCAAGCAGGCGAAGCCCCGGCCCTCCTCACCCAAAACGTTCGACGGCGGCACGCGCACGTCCTCGAAGAATAGTTCGGCAGTGTCTTGCGCATTCTGCCCGATTTTCTTGAGGTTGCGGCCACGCTTGAAACCCGGCCGATCGCACTCCACCAGCACCAGGCTCACCCCTTTGGCGCCCACCGTGGTATCGGTTTTGGCGGCCACGATGACGATGTCCGCAAGGCCGCCGTTGGTAATGAAGGTCTTCTGCCCATTGACCACGAGTTCATTGCCTCGGCGCAGCGCCGTGGTGCGGATCGCCTGCAAGTCGCTGCCCGTACCGGGCTCCGTCATGGCGATGGCGCTGATCACCTCTCCCTTCGCCATTTTCGGCAGCCAGGTACGTTTTTGCTCCTCGCTGCCATAATGCAAGATGTAAGGGGCGACGATGTCGGAGTGGAGCCGAAAGCCGGGCGCGGTGAACACACGCTTGGCCATCTCCTCGATCATGATCGCGCTGTAGAGAAAATCCGCGCCGGCACCGCCGTAATCCTCCGGCGTATCCGTCAGGAGCAACCCTGCCTCGCCCGCCTTACGCCAGACCTCGCGGCTGACATGGCCCTGTTTTTCCCAGTGCTCGTAATGCGGGGCGATCTCGCGATCGATAAAGGCCTTGACGGTCTTGCGGAAGAGCTCGTGCTCGTCCTTGAAGATCGGTGCGCTGCTAGACATGGCGTTAGTCGCATTCCGGCTCTGTTGCGGTCCTCCCCAACCTAGCGAACCGCGCGGGCGTGCGCCACGCCGCTAACGCTTGCCGAGCGCGCTCACCTCTTCGTCAGTGAGCGTGCGGGCCTCCTCCTCCAGCATGACGGGAATGCCCTCGCGAATGGGATAGGCAAGTCCAGCCGCGCGGCTGATCAGTTCTTGCGCCGCCTCGTCATAAATGAGGGAGGTTTTGGTGCGCGGGCACACCAAAAGCTCAAGCAGGCGACGGTCTACGCGCTGCCCGGACGCCTTAGGTTGTGGGCTTTCATCCACCATGTGACGCTCGCGCGCTTCGCCCGCTAGACCTCATTGCAGCCTCGAGCCCGATCCCTGCGAGCCGGCCGCCAAATCCAGCTCGGCCAACGCCACCAGCGTTTCGGCCCGGGTTTTCAGATCGGGAGCCTCGAGCAGCGCCTGCTTCTCCTCGGGCCCGTAAGGGCTGATCACGGCCAGCGAATTGACCAGCCGTTCCGTCGACGCATTGGCAATGGCGGACCAGTCGGCGCTGAGATTGCGCGCCTCCAAGTAGGTGCGCAAGGTTTCGAGGAGGGCCTCGCGGTTGACGCTGTCCTCGCCGGCGCCCGCAATAAAGTCACCCTGGAACCGGGCAAAGCCGACATTCCACAGGCGGTAGGGCTTGTCGCAGGCGAGCTCTTGCTCCAGCACGCAGCGCGCTACACCCGAGAGCGTGATGAGCACCCGCCCGTCATCGAGTTCTTCGAACGCTGTAAGCCGCCCCACGCACCCGACCGAGCGTAGCTCGACCGATTTGCCGAGCGGGGATTCCTCGCCTGCCCCCTGGGGCTGCACCAAGCCCAGCACGCGATCACCCGCAATGGCATCCTCGAGCATGGCGAGATATCGCGGTTCGAATATCGTGAGCGGGAGGCCGACGCGCGGCAGCACTATCGTCCGCCGCAACGGGAAAATCGGCACGCGGTGCGGCAGATCGGCCGGTTTTCGGTATCGCTCCAACAGGCTCGGCAAATTTCACCCGCTCTGTGCTGCTCAGGAGAACAGAATGGAGGAGAGCCGGCGGCGTCCTTCGAGCGTCAGGGGATCCTTCGGCCCCCAGGCGTCGAACAGCTGCACCAGCTGTTTGCGGGCCGCCTCTTCGTTCCATTTGCGGTCGCGGCGGACGACCTCCAGCAGCTGATCGAGCGCCTCGGCCTTCTTACCCCTGGCGGCGAGCGCCGTGGCCAGATCGAGGCGGGCCTGATGATCGGCGGGGCGCGCATTCACCTGGGCCTCGAGCTGTGCCACGTCACCGGCCTTCTCCGCGCTGCGCGCGAGCTCGAGTGCCGCGCGTACGCTGGCAACCGCGGCAAGGTTCTGCTTATCGGGCGGCACGAGACCGATCGTCTGCTCGGCGCGCGCCAGATCGCCCGTTTGCAGATAGCAGCGCGCCAAACCTGCGAGCGCCTGCGCATTCTGCGGTTCTTCCTGCAGGACCGCGGCATAGACCTTGGCAGCACCTTGCACGTCGCCGGCCTCCAGCGCCTGGTCGGCCGATTGCAGCACCTCGGCCACCTCCTCGACGGCGTCCTCGCCGAGCAGGCGGTCGACAAAGGCCTTCACGGCACTTTCCGGTTGTGCTCCCATGAAGCCGTCCAGCGGCCGGCCGTCGCGGAAGGCATACACGGTGGGGATGGACTGGATTCGCAGTTGCGCAGCGATCGCCTGGTTCTCATCGATGTTGACCTTCACAAGGCGCACTTTGCCCTTGTAGCTGCGCACCACCTTCTCCAGGATCGGGGTGAGTTGTTTGCACGGTCCGCACCACGGCGCCCAGAAATCGACCAGCACCGGTACCTGTCGCGAGGCCTCCAGGACGTCCTTGGCGAAGCTTGCCGTGCTCGTGTCCTTCACCACGTCGCCGGCGCCGCCGACCCCGTCCTTCTGATCCGCGCTCTTACCAAAACCGAAAACCATTTCGCTCTCCAGCTTGAGGCCGCGCGCAGAATATAGTGCAGGGCCGGCCATATTGCTAAGGCGCGGGCTAAGGCTGCTCGCAGGTCGGGCTCCCAGGCGCGGCGACGGCCAAGATGCGGGGCGTGTGGCCGCAGGCACGGATGAACCGAATGAGGTCCTCGCCGCTGATGTTGGTGGTGGCTGTATTCTCCAGCGGATGGTAGTTGAGCCGCTCGTGCCGCATCATATCGGCGTCGAGGATGACCGTCACCCGCTGCGCCGTATCGTTGATGAGGGCAAACGGCGTCACGGACCCCGCGGGCACCCCGAGCACCTGCATGAGGAGTTCGGGCCGGCCGAAGCTGAGCCGGTCGCTGCCCAAGTGCTTGTGCAGGCCCTTCAGATCGATGCGCTGAGCGCTGAGCGCCACCACCAGGAACAACCTGTCCTTCTTGTCCTTGAGAAAGAGGTTCTTGGTATGCCCGCCCGGCAGCACGTGCCCGAGTTTGGCGCTCTGCTCGACCGTGAAGACGGCCTCGTGCTCCATCGTCTCGGTGACGATACCGAGGCAGCTAAGACGCGCAAACAGGTCCTGACGGCTGGCAGGCACGATGCTTCGATCCTCCACACGCGCGACAGGCCCGCGCCCCTGCTTCCTAGCCGATGGCGAACGCCGGGCACAATGGCCGCATGGCGGGGGGCGCCTGCGCTTGCCAACCCTGGGGCTTTGCTGCATATACCCGCAGGTGGATGCGGGTGTAGCTCAGGGGTAGAGCATCACGTTGCCAACGTGAGGGTCGTGGGTTCAAATCCCATCGCCCGCTCCAATCTCAGTGTTGTCGCGGGCGGTCCGGCGGCCCGCATTTGCGCGACCGGCCGGGCCGATGCCGCCCAGCGCCGGCGCCCCGGCGAAGCCAGCGTTGCCATCCCTCTTGTACCGGGAACATCGGTGACCCTCTTGTATCGGGGACATCGGTTATCGGGGACAGCGGTGACGCCTGGCGCACCGTGTTGCCGTCAGCGGCGCCTTTGCCGCGGTCCAAGCCCACGCTTTTGCCGCAAACCGGTCCGCTCAGCGTGCCCGGTGGCGGCCTGGGCGCCGGGGCGGGCGCGGGGTGTTGTCGCACAAGGGGCCGTGCCGGCCCGGCCGCGCCTCGGGGCCGCAGGCACTTTGGGGGCGCCGCGCGCCGCGCAAGGGCGCCGAGGGGCCGGGTCGGCCCAAGCCTGTTGTCGTGAGGCGCAATCCGCTCAAGGGGCTTACTTTTATTGACGGCAACCCTCGCGCTCCCCGCCTTTGTCAGCGCGCAAAGCCCGCCGGGACGGCTTGCCACGTTGCCGCAAGACCTCCGCCAGCCGCGCGGCCCGGGCGACCAGCCAGCCCCTTGCGCCATTATCGCCTGACGCTCGCAGGCCAGCGTCGCGAATGTCGGTACTGGCATCGGCGGCCGCCCCCGCTTATTTTCCGGTATGGCCGCCGGCCGATCCGGCGGCGCCCCGCCGTTGCTGCCCAAAGCAGCCCTTTTTCAGGCAAGAGGCTACACCATGTCCGAACCCCCACGCGCGCTGCATAGGGCGCAAACCCACGACGTCCTGCGGGCGGCACGCGATTGGCTCGACGCGGATGGTCGCATCGCCCTGGCGACGGTGATCGGCACGTGGGGATCGGCGCCGGTCGGCATTGGTGGGCAGATGGTGGTGGCTCAGGACGGGCGCTTCGAGGGCTCGGTCTCCGGCGGCTGTGTCGAGGGTGAGGTGATCGCCGAAGCGGAGGATATTCTTGCCAGCGGCGAGCCCAAGACCCTCGATTTCGGCGTCGCGGACGAGACCGCCTGGCAGGTAGGCTTGCCGTGCGGCGGGCAAATCCGCGTCTATGTCGAGCGCCTGGAAAAAGGTGACGGATTGCCCCTGATCGAGCGCGCTCTCGAGGCGCGCGACGGCCGCCGCGGCCTGTTGGTGCGCACGCGCCTCAAAGACGGCCGCCACGAGATCTTTGCGCGCGACGATCAGGGTCTCGATCCCACCGTTCGCAAGCGCTTCGAAAGTGGCGAGAGCGAACTTGAAGTGACGCCCGAGGGGGAAATCTTTTTGCACGCCATGGTGCCGCCCGCGCGCGTGCTCATTATCGGCGCCACGCACATCGGCCAGATCCTGGCGCAGCTCGTGACCATGGCAGGCTATGAGGTGGTGGTGATCGATCCGCGCACCGCCTTTGCCGCCGCAAGCCGCTTCCCCGACATTCGCCTCGATACCGATTGGCCGCAGGACGCGATCCCGAAGATTGGGCTTGATCCCTATACGGCGGTCGTGGCCCTCGCCCACGTCGGGCATATCGACGACGAGGCGCTGAAGCTCGCCATGCGCTCGAACTGTTTCTACGTCGGCGCGCTCGGCTCCAACCGCAACCACGCCAAGCGAAAGCAGCGCCTCAAGGAGGCGGGCTTCAACGAGCAGGAGATCGGCCGCATCCACTGTCCGATCGGCTTCAATATCGGCGCCCAGACGCCGCAGGAGATCGCCATCGCCATCATGGCTGAGCTGGTGCTGGCCTTGCGTGGTCGCAAGGAATACAAGCCGGCTCAGGTGAGCTAAGGGTACTGCGAGGACGCGCCGTGCCGGGGCGGCGACCAGGTCCCGTCCTGTAGCGGCCATGGAGGATTAGGCATCATGCTCGACGCTTACATCTACGACGGTCTGCGCACGCCCTTCGGGCGCCACGCCGGCGCTCTTTCGCGCGTGCGTCCGGATGACCTGCTCGCAGGCGTCGTCAAGGAGACCGTGGCGCGCGCAAAATTCGCTCCGGAGTTCATCGATGATGTCGCCGTCGGCTGCGCCAGCCAAGCCGGTGAGGACAGCCGCAACGTTGCCCGGCACGCGATCCTGCTCTCGGGATTGCCGGTGACGACGCCCGGATCGGTGCACAATCGTCTGTGTGGTTCAGGGCTCAATGCCCTCGTCGCGGCGGCGCAGGCGATCACCTGCGGGGAGGCGCAGGTGTGTCTGGCCGGCGGCGTGGAAAGCATGACGCGCGCACCCTTTGTCGTGGGCAAGGCGGAGCAAGCCTTCAGCAAGGCTTTCGCCGTCTATGATTCGTCGCTGGGCGCCCGCTTTCCCAATCCGAAGCTCGAAAAGGAGTTCGGCGCCGACACCATGCCACAGACGGCGGACAATCTGGCTCGCGACTATCAGCTTTCGCGCGAAGCCTGCGACCGCTTTGCGCTTGCCTCCCAGCTTAAGTACGCCACGGCCAGCGCGGCTGGATTTTTCAAGGACGAGATCCATCCGGTTGCCATCCCCCAGGCCAAGGGCAAAGCCGATCTCGTGGTCGCGGCGGATGAGCATCCCCGTCCCGATACCTCCTTTGAGAGCCTGCAAAAACTCAAGCCCCTGTTCAGCGACGGGGTTACCACCGCGGGCAATGCCTCGGGCATCAACGACGGAGCGGCCGTTCTCATTGTCGCCAGCCGGGCGGCCGGCGAGCGGGCTGGCGTCAAGCCAATCGCGCGCATTCTTGCTTCCGCCGTCGCCGGCGTGCCGCCGCGCGTTATGGGCTTTGGCCCGGTGCCGGCGATCCAGAAGGCGTTGGAGCGCGCAGGCCTGCAACTCAAGGACATCGATGTCATCGAAATCAACGAAGCATTTGCCGCGCAGGTGCTGGCCTGCCTCAAAGGGCTTGGCCTCGCCTTCGAGGACCCGCGCGTCAATCCGAACGGCGGCGCGATCGCCATCGGCCACCCGCTCGGCGCCTCGGGTGCTCGTCTCGCGCTGACCGCGACGCGGCAACTGGCGCGCGCTGAGGCGCGCTATGCCGTGGTCTCCATGTGCATCGGCGTGGGCCAGGGTATCGCCGTGGTCCTCGAACGCGCCTGATCCTCGAACCGCTCGAGCAGAGCGAACCGGCACCGGCGCTGCGGGCCCGCGCACCAATTCCGAGAGGCATGTCACCGCGCGAGGCCGCGCGCATAGACGCAGGTGCAATATTGCACCGCCGAAATGACGGGCTGTTCATAAGAGCACATTTTGGTAGCGTAGCCGGCGCGGAGGGGGATCGAAGACGGTAACGTGGGAAGGGGAGCGAAACGAACGACCAAGGAGGCCGGGCGTGATCACCACGAAGCGTTGTCCCCACACGGGCGTTGTCAATTTTTTCGTGCGGGCGGATCCCTATCTGGCTGTTGGCTCGGTAAGCCAGGACGCCAATCCGCGACAGTTTGTCTGGCGCTGCTATCTGGACGGGCAAGGCGCAGGCGTTGCCGATGACCCCGCAATTGCCGAGGCGAACCTGCGCCGGGCGATTGCGCGCGGGCGGGAACTCGCTGCCCTGCGTGTGGGTTGATGGCGCCCTCGGGGGCCAGTTTGGCTTTAGCACCATGCGCACCAGCGCCTAGGCGTTGAACGGTCGCCGGCCAGCACGAACCGGCACGCAACAAGAGGTCCGCGACACGAGCCCAGCTGACGCGACAAGAGCGCGCTCGTGGTTTTGCTTGCGACCTTTTGGAAATTCAGGGAGGAGAAAGCCGATGCACGCGCACCGTCTCCCTTGTGGCACCTGGCTCGTTATTGAAGCGGGAGCGCGGGACAAAGGCCCGCTCATCGTTTCCCGGCACGCCAGCTGCCAAGAAGCCGAAGCCGAGCGTGATCGGCGCAACCGGAATGCCGGCGAGCCGCACCACTTCCAGGCCTGCTTGGTGCTCGAGCCGATCGCCCAGCGCATGGGTGGACGGCAGTCCCCGGCTGCCGAGACCCGCTGAGGCGCGTCGGCGCCGATCAGGCCGTGCTGACGGGGGGGCGCCCGCCCGCCTTGCGCACGAGCTGGGCGATCTCGTCCTCACTGCAGCCGGCCGCGCGCAAGACCTCTGCCGTGTCCGCGCCCAACGCCGGGGGCGGCAAGTCGGGTTCGATGGGCAGATGCTCGACATTGACCGCCTGGCGCAGCGTGCGCGTCACCGGCGTGGCGCCGGCAAAGTTGGGGGCAAAGAAGCCCACATCGGCCAAATGTGGATCTGCCAAGAGGTCGCTCGGCAAACGCACGGGCTGGGAGGGAATGTCGAGCTGCTTGAAACGGCCGAGCCATTCGGCTGAGGTTCGCGCCGGCAGAGCTGTCGCCAGCATATCGTAAAGGTCATCGACGCGGCGGCTGCGCTCGGTCGGGTCGCGGAACCAGGGCTGCTCGCAGACCTCGGCGCGCCCAATCTCGTTCAAGACCTTGATCCAGTTACGCTGGGTGTAGGGCAACACGCCGATCCAGCCGTCCTTCGTCTTGTAGGGTCGCCGACCCCGCGAGAGGACGCGCGTGTAGCCCACGCGCCCGCCATCCTCAAATGTCGCGGCGCCGAGATGCTCGCTCAGGCTGAAGGCTGCCATCAGCTCGAACATCGGCACCTCGATGTAGCCGGGTACCTCGCCGCTGCGTTCGCGATACATGAGCGCGGCCAGCAGAGCATAGGCAAGGTGCAGTCCCGAAATCTTGTCGGCGGCGATCGTCGGCGCGTAAAGCGGTGTGCCGTCCCGCATCTCGAACAAGCCGGCAAAGCCTGAGGCGGCCTGGATCACGTCATCATAGGCGGGCTTGCCGGCGTAGCGGCCGTGGCGGCCGAAGCCCACCGCGGCGGCATAGACGATGCGTGGGCTCGCCGCCCGCACCGCCTTGAAGGTCAGGCCGAGCTTGTCCATGGCTTCTTGGCGCATGTTGTGCACGAGCGCATCGGCGTTGGCTAAAAGCTTGAAGACGGCCGCGCGCCCCGCCTCGCTCTTGAGGTCGAGGGTGACGGAGCGCTTGTTGCGGTTGTTATTGGCGAAGATGGCGCTGATGCCGGGCGTGGCTACCGGGGCGACCGGTCGCATGCTGTCGCCCTCGGGCGGCTCGACCTTGATGATCTCGGCGCCGAGATCGCCCAGGATCTGGGTCGCGTAGGGGCCGAGAATGACGGACGTCAGGTCAAGGATGCGCAAACCTTTGAGCAGAGGGATCATGGCCAGGGCTCGGCAGCTACGGGCGAACCCCGTCACCTAGCATGCGAAGCCGCGGCACGACTACAGCGCTCCCTGGCGACCTCGCCGCGCGCGGGCCCCTTTTGCAAGGCCGGGCGAAATTCCTCGCAGGGCTGGCGGGCGGCAGGGAACGGGCGGGTTGGGAGCACGTTCCTAGGCGAGATCCGGCTTCGCTTTCCCTCCACAGCCGGGTCGTTGTTCAACTCAGGGCACCGACGCACTTGGCCGAGGTGCCTTCTTTCTTTTCTTTTTTCCTTTCTTTTTGCCCCGCGGCACCAGCCGCGCCGAGCCTCGGCGCCCGCAGCGGAGCGTTGTGGTCCGATCTTGCGTGCTGAGCCGGGGCTTTGCCCTAACTCCGCCGCCTTCCTTCGCAAATAAAACGACCGTTCGTTTTCTTTTGTGCGATGCGGTGCGGGCGCCTAGGGTCCGGCCCGGCCCCAGGTGCGGGTCGAGGGACGAGGTTTCACAGTGCCTAAACTCAGACCGGAAACGCAGCAAGCGCGCCGCGAGCACATTCTCGATGCCGCCGAGCGCTGCATTGCAAACGCCGGTTTTCATCGCACGACCATGCAGGATATCTGCCGCGCGGCGGCCATCAGCCCCGGGGCGCTCTACGTCTATTTCGACAGCAAGGAAGCGCTGATTGCCGGTATTTCCGAGCGTGATCGGCAAGAGTTCGCCGAGCGGCTCGAGGCCATGGCCAGCGCGCCGGACTTTATGCAGGCGCTCGCCGCGCTCGGGCAACAGTATTTCCTTGCGGACGCGGCCAAGGATCACCGCATGGCGATCGATATCGGCCTGGAGGCGACGCGCAATGAACGCGTGGGTGAGATCTTCCGCCGCTTCGATCGCTACATCGTCGAAAGCTTCGAGGCGCTTTTCGAAAAACTCAAAGCCGAGGGGCGTATCGCCCCAGCGCTCGATATTCCGACCACCGTCAAGGCCTTTCTGGTGGTGGCGGACGGCATGTTTTGGCGCCGGGCCGTCGACAAGGACTTTGACGCCGAGCGGCTGTTGCCCGCCGCGCTCAAACTGATCGAGGCTCTGCTTAACCCCAGCCGGTGAGGAGGGTCGCAGGAGCGGCGGCTCGCGTGAGGAAGTGATGCTGAGAAAGCTGATCATCGCCGTCGTCGTGCTGTTGGCGGCAGTGGGCGTTGCGCTGGCCCTCATCATGCAGCCTTCGCCCAAGCGAGCGCCGCAAGCCTCGGCCGAAGCGGCGCCAGCCGCGCCCGTCACCGTGGTCCGGGTCGAGCGGGCGCACTTCGCCGAGACCGTGCTGGTTACGGGGTCCCTGGCAGCACGGGAAGAGGTGCTGGTTGGGCCCGAGGTCGAGGGCTTGCGCGTCACCGAAGTTCTGGCTGACGAAGGCATGCGCGTAAAGAAAGGGGACGTGCTCGCGCGCCTCGTGGCCGACACGCTCGAAGCTCAACTCGCACAAAACGACGCCGCGCTGGCGCGCGCGGAAGCGGCGAGCGCTCAGGCCAGGAGCGGAATCGTTCAGGCCGAGGCCCGGTTGCTCGAGGCGAACAATGCCTTTGCGCGTGCCAAGCCATTGCGGGCGGCCGGCCACATGTCCGAAAGTGCCTTCGACCAGCGCGAGCAGGCCGCGCGCACGGCGGAGGCGCAACTTCTGGCCGCGCGCGAAGGCCTGAAGGTGGCCGAAGCCGAAAAGGGGCAGGTCGAGGCTCAGCGACGCGAACTCCTCTGGCGCCGTGGCCGCACCGAGGTGATCGCGCCGGCCGATGGCGTCGTCAGCCGCCGTCTGGCGCGCATCGGCGGTTTCGCCGCCGGCAGCGCCGAGCCCATGTTCCGCATCGTCGCGCAGGGCGAGGTGGAACTCGAGGCGGAAATTCCCGAGACCCGGTTGGCGGCTGTCAGAGTGGGGCAACCCGCGCGGGTGGAGGTTGCCGGCGCGGGCGAGGTGACCGGGAGCGTGCGCCTCGTCTCGCCCGAGGTCGACAAGGCGACGCGACTGGGCAGGGTCCGCATCCACCTGGGCGACGACCCGAGCCTGCGTGTGGGGGCCTTTGCCCGTGGCAGCATCGAAACAGCGGCGGGCGAGGGTCTCGCCGTTCCGCTGGCCGCGGTGCTGTTCGGGTCCGACGGGCCTGTGGCGCAGCTCATCCGCGAGAACCGCGTGGAGACCCGCAAGATCCAGATCGGCTTGTCGACGGGGAGCATGATCGAAGTGCGCGCCGGCCTGAGCGAAGGCGACCTGGTCGTCGCCCGCTCCGGCACGTTTTTGCGCGACGGCGATCTGGTGCGACCCATACCCGCCCGGACAAGCTAGAAAGGCCAACAGATGCGTTGGAACATCTCGGCTTGGTCGATCCGCCGGCCCGTGCCGGCGCTGGTGCTCTTCATGGTGCTGCTGGCGCTGGGCTGGACCAGCTTTGCCAACCTGCCCGTCACACGTTTTCCCAACATCGACGTGCCGATCGTGCAGGTGCGCATCAGCCAGGCGGGTGCAGCGCCGGCCGAGCTCGAGGTGCAGGTCACCAAGCGGATCGAGGACGCCGTTGCCGGCGTAAATGGCATCAAGCACCAGACGTCGGCCGTGACCGAAGGCGCCTCGATCACCACCATCGAGTTCCGCCTGGAAGTGAACCAGGATCGCGCGCTCAACGACGTCAAGGACGCGATCTCGCGCATCCGCTCCGAGCTGCCACGCACCATCGATGAGCCCATCATCACCCGCCTTGAGATTGAGGGCTTACCGATCGTGACCTATGGCGCGCGCGCCCCCGGCAAGACCCCCGAGGAGCTCTCCTGGTTCGTCGATGACGTCGTCATACGGGCGCTGCAGGGGCTGAAAGGCGTCTCGCAGATCGAACGCTTCGGCGGGGCCGAGCGCGAGATCAGGATCGCGCTCGATCCGGACCGGCTCTTGGCCTTTGGCATCACCGCCGGCGACGTCAACCGGCAACTGAGGGCGGTCAACGTCGATCTCGCCGGCGGTCGCGGCGAGATCGGGGGACGCGAACAGGCCATTCGCACCCTCGCCGGCAAGCAGTCGCTGGCCGACCTCGCGGCCAGCATGATCTCGCTGCCGAAGGGCCGCAAGGTGCGGCTCGATCAATTGGGCACGGTCAGCGACGGCATCGCCGAACAGCGGGCCTTTGCCAGCCTCGACGGCAAACCCATCGTCGCCTTCGCCATCTCGCGGGGGAAAGGGGCAAGCGATACGGCAGTGGCTGCCGCGGTCGCCGAAAAAATCGTCGAGCTGCGGCGGGCGCATCCTGACGTCGAGTTCAGGCAACTCGACAGCATGGTGAGCTACACGCTCGGGGCCTATCAATCGACCATGAAAACCCTGCTCGAGGGCGCCATCCTGGCCATCGCCGTGGTGTTCGTGTTCTTGCGCGACTGGCGGGCAACGCTGATCTCTGCCATCGCGCTGCCGCTTTCGATCGTTCCGGCCTTTTGGGCCATCGAGGCCGCCGGGTTCTCCCTAAACCTGGTGAGCCTGCTCGCCATCACCATCGTCACGGGCATCTTAGTCGACGATGCCATCGTCGAGATCGAGAACATCGTGCGCCACATGCGCATGGGAAAATCCGCCTACCGCGCGGCGCTCGAAGCCGCCGACGAGATTGGCTTGGCCGTCATCGCCATCACACTGACCATCATCGCCGTCTTCGTGCCGGTGAGCTTCATGGGCGGTATCGCCGGCCAATATTTCAAGCAGTTCGGGTTGGTGGTGGCATTCGCCGTGTTTTTTTCGCTTCTGGTGGCCCGCCTCGTCACACCGCTGCTCGCCGCCTACTTTCTGCGCGCCTCCGCGCCCAGCGAGCGGGAAGGTTGGCTATTGTCGAACTACACACGCACGGTGCGCTGGTCGGCCTTGCATCGCTACAAGGCCGTGGCCCTCGGTTTGAGCATATTCGCCGCCTCGATCGGCAGCTTCTATCTACTCCCTTCGGGGTTCCTGCCCGCAGAGGATAGTGCCCGCATGCTGCTGGCCGTCGAGTTGCCGCCCGGTTCCCGCCTCGAGGAAACCAAAGACGTCACCGCCAGGATCGTGCGCAAGCTGCGTGAGCGGCCCGAGATTGAGAGCGTGTTCGTCAACGGGGGGCGCGTCATGGGATCTGGAGCCGAGGTGCGCAAGGCCACCTTGGTCATCAATCTCGTGGCCAAGGCGCAGCGCAAGCTGCTGCAGAGCGAGCTGCAACTGCAGATCGGCGCCAGTCTGAACGCCGTGCCCGATATCCGCTACTGGTTTTTGAAGGACAACGGGCAACGCCAGTTCCAGCTCGTCATTGCCGGCCGCGACGCGGTGGCCCTGACGCAGGCGGCCGCCGAGCTCACCAGCCAGGCCAAACGTATTGGGCTCATCACCAATGTTGTTTCCAGCGCCGAACTCGACCGGCCGGAGCTGCGGCTAACCCCCGACACCGAGGTCGCCGCCGAGCTTGGGGTTTCCACGGAAGCAATCTCCGAGGCGGTGCGTATCGCCACCATCGGCGACATCGGCGCCAACCTTGCCAAATTCGACGTTGGTGACCGACAGGTTCCGATCCGCGTCCAGCTGGACGAGCGCGCGCGCGCCGATCGCCAGACGCTCGAAGCGCTCAAGGTGGCCTCCGTCACGGGCGCAGCGGTGCCGCTCATAACCGTTGCGCGTTTCGAGCTCGGACAAGGGCCAACCGCGATCGATCGCTTCGACCGCAGCCGTCGTGTCGTGATTGGTGCCGATCTCGTCGGCAATACTCCGCTTGGAAAAGCCCTCGAGCAGGTCATGGCTCAACCAGCCGCCAAGCGCCTGCCGGCGCACCTCGAGATTCGCCAGTTCGGCGATGCGGAGATCATGACCGAGGTGTTCGAGAGCTTTGCCAAGGCCATGGCTGCCGGGATCATGATGGTCTATGCCGTGCTCGTGCTGCTGTTCGGCAGCTTCCTGCAGCCCGTAACGATCCTGTTCTCGCTGCCCCTGTCGATCGGCGGCGCCATCCTGGCCCTCGCCGTCACGGCCCAGCCCGTCAGCTTGCCGGTGGTCATCGGCGTTCTCATGCTGATGGGGATCGTCACCAAGAACGCCATCATGCTCGTCGACTTCGCCATCGAGCAGATGCAGCGGGGCGTGCCGCGGCTCGATGCCATTGTCGATGCGGGTCGCAAACGCGCCCGGCCGATCATCATGACCACCATCGCCATGATCGGCGGCATGTTGCCCTCGGCGTTCGGCCTGGGGTCGGGCGGCGAGTTTCGCGCACCGATGGCGATCGCCGTGATCGGCGGGCTGCTGTCCTCGACGCTCTTGTCGCTCGTTTTCGTGCCTGCGGTGTTCAGCGTCTTGGACGACATCGCCGCGGCAAGCTGGGGCTTTTTTCGGCGCTTTGTCGGGGAGGCCGATGAGCCGGCCACGCCGGCCATGCTGGGCAAACGGCAAAGCGGTCCGCCGCAATCTCAGGGTCTCCCCATGGCGGCAGAGTAGAAGCAAGGGGGCCGGCGCGAAAATCACCCGACCGGCGGGCCAATTCCCCGCGTTGCAGGGCCACGCCAATCCTCTTAGGCTTCGGCTTGGGGGGATCTGCAGCCCGGCGGGAGGATCCCATGTTCGACGTGCGCAGCCTGCTCGATGAACTCCTGCGCGGCGATCCGCGCCCAAAAGCTGAGCTCCTCGCGGCGGCGGACAAGGCGCAAGCACCACCGCGCGCCAGGCATCCCCTGCTCGAGCCCCAAAACGGCCACGCAGACGGGGCGGGCGTGTCAACCACGGCGCCGCTGCTTCAGGCCGCTGGCGAGGCACGCCCGCTCGGCGCCGACGTGCCGGGCCTCCAGACTTCCCCCCATCCTGCCGCTGGTCGGGATGCCCTGGAGGTGCCAAGCCTCAAGGAGTTGCTGGGCCGCCTGGTCGAGAGCGCCAGCCTTGCGCCCGAGGCCGGGCAGAGCCATGCCGGGGGCGGCGGGCTCGGCGATCTCCTCGGCAAGCTGGAGCAGCAGGCCCGCGAAGGCCGTGGCGGTCTTCTCGACGCGCTGGGGCAGGTCCTCGGCCAGGCAGCGGGAGGCGTGCGCGAGGCGGGCGGCCGGCTCGACGAGATGACGGGGGCCTCGAAGGTCTCCCGCGAGGCCATCGCGCAGATGACCGGCAAATCTCCCGAGCAGCTCGTTGTCGAGCTCAAGGCACTTCTAGCCGACAACCAGCTCGCCGCGGGTGCGGCGCTGGGCGGCCTCGGCGCCCTCATTCTCGGCACGCCAGCGGGCCGCTCTTTGGCGGCCACGGCTGCCAAGCTCGGCGGGCTGGCGCTGATCGGTGGCCTCGCCTATCAGGCCTACCAGGCCTACCAGGACGGTCGACCGGTGTTACAGGGGCCGCCCTCGGGCAGCCTCGCATTGGCGGCGGCACCCGCAGGTTCCGGCTTCGAGCCCGGTGCCCTCAGCAATGATCGCGCTAGCCTCTTGATCCGGACCATGATTGCGGCTGCCGCTGCCGACGGGCGCATCGACCAGAGCGAACGCCGGCGCATCCTGGATAAATTGCGCCAGGCGCCGACCTCGCCGGAGGCGCAGCGCTTCCTTATGCAAGAGGTGCAGCGCCCGGCCGCGGCGAGCGAGCTTGCCCGCGAGGTCTCCTCCTTGGAGCAGGCGAGTGAAATCTACACGGCCGCGCGCATTGCCATCGACCTCGACAGCGAGGAAGAACACGCCTTTCTCAAGGCGTTGGCTGACCAACTCGGTATCGATGGCAGGCTCGCCGCCCATATTGACGCCGCCGCCCGCGGCGCTAGCGCCTGAGCGCGCGCGCCCCGTTCGGCTCGAACAAAGAAAGCTGCAGGTCGGGCGGCGGGCGGCGGGGAATGCGCCGATGCGGGCCAAAATCCACCCGATCCGCCAGTTCCGGATGGCGCTCCCGAAAGGCGGCGAGCGCCTTGTCGCGACTGGCGAGGAAGCGTTGTTGCTCCCAGATTTCATAGAGGCGGCGCGGGTCGCAGCCGTAGCGCGAGAGGATATCCTTGGTGCGCAGCCTGAGCCAGCGGGCGATCCAAATGTCGATGGCATCCTGCTCCGTCAGGGGAGCCCCCTTGCCGAGCGCCGCGCGTCCCTGTAGGGGAGCGGCCAAACGGCAGACTTGACTGTCAAACAACATCCCCCACTGATCGCCGATGAAAGCAGCAAACTGATGGCTGCGGCGCGGCACGCATGTGCGAGACCTCGACGTGATCCTGTTTCCCGCCATCGACCTCAAAGACGGCAAGTGCGTGCGCCTGAAGCTCGGCAACATGGCAGCGGCCACCGTGTTCAACGATGACCCCGCGGCCCAGGCCAAGGCGTTCGAGAGCCAGGGGTTTCGTTACCTGCACTTGGTCGACCTCGACGGCGCCTTCGCAGGCCGGCCGGTCAATGCGGCGGCGGTTGCTTCGATCCTGGCGACCGTTCGGATCCCGGTACAACTCGGTGGCGGCATACGCGACCTGGCGACGCTTGACGCCTGGCTGCAGGCCGGTGTCAGCCGTGTGATCCTCGGCACCCTCGCCGTCCGCAATCCCGACCTGGTCCGGCAGGCGGGACGGCTTTTTCCGGGGCGCATCGCCGTTGCCATCGACGCCAAAGATGGCACGGTCGCCGTCGAGGGTTGGGCGGTCAAAAGCGAGCTGTCAGCCCTCGATTTGGCGCGCCGCTGTGAGGACGCCGGCGTTGCCGCCGTCATTTACACTGACGTTGCCCGCGACGGCGTGCTCAAGGGTCTCAATTTGTCCGCTACCGCCGCGCTGGCAAGCGCAATCGCCATTCCCGTTATCGCCTCGGGCGGTCTTGCCGGCATCGCCGACGTGGAGGCCTTGCTGCGCCCCGAATACGCCATGCTGGCAGGCGCCATCGCCGGGCGCGCCCTCTACGACGGCCGCCTCGACGCGCGCGCGGCCCTGGCTTTGCTCGCTGCCGCCGGCACTGGCAAAACCTAAGGCCCTGGCCTGCTGGGTTTGCCCGTGCGGGTCCGCCTTGAGCGCCATGGGCTTGCCACGGCGCTTCGAAGCTCCGGAGACCGAGCATTGGCGATAAGGAGCCATCGGCCCTGCAAGCCGTCGGTGGATATTGCCCGCAGTTAAATCAGCCGCTGCGGCCGGCGAGGGCTTGAGGGGCTTGTAGCCTTGCAAGGGCGCGATCCGCAGGGGAGGCCAGCTGGGCTGGGTCTCGGGGTGCGATCTGCCCTGTCGCTGTCCTCCAGGCGAGCGGCCGGTGCTCTGCCCCACACGCGGGGCTCGACACTGCCGGCCATCCCACGCCAGAGGCCGAGGCTCAAGTTCGCCTTGGCGGGGCGGCGCGCATCCCCACCGCCTCGCTACGGCCGCCGCGCTCCCCCTTTTTCTGGGTCGGCTATTTTCGGTTGCACGTCATCCCCGCCCGTCGCACAAACCCCTTCATGCTCAAAGTCCGGATCATTCCCTGTCTCGATGTCAAAGACGGCCGCGTCGTCAAGGGCGTCAACTTCCAAGACCTCAAGGATGCGGGCGATCCCGTCGAGGCGGCCGCAGCCTACGATGCGGCAGGCGCGGACGAGTTGTGCTTCCTCGATATTGCGGCGAGCCACGAGCATCGCGACACCATTTTTGAAATCGTGGAGCGCACGGCCTCGCGCTGCTTCATGCCGCTGACGGTGGGGGGCGGCGTGCGCACCAGTGCCGACATTCGCAGATTGTTGCGTGCGGGAGCCGATAAGGTTTCCATCAATACGGCCGCCGTCAACCGCCGCCAGCTGGTGGCCGAAGCCGCCGATAAATTCGGCGCACAGTGCATCGTGGTGGCCATCGACGCCAAGCGGGTCGCCGCAACCCCCGCGGGACCGCGCTGGGAGATATTCACGCATGGGGGCCGGAACCCGACCGGGCTTGATGCCGTTGCCTATGCCCGAGAGGTCGTGGCGCTGGGTGCCGGTGAAATTCTGCTCACCTCCATGGATCGCGATGGTACCCAGGCTGGGTTCGACCTCGAACTCACGCGAGCCGTTGCTGACGCCGTGCCGGTGCCGGTCATCGCCTCGGGGGGCGTCGGCACGCTCGATCACCTCGTTGACGGGGTTCGATTCGGCCATGCCAGCGCGGTGCTCGCCGCCTCAATCTTCCATTACGGAACGTTCACAATCGCCGAGGCCAAACGGCACATGGCGGCCGCGGGTCTCGCCATGCGCCTTGACGGCCCGGCTTAAACCCCATTCACTTGGCGTGGAGCGCGGCACCGCCCGCAGCGATTCGGGCACGGTGCAAGCCAGGAGTGGCTCGGCCTTCACCATGCGTGGCGCCGGCTGTGGAAAAATCGTTGTTAAGAGAGCAGAGTGGATTGTGGCGGGGCCCGGGGCCTCGGCTCGTCTCTCTTATGTGTACGCCACTGGGCGTAACTTGGATCTGCTTGAGAAAGACGATTGCCTGAACGGCGAACAATCCCCATCTTCAGATCGCCCCCTGTGGCGAAGCGGCCCGCGCTGTGGCGCGATCCGGCAACGCCGGGTGAGCAAAGTGTTAGGTGCCTACCTCCGCTTCACTTTTTTGGTCTAATCTTCGCTAGGAACGCGCCGACTGCAGAGGCGATGAAAGATGACGACGAAGGATAGCATCTTCGACCTCTATGCTCAGGCATACGAGAGCCAGAGACAGCACCGCTTGTCTCTCAGGGAATACCTGGAGGCCTGCCGAACCGATCCGTCGATGTATGCCGGCACGGCCGAACGCATGATTGCCGCCATCGGTGAGCCCGAGCTGGTCGACACCGCCCGGGATGCCCGGCTTGGCCGCATTTTCATGAACCGGACGCTCAAGGTCTATCCGGCGTTCAGCGATTTCTACGGCCTTGAGGAGACCATTGAACGCATCGTCGGGTTCTTCCGCCATGCCGCGCAGGGGCTCGAGGAGAAGAAACAGATTCTTTACTTGTTGGGCCCGGTCGGCGGCGGCAAGTCCTCGCTGGCGGATCGGCTCAAGGACCTGATGGAGAAGTGTCCGGTCTACGTGCTGGCGACCAACGACGGCATTAGCCCGATCTTCGAAAGTCCGCTTGGCCTGTTCGATCCGGCCTCCATGGGGGCCATGCTGGAGGAGCGCTATGCGATCCCCCGGCGTATCCTGATGGGCAACATGTCGCCTTGGGCCGTGAAGCGGCTCGACGAGTTCGGCGGCGACATTTCCAAGTTCGCGGTCGTCAAGCTGCAACCCTCCAAGCTGCGCCAGATTTGCGTCGCCAAAACCGAGCCGGGCGATGAGAACAACCAGGACATCTCGTCCCTGGTCGGCAAGGTCGACATTCGCAAGCTCGAGCACTTCGGGCAGAACGACGCCGACGCCTACTCCTATTCGGGAGGCCTCAATCGCACCACCCAGGGTGTTCTCGAGTTCGTCGAGATGTTCAAGGCGCCGCTGAAGATGCTGCATCCGTTGCTCACGGCGACGCAGGATCGCACCTATGTCGGCACCGAGAACGTCGGCGCCATGCCCTACCAGGGGCTGATCATCGCCCACTCGAACGAAAGCGAGTGGCAGTCCTTCCGTGCCAACAAGAATAACGAAGCATTTCTGGACCGAATCAGCGTCGTCAAGGTGCCCTACTGCCTGCGCGTCGCGGAGGAAAAGAGGATCTATGAGAAGCTGTTGGCGTCCAGTGAGCTGAAAGATGCCGATATCGCGCCAGGCACGCTCGACATGCTGGCGCGCTTCTCCGTGCTGACCCGCCTCAAAGCGCACGAAAACTCATCGCTCTACTCGAAGATGCGCGTCTATGACGGCGAAAGCCTGAAAGATACCGATCCGCATGCCAAAACCATTCAGGAATACCGGGATGCCGCCGGTGTGACCGAAGGGATGGATGGCGGCTCGACTCGGTTTGCCTACAAGATCCTGTCCGAGACCTTCAACTTCGACACGCACGAAGTGGCGGCCGATCCCGTGCACCTGCTCTATGTCATCGAGCAGGCGGTACGGCGCGAGCAGCTGCCCGAGGAGATCGAAGCGCGGTGGCTTGAGTTCCTGAAGGAGGAGCTGTCCCCCCGCTATGCCGAATTTATCGGCAACGAGATCCAAAAGGCCTACCTGGAATCCTACAACGACTTCGGCCAGAACCTGTTCGATCGCTACGTGGCCTATGCCGATGCCTGGATCGAGGACCATGACTTCAAGGATCCCGATACGGGTCAGCTGATGAGCCGGCAGGTGTTGGAGCAGGAGCTGTCCAAGATCGAGAAGCCGGCGGGCATCGCCAATCCCAAGGACTTCCGGTTCGAGGTGGTCAAGTTCTCGCTGCGCGCCCGTTCCAAGAACGGCGGCAAGAACCCGAGTTGGACCAGCTATGAAAAGATCCGGGAAGTGATCGAGCGGCGCATGTTCAGCCAAGTCGAGGATTTGCTGCCTGTGATCAGTTTCGGCAAGAAGCAGGACAGCGAGACCGAGAAAAAGCACGAGGAGTTCGTGCAGCGCATGGTCGAGCGTGGCTATACCCCACGCCAGGTGCGTCGCCTGGTGGAATGGTACATGCGGGTGAAGAAATCGAGCTAAACAGCGGCCCCAGAGCCAGGCGGTCTGCGCCGATTGCCCGTTGGCGGCGCTTGCGATCCATGCTGTTTATCGCATACTCGACTTGGCTGTAGTGGCTAGGAACCTCATGCAGATCGTCGATCGCCGTCTCAATCCGAAGTCCAAAAGCCTTGGCAATCGCCAGCGCTTCCTGCGCCGGGCCAAGGCCGAGATTCGCGAAGCCATCAAGGATTCGCTGAAATCGCGCAAAGTTTCCGAGGCCGAAGGCGCCGAGAAGGTGACCATTCGCTCGAAGAGTTTGCGCGAGCCCAACTTCTCGCTCGGTCGCTCGACCGGGGCGCGCGATTATGTTCTGCCCGGCAACGAGGAATACCGGGTAGGCGATGAGATCCCCAAACCGCAGGGCGGGGGCGGCGGCCGCGGCAGCCAGGGCAGCCCCGATGGCGAAGGCCAGGACGAATTCACCTTCACTCTGACGAAGGAGGAATTCCTCGATCTCTTCTTCGACGACCTCAAGCTTCCCAACCTGATAAAGGTCAAACTCAAGGACCTGAAGGCGCCCAAGTTCACGCGCGCGGGCTTTACCAGCGACGGGCCACCGGCGCGGCTGAGCCGCACCCGCACGATGCGCAAGAGCCTCGGTCGACGCCTAGCGCTGCACCGGCCGAGCCTGGCGGAAATCGAGGCGCTCGAAGCCGAGCTGCGCGCGGCGGAGGCCGAGGTGCCAGGCGACGAGGCCAAGATTGCCGGCCTGCGCGTCAAGATCGAGCACAAGCAGCGGCTGCGCCGGACCATTGCCTACATCGATCCGCTCGATCTGCAGTACAGCCGCTTCGAGCGGGTGCCGAAACCGACGACTCAGGCCGTCATGTTCTGCCTGATGGATGCCTCCGCGTCCATGACCGAGCCGCTCAAGGACCTGGCCAAGCGCTTTTTCATGCTATTGCACGTGTTCCTCTCGCGCTACTACCGCGAGGTGCATCTGGTGTTCATTCGGCACACCAGTACGGCATCGGAGGTCGACGAGGAGACGTTCTTTCGCGGCACCGAGACGGGAGGCACGGTGATTTCCACCGCGCTCGAGGAGATGCTGAAGGTCGTGCGCGATCGCTATTCGCCGGCCGATTGGAACATCTATGCCGCGCAGGCCTCCGACGGCGACAACTTCCACGATGATATGCCGCGTTCCCTCGAGCTCTTGAGCAAGGAAGTCTTGCCGATTTGCCAGTACTTTGCGTACATCGAAACGACGCACGGGGAACGCTTCAACGATTCCGTTGAGACGCCGGTGTGGCACGGCTATTCCGAAATCAGCCGCTCACGCAAGAATTTCGCCATGCGGCGTGTGGCATCCCCGGAAGACATCTTCCCCGTCTTTCACGATTTGTTTTCCGCCAACGCTGTCAGCACCTGAGGAGCTGGATCTTGACCGACACCAAGCTGCCTCCCCGCCGCAAGAGCCGCGTGCGCCCCCTGTTCGATGGGGCGGAGTGGAATTTCGATCTGCTGCGCAAGACCTACGATACCATGGGCGAGGTCGCCCTTGGCGAGCTGGGGCTCGATATTTACCCCAATCAGATCGAGGTGATCACGGCCGAACAGATGCTCGATGCCTACTCTTCGATCGGCATGCCGCTCATGTATCGGCATTGGTCGTTCGGCAAGCGGTTTGCGCACGATGAGGCCTTTTACAAGCGAGGTATGCGCAGCCTTGCCTATGAGCTGGTGATCAACTCCGACCCGTGCATCAACTACATCATGGAGGAGAACTCCATGACGATGCAGGCGCTGGTGTTGGCGCACGCCGCCTTCGGCCACAACCACTTCTTCAAGAACAATTATCAGTTCCGGCTCTGGACCCAGCCCGACCACATCATTGATTATCTCGAATTCGCCAAGCGCTATGTGGCCGAATGCGAAGAGCGGCACGGCCAAGATGCGGTCGAGAGCGTGCTCGATGCTGCCCACGCCCTGATGAACCACGGGGTGAGCCGGGATTTCAGGACCAGACCGCGCGATGTGGCCAAGCGCGAGCGGGAGAAGGCGGAGCGACGCCGGGCCTACGAGGAGGCGACCTACGACGATATCTACCGCACGCTGCCCGAAATCGTGCGCGAGAACGTCTCCGAATCCTCCGCCTCGCTCAACGAGCAGCGACGCCTCGGACTTCCCGAGGAGAACCTGCTCTATTTCCTGGAGAAGCATGCGCCCAAACTCGAGGATTGGCAGGCAGAACTCTTGCGTATCGTGCGCCTGCTTTCGCAATATTTCTATCCGCAGCGCCAAACCAAGATGATGAACGAGGGCTGCGCGACGTTCGTGCACTATGAGATCATCAATCGGCTCTACGAGCGGGGTCTCTTGACTGACGGCACCATGCTAGAGTTCCTGCATTCGCATTCCTCGGTGATCTACCAGCCTTCCTTCAATGACCGTCGCTTCGGCGGCTTCAACCCCTATGCGCTCGGGTTCGCCATGATGAGCGATATCAAGCGCATGTGCCTGGAGCCCAGCGAGGAGGACCGCGCCTGGTTTCCCGATTTCGCCGGTTCGGGCGATCCCCTTGCCACGTTGCGCCAAGCTTGGGCCGAGTTTCGCGACGAGAGCTTCATCCTGCAGTATCTAAGCCCCAAGCTGATGCGCGATTTTCGCCTGTTTGCCGTCGCCGACGACGCCAAACACGCCGCCATGCGCGTGGCTGCCATCCACGATGAGCAAGGCTACAGGGACATCCGCCGTCGCCTGGCACGCCAGTACGACATTGCCGTTCAGGATCCCGACCTGCAGGTCACGGATGCGGATTTGTCCGGTAGTCGGCGCCTCGTGCTCACCCACCACGTCCGCAACGGTATTCTGCTCGATAAGGCCGAGGCCGAACGCACCCTGCAATACCTGGCCCAGCTATGGGGCTATCGGGTGAAGCTGATCGAAAGCGACGACGGGCGCGTCTTGAAGGAGCACGAGGCGCTACCGATGCCCTAGGCCCTCGCGCGGCTCAGTCGCGACTGAGGAGGCGCGTGGCCACGGCGTAGAGGCCTTCTTGCCCCAGCATCCACACGGCCATGCCGCCATTGCCAAACAAGGGCACGAACGCCTCATCGAGCACGTTCAGTCCGCCGGTGAAAGCGCCAAAGGCGGGCATGATGATGCGCCGGCCATTACCAACGAAGCACGGTCGGCGAATGGAGGTGCCGTAGAGCGACAGCCTGGCGGCAGGATGCATGTGCCCCGCAATCTCGTGTGTCGCCGCGCCGCGCGTAGGCTGGTGTCGCAGCGCAATGCCGCCGAGCCTGATTGCATCGGCGCGCCGGCCGCCGATCCCAGCTCGCGGGTCGTGGTTGCCGCTGAGCCAAATCCAATCGCGATCCTCCTGCAGGATCCTCAAGCGCTCGAGATCGTCGGCGTCGATACGCTCCAGTGCGCCCTCATCGTGGAAACTGTCGCCTAGCGCGATCACTGAACGCGGCTGATAACGGTCGATGCTCTGCGCCAGCCTGATCAGTGTCTCGCGGGTGTCGTAGGGAGGCAGCAAGGCACCCGAGTTCGCGTAGGCGGAGGCCTTCTCCAAATGCAGATCCGCGACCAGCAAGGTCGCTTCCGCTGGCCAGTAGATCGCGCCCGTGTTGTCGGCGATCAGCGCCTTGCCGCAAATGGATAGGTTAAGGGCCGCCTTGTCCGCCAACAGGTCGAGGCGTTCTGACTTGAGCTCGAGCATGCTACCCACCCCCTTGCATGGCCTCCCGCAGCAGCGCGTCCGCCGCCTCGCGCAGGATGCCCTCCGCCACGCTTTTGGCGTTGACCAACTCCTGTCCAATTTCCAACAACACCGGCACGGCCAGCGGCGACACCTGCCCGAGCGCCTTGTAGCGGATCCTTCCCCTGATTCGCCGTAAAAACTCGCCCAGCCGAGGCACATCCAAGAGGCCCGTGGCGGCATCTTCCCAAGCGGCCTGCAACAGGATGTGGCCTGGATCGTGCTTGCGCAGCACGTCGTAGATCAGATCCGAGGCGATGGTGACCTGCCGGGCACTTTTCGTGCCGCCGCGATGGCGGCGCTCGATCAGCCCGGCAATCACCGCGTTGAGGCGAAAGGTGCGCCGCATCAGGTTGGAGTCTTCCAACCAAGCCTCGAGATCGTCGCCCAGCATCGCCTCGGCGAACAACACCTCAAGATCGAGCTGACCCTGGCGGCGCAGTTGGCCGAGGTCGCCCAAGCACCAGATCGCCAGCGCATAATCGGTGGCGACAAAGCCCAGGGGTCTGGCGCCGATGCGATCGAGGCGCCTTGTCAAAAGCAGACCGAGCGTCTGATGCGCCAGCCTGCCCTCGAACGGATAAGCCACCAAATAATGCCGCCCAGCGCGCGGAAAACTTTCAATCAGCACTTCACCGGGCGCTGGCAGCGAGGACCGCTCCTGTTGCCGCAAAAGCCAATCGCATACCGCCTGCGGTAGCGCCTGCCAGCGCCGCGGCTCGGCCAGCAAGGTGCGGACCCGCTCGGCCAAATGCGTGGAAAGTGGAAATTTGCCGCCCCGGTAGGAGGGGATCATCGGCTCGGGATCGCTCGTCCGCGTCACGAAGGCATCGGTGTCCTTCAAGCCTGCAAAGCGCAAAACCTCGCCGGCGAAGGCAAAGGTATCCCCGACCTTGAGCTGTTCGATGAAATTTTCCTCGACCTCGCCCAGCACGCGCCCGCCCGCCAGGGCCTTCCCCCGACCGGGTTTGCGGCGCCGCCCAGCCGCCAGGTGGATTTTTATCATCGGCGCTTCAACGATGGTGCCGACGTTCATGCGGTACTGGCGGGCAAGGCGTGGGTGAGCGAGGCGCAGGAGGCCCGCGCCGGCCGGCCGCAAGCGGGCGTAGCGTTCGTAGCTACGCAGCGCATAGCCGCCGGTCGCCACGAAGTCGAGCACCCGATCAAAGCTGCGGCGGGGCAAATCGCAGTAGGGCAAAGCGCTGCGCACTTCGCGGTAAAGGCTGGTCGGCTGGAGTGGGCCGCTGCAGGCCATGCCCAAGACGTGTTGCGCCAGCACGTCGAGCGCGCCCGGGCGCCGCGCAAGGGCATCCTGCGCGCCCGCCCGGGCCGCGTCGATGGCGGCACGACACTCCAGGACCTCGAAGCGATTCGACGGCACCAACAGGGCACGGGAGGCTTCTTCCAGGCGGTGATTGGAGCGGCCGACGCGCTGCAGCAATCGGCTCGCTCCCTTCGGCGCGCCCACGTTGATGACGAGGTCGACGTTGCCCCAGTCCACGCCGAGATCCAGCGTGGAGGTCGACACCACCGCGCGTACGCGACCAGTAGATATGGCCGCTTCGACCTTGCGCCGCTGGCCCGCCTCGAGGGAGCCGTGGTGGAGCGCGATCGGCAGGTTGTGCTCGTTGCAGCGCCAGAGCTCCTGGAACAGCAGCTCTGCCTGGTTGCGGGTGTTGACGAACAGTAGCGACAACCGGTGGGCCCGAATGGCCTCGAGCATGTCGGGCACGGCGTAGCGGCTGGTGTGCCCGGCCCAAGGCAGCGGCGTGGCGCAGTCGAGCATCTCGATCGCGTGCGGTTGACCGCCCTCGACGGTGATCAGGTGCGCCAGGCCTATGCTCGCCGCCATGGTCTGCGGCACCAAAAAGGCACGCAGCTCACTGGGACGGGCAACCGTCGCCGACAGACCGATACGCACCTGCTCGGGCGCGAGGCGGTTAAGGCGCGCGAGACCGAGTGCCAGCAAATCACCGCGCTTATTGGCGCTGAGCGCATGGATTTCATCGATGATGATGGTCTTCAGACCGGCGAACAAGCGGGCCGTGTCCGCATGTGACAGCAGCAAGGCAACCTGTTCCGGCGTGGTCAGGAGCAGGTCGGGCGGGCGCTGGCGTTGGCGCTGCTTGCGTGCGATGGGCGTATCGCCGGTGCGCGTTTCGACGCTCACGGACAAGCCCATTTCCGCCACGGGCGCCATCAGGTTGCGTGCCACGTCGCTCGCCAGCGCCTTCAGGGGCGAGACGTAGAGGGTGTGCACCGAATGAGCGCAAGGGGATGCGGCGCGCTGCGCCAGCGCCACCAGGCTCGGCAGGAAGCCCGCTAGCGTCTTGCCGGCGCCGGTTGGCGCGATCAGCAGTGTCGAGCGTCGCTGGTTGACGTTGGCCAAGAGTTGCAGCTGGTGCGCGCGGGGCTGCCAGCCGCGGCGTGCGAACCAGTCCATGAATACCCGCGGCAGCGGCGGCGGCGCCCGCGACGCGGCAGGCTGCCCTGCCGCCCGTTGGCTGATCGGCTCTGGGCGCAATCGGGATCCGACGTTCATTGCTCCGCGGCGGCGCAAGACCTGACGCCTGTTATGCAACCCAAGACTATGTTAATCGGGAGGCAGGCGCCGCGGCGCAAGGAGCATGCGAAAGGGCAGCCGCATGGACCGGCAGCAGTTCTTTGGCGACAGTGTGGGCCGCACCTTGGTCCGCTTGGTGCTGCTCTCAATCGTGGTCGGCATCATTTTTTCGGTGCTCGGCATCACGCCCTTCAACCTGATCGACCGCCTGGAGCAGTTGATCCGGCGCATTCTCGATCTTGGTTTCGATGCGTTTCGCTCGGCCTTCGGCTATTTTCTGCTTGGCGCCGTCGTGGTCATTCCGGTCTGGTTCATCATGCGCCTTTTGAAGGTCGGGCGGTCGAGCGATCGGCGTTGAAGGGCGTTGCACCGAGGTTATTTTTTGACGAGCGCGTCGCGGATCTCGCGCAGGTAGATCTCTGAGGGCGAAGGTGGCGACGCCACGGCCTTTTCCTCGCCCCGCTCGAGGCGCTTGCGCAGTTCATTGATCGCCTTAACCAAGGCGAACACCGCCAGAGCGACGATCAAAAAACTGATCAGATTGTTGATGAAAACGCCGATATTGATGGCGACGGGCTCATGCCCGGACGCGGCGGCGCGCAAGGGAATTTTGATGCTGGAGAAATCAACCCCCCCAAGCATCAGCCCAATTGGCGGCATGATCACATCCTTGACGAGCGAGGAGACGATGGTGCCGAAGGCGCCGCCGATAATAATGCCGACCGCCATGTCCACGACGTTGCCCTTAATGGCGAATTCCTTGAATTCCTTCAGGATGCTCATGGCGGTGCTCCTCTGGCGCGCCCCTCGCGCGGCGCCCCTTTATGCGTGAGTTTGCCGGCCGGCGCCAAGCAGTCGGGCCGTCCGGCATTGGACAAGGCGGCGTCCTTGCCGCACAATGAGCCCTCCCATTTAGCGCTAACCGCCTGAGCTGGCGCACGAATTCGGCCACAAGGGAGCCGCCGGGGATGATCGAAGGCTGGAGCGTCGTCGCCCTCGCCATCGGCTATGTGAGCGTGCTGTTCGCGGTCGCCTGGTACGCCGATCGCGCCGTTCGCACGCGCAAGCCCGGCCAGGACCGGCCCTTGATCTACGCGCTCTCGCTCGCGGTCTACTGCACGTCCTGGACCTTCTTCGGCAGCGTCGGCCTCGCCGCTTCGACCGGCTACGATTTCGTGCCCGTTTACCTCGGTCCGATCCTGCTGTTTCTGTTTGGTTGGCGCTTCCTGTCGCGCATCGTGCGCATCGCCAAGAGCCAGAACATCACCTCGGTCGCCGACTTCCTGGCGGCACGCTATGGCAAAAGCCAAGCCGTGGCCGCCATAGTTACGGTCATTGCCGTGGCAGGGACGCTGCCCTACCTGGCCCTGCAACTCAAGGCGGTGGCGATTTCGGTCGATGCGCTCCTCGGTGCGCGCCCCCTGCAGCAGCTGCACCTGCCGACCGACACGGCCTTTATCATCGCCATCGCCATGACGATCTTCGCCATTCTGTTCGGCACGCGTCACATCGACGCCACCGAGCATCAGGAAGGGCTGATCGTCGCCGTCGCCGCCGAGTCGATCGTCAAACTCGCGGCCTTCCTCACCGTTGGGCTGTTCGTTACCTTCTCGGTGTTCGGCGGCTTTTCTGGGTTCCTCGAGCGTGCATACGCGCACCCTGAAATCCAACGCGTGTTCGCGCAAGGCTTCCACGGGGGAACCTGGATCACCGTCACATTCCTGAGCCTGGTGTGCGTGCTATTGCTGCCGCGGCAGTTCCACGTGGCCGTAGTAGAGAATAACTCCGAGAACGAGATCCGCCGGGCGGCCTGGCTGTTTCCCGTCTATCTGATCCTGATCAACGTCTTCGTGGTGCCGATCGCGGCCGCGGGTCTGATAAGCTTCCCCAAGGGATCGTTTCAGGCGGACAGCTTCGTCATCGCCCTACCCTTGTCGGCCGGCGCGGAGGTCATCACGCTGCTGGCCTTCGTGGGCGGCCTGTCGGCCGCCACCGCCATGGTGATCGTCGATTCCGTCGCGCTGGCTATTATGGTCTGCAACGGCCTCGTGCTTCCGTTCGTGCTGCGGCAGCGCCTGGACGAGGCGAAAGGCCGGCAAAAGGACATGGCCTGGCTGCTCTTGGCCGTCCGCCGCATCGCCATTTGCGCCATCATCTTGCTGGGCTATGGGTTCTATCACCTGTTGGGTCAGACGCATGCCTTGGCGTCGATCGGTCTCGTCTCGTTTGCCGCCATTGCGCAATTTGCGCCGGCGTTTTTTGGCGGCCTGATCTGGCGCAAGGCCACGGCGCGCGGCGCCATCGCGGGTATTCTCGCCGGCTTCGTGGTTTGGAGCTATACGCTGCTGTTGCCCTGGGTGGTCGACGCGGGCTGGCTCGGCCGCTCGATCATGTCCGACGGCCCCTTCGGCTGGAGCCTGCTCTCGCCCCAAGCCCTGTTCTACCTGCGCTTCGAGCCGCTGACGCATGGGGTCTTGTGGAGCATTGCAGCCAACGTCTTCATGTTCGTCACGGTCTCGCTGTTTCGCGCGCCGGAGCCCGTCGAGCGACTGCAAGCGCATGTCTTTGTGCAGGATGACCTGCCCCGGCCGCCCATGGCGCCTTCGTTTCGGCTCTGGCGCACGTCCGTCACGGCCGGCGATCTGCAGCATGCGGTGGCCCGCTATCTGGGCGCCGAGCGGGCCGAGCGTTCGTTCGCCGAGTATGCGGAAAGCTGCAACGCGCCGCTGTTGCCGCAAGCCGAAGCCGACATCCATTTGCTACGCTTCACCGAGCATCTCTTGGCGAGCGCAATCGGTGCCGCATCGGCGCGCCTCGTCTTGTCGCTGCTGCTGCGCCGGGGCGATGTCGGCAGCCAGTCGGCCTTGCGCCTGCTCGATGATGCCTCCGAAGCCCTGCAGTATAACCGCGACCTGCTGCAATCCGCCCTCGATCAGGTGCGCCACGGGCTCAGCGTGTTCGACAAGGACATGCGGCTCATCTGCTGGAACCGGCAATTCCGCGAGCTGCTCAACTTGCCGCCAGAACTCGGACGCGTTGGCACCCCGCTCGATCGCATTCTGCTCACCTGTGCGGAACGTGGGGACTTCGGCGTCGGCGACGTGAATAAGCTTGCCGCGGATCGGCTAGCCAAGCTCGTGCGCTCGAAGGAGACGTTCCAGGAGCAGTTCGACAATGGTCGCCGCATCCTGGAGGTTCGCACCAACCCGCTGCCACAGGGCGGCATCGTTACCACCTATTCGGACATCACCGAACGGGTCGCCGCCTCCGAGGCGCTGGCGCGGGCCAACGAGACGCTGGAACGCCGCGTGCGGGAACGCACGGCCGAGCTGACGGAGGTCAACCAGGCCCTCGCCATCGCCAAGCGCAAGGCTGATGAGGCCAATCTGGACAAGACGCGTTTTTTGACGGCAGCGAGCCACGATGTTCTGCAGCCCCTCAATGCGGCGCGCCTCTACGTCACGAGCTTGGTCGAACGCGAGCTTGCGAACAATGAGGCGCAGCTCGTTCGCAACATCGACGCCTCCCTCGAGGCGGTCGAGGAGATCTTGAATATCCTGATCGAGATCTCGCGTCTTGATACCGGCCGGCTGGAACCGGAAATCACTGTCTTTCCCCTCAACGACGTTTTCGAGCGCCTGAAGGTCGAATTTGCCCCGCTCGCCCGCGAGAAGGCCGAGCTGGAATTGCGCGTTGTGCCGACGCGCATGTGGGTGCGCACCGACCGCCGGCTGCTGCGGCGGGTTCTGCAGAATTTGCTCGCCAATGCCATCAAATATACCCCCAAGGGCAAGGTCCTGTTGGGGGTGCGCCGCCACGGCAGCGATCTGACGGTGGAGGTCTGCGATACGGGCCCTGGCATCCCCAAGGGCAAGCGCGCCGTAATTTTCAAGGAATTCGAGCGTTTGGAGGAAACCGCGGCGTCGGTGCGGGGGTTGGGGCTGGGGCTTTCCATCGTCGAGCGCATCGGCAAGGTGCTGGGCCACCAGGTCGACTTGCGCTCGGTACCCGGCAAGGGCTCGATCTTTTCGGTCAGGCTGCCGCGCGCCGCCCCGGGCATGGTCGAGCCGGCGCCCGTGCCGGTGTCGGTGGGACGCATCGCCGGGCTCAACGTGCTCTGCATCGACAATGAACGCGCCGTGCTCGACGGCATGCGCGTCATGTTGAGTGGCTGGGGTTGCAAGGTCATGACCGCCCAGAATGCCGCAGAGGCGATTGAGCGGCTGCGACCGGGGCAGGGGCATAGCAAGCCCGATCTCATCTTGGCGGACTATCACCTCGACAGCGGCACGGGCCTTGAGGCCGTGGCCGCCGTGCGCACCGCCGAGCGGTCGCGGACGCCGGTGATCATCATATCCGCCGACCACACGCCCGAGGTGCAACGCGAGATTCGCAAGCGGGGATATGCGTTTTTACGCAAGCCGTTGAAGGCGGCGGCACTACGCGCCCTGATGCATCAGCTGACCGCACGGCGGGCGATCGCCGCCGAGTGATGGGGCCGCCGGTGCCGACCAGGATGGAGCCGCCCCGGGAAAGGGGGGTCATCCGTTCGGCGCGCGCCAATCGTTGCTGCCGCTGATTTTGTTAATGGCAATCACGGCTTGCGTGCGGCTATCGACCCCGAGCTTCTGCAAAATCGCCGACACGTGGGCTTTTACCGTGGCCTCGGAAACATTGAGTTTGAAGGCGATCTGCTTGTTGAGAAGCCCTTCTCCAAGCATCATCAGGACGCGCACTTGCTGTGGGGTCAGCGTCGACAGTCGCGCCACCAACTCCGTGGCCTCCCCAACGGGTTGGCTGAGGTCGACGTCCGCGGGCAGCCAGATTTCCCCATCCATGATGCTGCGAATCGCCTCGCGAATGCGCTCCACCGGTTGCGATTTGGGAATGAACCCCGAGGCACCGCAATCGAGACAGTGCCGAATGGTGTCGGCATCGTCGCTGGCCGAAACGATCGCCACCGGGACCTCGGGATGCTGCGCTCTGAGATAAAGGAGGCCAGAGACGCCATGCACGCCTGGCATTGTCAGATCGAGCAGAATGAGATCGATGTCACTGCCGGCGGTGAGCCGATCGGTGAGTTCGTCGAGGGACCCGGCTTCTTGCACCTGGGCGTTCTCGAAGGAGGCCTGCAGCGCTTGGCTCAGGGCGCCCCGAAACAGGGGGTGGTCGTCGACAATGATAAATTTGTAGGCGGCCATCGCTGCATCCGTTAGGGCATCGGGCCATAGACACGCGGGTTGGCGTGCTTTGCTCCGTGCCGGTAGGCTACGCGCGGCCAATCTAGCGTTTTCCTGGCAAATTGGCTAATTGTGCGGTGCATTTATCCCTAACCCAGGCGCGCTGCGGGCTCGCCCGGCATGAACCCCCAACTGCCTCACTTGAAACATGAATCGCAATCAATGTTGGCCGAGCACGGCCGCGCCCGGCGGCCATTTGGGGCATGCAAACGAGCAAGCGTCATGATCGAGCGCAACGAGCGCAAAGCGTACTGGCGTCACACCAAGGTGCAGATGCTGACCAGCCTGTTGCCGTTCCTGCTGGCCATGATCATCCTGCCCATCTACGCCGATGCCCTCAATGAGAAGCGCGTATTAGGTATGCCGCTCGGATATTTTCTCGCCTGTCACGGACTGATGGTGATTGGCTTCATTACGGTCGCCGTTTTCATCAATCGGCAAGATGCCATCGACCACTGGCACGGAGCGCACGAGGATTTCTGACCGGCATGGCGTTTACTTCGAGCACCCGACTGGTCAACCCGCGCCTCGGCACCTACTTCGGCATTTTCACAGCAGCGCTGGTGGCGCTGGTGTTGATGGCACTGATGCTTGAGCAGCTCGGTGTTGCCGATCCCCTGTTGCGCAGCTTGATGTTCTCGGCGCCGCTCCTGCTCTATGCGGCGATCGGCTTCAACGCGCGCGCGAACGAGCCGCACGACTACTTTGCCTCTGGACGTCGGGTGCCCGCATTCTTCAACGGTCTCGTGCTCGGCGTTGCGGTGTTGGGCGGCGCCGGCTTTCTGGGGCTTACCGGTGCGCTGTTTATCGCCGGTTTCGATGCTCTATGTCTGAGCATCGGCTGGTGCGCAGGGCTCGTCTTCATGGCCGTCCTTTTCGCCCCCTATGTGCGCAAATTCGGGACCTACACCATCCCCGCCTTCCTCGGCAGGAGGTTCGACAGCCGTGCCGTGCGTGTCCTCGCCGCCGCCGTGCTGTGTCCTTCGATCTTGCTCGTGTTGGTCGCCGAGACACGCTTTGCCGCCTACGCGGCCGCCTGGCTGGTGGGTCAGCCCGAGCCCATCATGACGGCCGTGCTGATCGCGCTCGTTGCCGCCGTGCTGGCCGCCGGTGGCATGCGCTCGCTCACCTGGTCAAGCGTTGCCAAGGCCATCACGGCGCTGTTGGCGCTCGCCGTCCCGGCCACCATCTTCGGCCTGATGGCCTCCAATCTGCCGCTACCGCAAATGACGCACGGAAACACCTTGCGCGTCCTGACGCGCATGGAAATGCTGCGTAACCTGCCGATCGTTATTGCCCCGCCGCTCGCCTTCGACTTGCCTGGGGTGGGCATGGAGGCCTTGGGCAAGAGGTTTGTACAATCCTTCGGCAATGTCGGCACCCTTGGCTTCGTGCTGGCCTCCCTGGTGATGGCCGCTGGCGTCGCCGCCTCACCCAGCCTGCTGCCGCGGTCCGGTACCACCCCGGGCGTCTACGAGGCGAGGAAATCGTTAGGCTGGGCGGTGCTCGTCGCCGGCGTCATCCTGCTGACGCTGCCGGCCGTCGCGGTTTACCTGCGCTTCTTAGTGTTCGAGCAGGTGATCGGCCAATCGGCGGACCAAGTGCCGACGTGGATGCAGCTCCTGCAGCAGGCCGGAATTGCCCAGCTCGAACCGAGCACGCAACCGATCAGCGTTGGCCGTCTTGGCTTCGAGCGCGATGCCGTGCTGTTTGCCCTGCCGATTGCCGCGGGATTTCCCCAGGTCCTCGTCTACCTGGCCCTCATCGGCGCACTTGCGGCGGCGCTCACGGGCTTATCGGCATCCCTGTTCGCGCTGGCCGCCATCGTGGCCGAGGACGTGGTGCGGGCCTCGCCGGTGGAGGTTGCCTCCGATCGCGCTCGCCTGGGCCGCGCGCGCATCGCCCTGGCCGGCATGGCCTTGGTTGCGGTCTGGCTGGCGATCGCCGCGCCGGCGGACCCGCTGCAGCTCTTTCTTTGGGGCGTGACGCTCAGCGCGTCCGGTTGCTTTCCGATTTTGGTGTTGTCGATTTGGTGGCGGCGCACCAAGGCCTGGGGTGCCATGGCAGGCATGCTCACCGGCGTGCTGGTCGCGGGCGCGGCCATCCTGCTTGGCGAAAGCGGTGCCATTGCCTTGCCGAGCGCGCTAGCCGGTGCCCTCGGCCTGCCGTGCGCCATGCTGGTGACGATTGTGTTAAGCGTCATGACACCGGCGCGCAGGCTCAACGTGCTCGAACAATTGGGCGAGATGCGCGTGCCCGGAGGGGAAACGGTCTACGATCGCGAGATGCGCCTGTTGCGGCTCAAAAATCGCACTCCATCCTGAGGGCCTGGGTGCCTGGCGCGCCCGGATCTTGCCTTCCTCGCGAACTCGTGTGTAGTGCATTAATCGGCGAGGCAGCAGCGGCAAAAGGAAACAACAAGCAATGTCGGCACGTGAGCGGCTCGGTCTTTATGTTCCTATCGAGCCCTATCGGCAGCAGCATCTCAGGGTCGATGAGGAACACGAGATCTTCTTTGAGGAGTGCGGCAACCCACGCGGCAAGCCGGTGCTGATCGTCCACGGCGGTCCGGGGGGAGGCTGCAACGCCAGCATGCGCCGATATCACGATGCCAGCCGCTATCGGATCGTGCTGTTCGATCAGCGCGGCTGCGGACGCTCCCTGCCGCACGCCAGCTTGGAGCGCAATACCACGTGGGATCTGGTGGCGGACATGGAGCGGCTACGCCTGCATCTCGATATCGATCGCTGGCAGCTGTTCGGCGGCTCTTGGGGTTCCACCCTGGCGCTCGCCTATGCGCAAACCCACCCCGAGCGCGTGAGCGAGCTCGTGCTGCGGGGCATTTTTTTGCTTCGCCCCGAGGAACTCGCCTGGTTCTACCAGGAGGGTTGCAGCTGGTTGTTCCCCGAGGCCTACGAAGAGTTCCGCAAACCTATTCCGCCGCGCGAACAGGGTGACATGATCTCGGCCTACTACCGGCGCCTCACCCATCCCGAGCGCGAGATCCAGCTGGCCGCGGCCCGGGCTTGGTCAGTATGGGAGGGCTCGACCCTCTCCCTGGTACAGGATCCGGAGCGGATCAAGTTGTTCGGAGCCGACAACTACGCCATCGCCTTTGCGCGCATCGAGTGCCACTACTTCGTCAACCGGGGGTTCTTCGCGCGCGACGATCAGCTCATCGCCGATGTCGGACGCATTCGGCATCTGCCGTGCACGATCGTGCACGGTCGCTACGATGTGGTGACGCCCGTGAAGAACGCCTGGGATCTGTGGCGTGCCTGGCCCGAGGCGGACTTGCGTGTCGTTGCGGACGCCGGCCACGCCATGACGGAACCGGGCGTGATCCACGAGCTCGTCGGCGCCACCCGGCGCTACGCCAACGGGCCGCGCCCCTGAAGGTTTTGACAGGATCGCCTGCTGCGATTCGGCCGGCAGGTTCAAAAGGGGTAGCGGCGCGCTGCAGTACATGTTGACCGGCAGGTGCGTTGGCCTCGCCCTCGGCCTGGATCTTCTGGCGCAGGGCGACGACCTCGGCCTGCCGGCGCTCCTGTTGGGCTTGCTCGACTTTGGCTTTGGCAATTGCCGCGGCGTCGACGGCTCGCCGGTACTGTTCGGTGTAGCGAATGTCGTTGATCTCGAAATCGACGATGGTGATGCCGAACAAATGTTGGGCCATGTGGGGCTCCTCCGCTTTGCGCGGCCGGGCGGCGGCAAGCCGGCGCGGCCGTGCGCCATCTTCACGAATGGGGCATGGCGGGGCCCTCCCCAGGGCCATGCGGGCCTCAGGCCGGTTTCTTAAAAGGGCTATGCGGGCGGCTGCGCGCACCTGCGAGCTCGTCGATGCCGACAAAAAGCCCCGGGCAGTCAAGGTTTTCCCGCCGCTACGGCCAAACCCTGGCGCGGGGAAACCCTGCCACCGAGGCGGGCCGATCGGGGTGGGGCAGCGCCGCCGGCAGGGGCCAGCTAGCGGAAATTCGAGACGCGTTCGGCAAGCTCGAGAATGAGCCGGGCATTGTCAGCCGCCGGCGTACCCGTCGGTTCACCCTTGTAGAGGACCCTGGGGTTGGACCAGTAGGGAATGCGCGGACAGCCCCCACATCCCGCATTGTAGCTCATAATGTCGCGCCACTTGCCGCCATTGACGTAGCCGTGCCCATAAGCGGTCGGTGAATCGTTGTCGTCCACGAAGCGATCATGCCGGGCACCGAGAATATGGCCGATCTCATGGGCGATCGACATGGTCGTTGCAGCGCAGGCGTGGTGTACGACGAAAAAAGCCTCATCCGAGGTTGGACCGATGCGCGTGGATAGTCCGCACCCCGTCGGATTGTCGATGATCAGGCCAACTATATCGGCGCGCTTCTCATCGCGCAGTCGCCTGACTTTGCTGAAGGGGCCGATACCATCGACCATGGCATAGAGGTGTGTAAACTGATCGTCCTCCGTCTCGTCGTATTCGATCTGCTCCGTGTGCACGAGCCGCAGTGTGATATTGCCGACGCCGCTGTTCCTGAAAGTCTCGTTGGCCTCCTCGATCGCCAGCGCCAGCAAATCTGCGGGATCGCGCACATAGCGTTTGGCGACGTTGCCGGTATAGAGCACCATCACGTCGATGGTGATCGGCTTGCTCTCCAGCGCCAGGCGCTCCCCATCCGGGAAAGAGGCGACGGTGGGTTCAGGCGGTGCGGGACGCGGCGCAGGTTTTTCCGCTGGCACGGCACTGGGGATCGGCACGCTGTCGCGGCGGCCGCCGGGCTCGGGGTGATCGGCCGGCAGGCGGCGACGATCCAGCTCCGCATAGGCATTGACGCCGCCGCCTAAGCTTTCGACCGTGAAGATCTTGCCGTTGAATGCGAAGTAACCGGTCAGAAGCGCATTGCTCCACAACATGAGCATGGCCCGTTCGCCGGTCTCCGGGACCTCGCCGTGCCAAACCACGCTGCCGTCCTTTTGCAGCACGGAATCGGTTTTGACCAAGGTGACGAATTGGCCATTGCCGAGGGGCAGCGTGACGCGAGAGCCAATGGCGTCGTTGGGCGCGCCGGCGTAGTGGGCGTCCGACGGGCCGCCGGGCTTGGCAAGCTTTTCCGCGATCGCGCGCTGGTCCGGCGTCAGTTCGCCCGTTTCCGCGGCCGCAAGCGCCAGCGCAGGCAGCCCGATCGCCATCAGGCACAGGCCAGCCCCAAGCAGGCGCCGGGGTGCAGCGCAAAGTTTTAGGGTACGCTGGAGGGACACGCTAAACCTGTGGATTGGTCGGTCGGCCGCGCAAAACAGTATTCAACTAGGAAAGAGCATCGTTTGATTTGCCGAGCAGGGGTATCGGGAAAACCCCCGAGCGGCGCGCCGTCTGGCGCCGCGGCCTTGCTGCGCACGTCGAGAACGGCTCCGGTCACGCTCGCACGGACGCTGGCTCCGCCGCGCCCGAGCTCGAGCCGTCCCATTAATCGTTAATCAAGAAAACCCCGGTCCGCATCGGGGAAACACCCGATGGCGCGATAACATTGAGGCGGCCACACTTGAGGCCTGACCATCGCCAAGTGCCGGGGAACTGGGGCCCGACGGGTCTCCATTCAAGATACTCTACGGAATGCAAACCGCACCCAAAGCTGGACATGCGTCGTTGGCTGCGAGCAAGCCCGTCAATTCGCGGGCCCGCTCCGTTTGGCTGCCAAACGAGAGCGATGAGCTGTTGCGCTTGGCCGTGCAGGTCGGTGGCATAGGTATCTACGACTCGGATATCGAGCACAATCGCACGCGATTCTCCCCCGAGCTTTGCGACATTCTCGGCCTCCCCCCCGGGTCGGAGATGACGTTCACGGAGGCCTCGCGCCTCTTTGACGTGCGTGATCGACCGGTCGTCAACGCTCACCTGGAGGCGGCGCGGCGCTCCCCCGATGAGGGTAAGTGGGATGGTCTACATCGCATCCTGCGCGCGGATGGGGCGGTTCGCTGGGTTGCCATCCATGGCCGCCGCTTTTACCGCGACACGCCCAAGGGGCGCCAAGCCGTCCGCTCCATCGGCACGGTGATTGATGTTACGCACCTGAAGGAGACCGAGGCGGCGCTGCGCGAGAGCGAGCTGCGCTTGCGCCTGGCGCTGGAAGCGGCGCAAATGGGCACCTTCGAGGCCGATATCGCCGGACAGGAAGCCACCATCGACGCCCAGCAGGCGCGCCTGCTGGGGCTGCCAGAGGGGACGCGCACCGTCTCCGTTGACGAGCTGCGGGCCCGCATACCGCTGGCGGACTTGCAGGCCAGCGACGCCAAGAAAAAGACCATGGAGGAGAGCGCGCAGGCATACCAGCACGAATACCGCTTTCGCATGGCCGATGGTTCGGAGCGCTGGCTGAGCGCGCACGCTGCGATCAGGGCAGATCGTATCGTTGGCGTCAATTTCGACGTGACCGAACGCAAGCGCGCCGAGGAGGCGCTCCGCGAAAGCGAGGCCCGTCTGCGCATCGCCACCGATGGGGCCGCGCTCGGCGTGTTCGAATGGGATGTGAAGGCCGATCGGACCATCTGGGTCAACGACCGCATGTACGAGATCTTCGGCCATGCGCACGCCGATGGGACTTTGAGCCGGCAGCAATTCGTAGAAAGGTACTTGCACGCGGACGACGTGCCAGCGTTCGAGGCCACTCTGAAGAATGCCTTATGCTCGGGCGGCAATTTCCACATGGTTTGCCGTATCAAGCAAAAGAACGGCTCCCGGCGCTGGCTGCAGCTCGACGGCAAATTCGAATTCGCAAGCGATGGCGAACCCTTGCGTCTACTCGGCGTGGCGGCGGACATTACGCACCGTAAGGCGCTCGAGCGCAAAACCAGGGAACTGTCGGAAAGGTTGATAACACTGCAGGAGGAAGAGCGGCAGCGCATCGCCCAAGAGCTGCACGACTCCACCGCCCAACACCTCGTTGCCGCCAGCCTGACGCTGATGGGGCTGAGGCCGAAGGGCCGCCTGCGCGGCGACCAGGAGAGGCTCTGGAACGAGGTCGAAGCGTCGATGGGTGAAGCGCTCAAGGAGCTGCGCACCTTCACCTATTTGCTCTATCCGGTGGCCCTGCGCGCCGACGGTCTGCAGGCCACCGTGCAGCAATACGTCGATGGCTATTCCAGCCGCGCCGGCCTAGCCATCGGCTTCAAGCTGAGCCCGAAGGTCGACAACCTGCCGTTCCGCACGCAGCAGTCGCTGTTTCGCATCCTGCAAGAGACCTTGACCAACGTCTATCGCCACGCCTCCGCCTCGCACGTCTCGATCCAGCTGCGCTGGATCTCGGGTCGGATCCACATGGTGATCACGGACAATGGTCAAGGCGTCGCGGGCACCGTGGAACGTGACAGTGCCGATTTTCGTCCTGGCATCGGCATCCGCGGCATCAAGGCGCGGGTGGACCAGCTCGGCGGTGACCTCAGGATCCGAACCAGTTCGCGAGGAACACGGGTCCACGTCGTCGTGCCAGTGGACTGAACCGCCTTGCGTCCTGGCCCTCGCGCGCGCTTCTGCCACGACGGCTGGCCCGCGCGATAGAAACACCTGAGTGATCCGACAACCTGAGCCAGATCCGGTACACCAGCACGACGATATCGGCATTTACCGTTCGCCCGAACCCGGGTTTCCACCGATGCCCGTTACGGAGTACTTGTTCGACAATAGGTGCGAGGGAAAAACCGATGACCAGAATTCTCATCGCAGACGACCATGAAGTGGTGCGTTCGGGCCTCCGCAGCATTTTGGAGGCTCAGCCAAGATGGGCTGTCGTTGGCGAGGCCTGCGATGGTAAAGAAGCCGTCAGCAAAGCCCTGGAAACGCAGCCCGACGTGGTTCTGTTGGACCACTCGATGCCGATCATCAATGGCACCGAAGCAACCCGCCAAATTCGCGCGCGACTGCCGCGGACGGAAGTTTTGATCTTTACCATGCATCAAAACGACACCCTGATTCAGGGCATCCAGCTGGCCGGGGCCAGCGGTTTTCTCCTGAAATCCGATGCCAAACGGCATTTGATACGCGCCATCGAGTCTCTGGCTATGCACAAGCCGTACTTCACGGAGAGCGTGTCCAGCAGCGGGGACATGGCGAAAGTGGCCAATCAATCCCCGCTCACCAACCGCGAGCGCAGCGTCGTGCAATTGATCGCCGAGGGCTGCACGAACAAACAAATCGCCAACGTTCTCAGCATCAGCCCGAAAACGGTGGAAACCCACAGGGCAGCGATCATGCGTAAGCTCGCACTTTCCTCAAGTGCCTCGCTTGTGCGCTACGCCGTACGGAATGGTATTCTTACCGCGTAGTCATCCAAAAGTCGGGGGCCGCATGTCACATACCGCCAAGCGATCTTGTGGTACATCGGATCTCTCCGTGCTGAGAGACGTCAATGTTCTCGTGGTCGAGGACAACTGGCAGGTCGCAAAAGCGCTCGAGTGTGCGCTGAAACAGCTGGAAATGCAGGTTTCCGGGCCAGCCTCGACGACCAGCGACGCCAAGCGTTTGGTCGCCGCGCAAATGCCCACGGTGGCAATCGTCGACGTCAATCTCAAGCGCGAGATGGCCTGCGATCTCATCGTCGAGCTGCACGAGAAGGGTGTGCACGTCATCGTCATCTCCGGCTATGCCATCCCGCCCATCCCGAAGAAGAAGGCCGCGGTGATCTTGCAGAAGCCCTTTAGCGCCGAAGACTTGCTCACCGCCTTGCGAACTGTCGTCGTGGGACAGTCGACCAGCCACTGACATTGGTCGCGGGCAGGGAGCGGCCCCGCTGGGGTTTGCTCGAGGTCCTCGCCACGGCGCTAGCCGCGCGCCTCGGATTTAATCCGGCGCCAACTCAGGTCATGACCCGATACTGCGGCGGGCTCCGATCAGGGATTTTGCCGCCACGTCGGCAGGTTGTTGGGCAAAGCTCCGCGGGAGGCAAACGTGTTCACCAGCGTCTATTCATGGCTGCGACTGGTGACGTTGCTGGCACTCCTGAGCCTGACCGCCGTGGCCGTCTCGGTCCTCCTCGTCAGTCTGGTCAACGCCTAAGGCGGCGCGGTCGAGCACCGGCCCGTCCAGGTGCCGCAAGCGCCGCCGATGCGCCCAGGGGCGTTTGTTGCTCAGGGATACTGAGGCCTCGGGCCGGTAAGCTCCCGGCTTGGACGATTCGCGTCTAGGCATTTGCGGCCCCTAAATTCGGGGCTGCGCCGGATAGCCCTCATGCCCGCCTGCCGTCACCTTCTAGACCCGAAGGCGCGGCACGTCCGCGCCGGCGTGCTCGCTGATACGCTCTGATGCAACAGCAACTGCCGGAAGTGGACTTGGGTCATGTCGGGAAAAGTCCTCGCAACGGTCGAGCAGGTCCTAACGCTGGATCGCATTGATGCCATGGCCGAGCGCGCGGCGATCGATCGTGCGTCGGCCCGGAAGGCGGCGGAGCTCGGGGTGCCAGCAATCCTTACCGCTCTGACCGAACGCTTAGGTCAAGCTGGCGGGCTCGCGCGCTTGGCGCAGGCGCTGGCCATGGGCTCGAGCGACTTGGGGCCGAAACCAGAGGGTTCCGGCGGCATCAAATTTCTGCTGGGTGGTGAGCGTGCCGGTGCGCTTGCCTCGGCCATCGGTCGCTTTGTTGGTGCGCGTGAGAGCTCAACGCTGGCCTTTCTGGACGAACTGTCGGCCGCCATTTTGAGCGCCCTTGGGCAGGCGAGCGGGGACGCAAACGCCGATGGCCGGCGCATTGCTAACGTGCTCAAGGCGGAACGCGACGACATTGCCGCGGCAATGCCGTCGGGACTAGCGAGCCTATTAGGCGCGCCAAGCGTGCAGCAGCGTCCTGGCGGGCCGGGGTTGCCCCTGTCGGCCCCCCTCCTTGGGAGCCCAAATGCTGCCCCAGGTGCGCGCCGTAGCGCGCTCAGCCGGGCCGCATGGGCCGTGGCGCTCATCGCGTCAACGGGTATGGCCTGGTACGTGCTGACGGCTGGCGTGAACCAGCCGCCGAGCCTTGAGATCGGCGACGGTGTGGTCTCGGCGTTGCCGGCGTCAGACGTTCGCCCTGCCGGCCAGGCCGCGACGCCTGCAACAGCCCGATTGCAAGGCCGCCATGCCTCGACCAGCGCAGGGCACGTGGGTTCGACCTTGACCGATACATTCGGCGGCTCCGAGGAGCCGATCGGGACCTCGCTAGTGCGTCTCGGCCGCTTTTTTGGCATCGGCAGGGGCAGCGTTGCGCTTTCGGTGACCGATCTGCCGCCTTGGCGGGATCGGGGCCTCCCCGTGGCGCGCCAGCCCGCTGACGCCGCCAAGGCACAAGTGAGCGGACCTTCGGCGCCCGTCGTGGCGCCTCAACCCCTTCGCTTTGTGACCGAGGAGTTCCGGGACGCGATCCTCCCCGCGCCGGAAGCTCCTGCGGGCACTCGGGTCTCAACCAAATAAGCGATGCCGGCAATTGGAAAGATTAGGCTGTCCGAGGTTATCACACAATGACTACTGCGGTTGGCAGGGCGTGCCTGGTCTTTGTTTCCATCCATGTGTTGATGATCGTCGGCATTTTGCTGCTGTCCGGCTGAGATCGGTGATGGGGAGGGTGCCTGCGGCAGTGGCCGCGCCCTGACGGCCAGCATAGCTTTCCCAGACGCAAGGAGGTGCCCCGTCGCGCCTCGTTTTGTAATCCGCTCGAGGGCTGCGGCGCCGTGCGCCCCCCGAGGGCGTGACGTCTGACGGCGGCCGGAGCTTCCAAGGACTGGGGCGAACGGCGCGGCCGCGACGTGTTGGAGGGGTCTGGGTCTTGCCCCCTCCCGGGTTAACGGCTGGGGGGCTCAGCGCTCGGTGCGGTGGGATCGCAGCGACAGTTTTGGCTGGTTGCGCGCGACGCAGCGGAAGCCGACATGACACGTCGACGTGTCGGTCGGTTGGGGGTGCCGAGCCGCGGGTCTATAGCGCCTGCAGTAGTTGGGGGCGCACAGATAGGAACCGCCCTTGAGGACCTTGCGCGGTATGCGGCTTCCCGACTGGCAGGGGTCGTAGCTCTGGTTCTCCTCCCCGCCGCGGGGGTTCTTTGGGATACAGCATGGCTTGGCGGCATCGGGCTGATGACGCGCACTGAACCAGTCCGAGGTCCACTCCCAGACGTTGCCGATCATGTCATAGAGGCCATGGTCGTTGGCAGGGAACGCTCCGACCGGGGACGTGCGTTCGTAGCCGTCCTGCGTTAGGTTTTGCCAGGGAAACTGACCCTGCCAGGTGTTGGCCATCATCTTGCCGCCCGGATGCAGATCGTCGCCCCAAGCGAATTCGGCGCCCTCCTCCTCGCTGCGCGCGGCAAACTCCCATTCCGCTTCGGTGGGCAAATCCTTGCCCGCCCAGCGCGCGTAGGCGAGCGCATCTTGGTGGGCGACATGAACCACAGGGTGGTCGCCGATACCCTCAATCGTGCTGCCAGGGCCGAGAGGGTGGCGCCAGTCAGCGCCTTTCATAAAATTCCACCAGTGGCCCCAGTGGTCGGCGTGGACGCGCTCGAGCGGACGGCGGAACACGAGCGATCCCGCATAAAGCATATGCGGTAGGGCGCCGGGATAAGCTTTGGGATCGGGCGGGAACTCTGCAAGCGTGACGTGTCCTGTCGCGGCCACGAACCGCGCGAACTGGGAATTGGTGACGGGGGCACGATCAATCCAGAAGCCTGCTACTGCGACCCGATGCGCGGGTGCTTCCTCGGGATAGTGCCGATTGGAGCCCATGCGAAACGTGCCCCCTGGGATCCAGACCATGTTGTCGCCCCATGGCTTGCGGTGCGGCGTCGTGTGCTGAAGTGCCGCGTCGATGTCGATCTCAGGTCTCATTTCTTGATCTCCCTGCCCAAGGCGGAGGCGTTCGAAGCCCACAACGCGCCCGACCCCGCTGCGGCTGAACCAGCAGCCCTTTCGTCTGAGCATCTCCCTCGAGAAGCGCCGGCGCTGGAAAAGTCCCCCGCACTCACGGGCGCGCCGGGTGGCTGTGGCTGCGCAAACGTATCGAGAACCACACCAGCAGGACGCCATAGAGGACGGCATAGCTGCCAATGACGTAGAGCAAGGCCAAGGCGCCGACGCGGGGTTGCGTCAGGAGGATGCAGCCGAACAGGATGGAAAGGGCGCCGCCGGCGATCAACAGCCATTCGTCCCGGATCTCCTTGCGCAGCTGAATCGCGCCGATGATTTGCATAAAGCCGATCGCGACCGCCCAGCATGCAATGAAGACCTGCAGCACGATCGCCGTCAGGCCGGGCCACAGAAACGTCATGGCACCCGCGGCGATACCGAGCAGGCCGACCACGGCAAGCCACCAGCGCGGTGTTGGCGTGTTACCCGTGATGGCGGCGGCAAGGGCAAAAATGCCGTCGGCGAGGGCGAAGGCGCCGTAAAGTAGGATCAGTGTCAGAAGTGTGACGCCGGGCCAGACGAAGGTGAGCACGCCGAACACGACGGCGCAGATCCCTCGCAACAGGATGAGCCACCAGTTTTTGGCTAATGCGTGCAGCATGAATCGCGGGGCGAAGGGGGGGTGCGTGTCTACAGAGGTCGCCACAGTCGTCCTCCTTGTTCCATTTCCGGGTTATGGGACTGCGCGCCCTTTAGTGATGGGCTCCCTTCCGAGTGCGCGCGTCGGCGCTCGACGAGCCATGTCCTGCTGCTGACCGGCGCGGCACGCAACTTGAGCCCCGTCGGATGGCTTGGCCGACCACAACATCCCAACATGGCATTGCCGGCCCTGAAATCCGTGATTACCCCGGCGACCTGACGAAGAAGTCCCGACGCAATGCGAAGGGGCGAGGTCGAGGCAATTGCGCTAAGGCGCGGGCCTGAGACCCGAGGTCTTCTCGGCGAGCGCGAAGCGATCGGAGTTGACGGGTGACATCAGGGCGAGCCCGGCGCACCCTTGCCTCATGCCTTGCGGTCATCGCGGTCGCCGGGTGGGCGTTCGTTGCAATGGGGGCGGGCCCAAGCTGGGACTGAAGCAGATGCGCAGCTTATGCGCTGGCGGCCGGAGTTCTGAGCGCCAGCCGCACTCGGCGAATAGTTTTGGAGGCTTGGTAAAGCCCGCTGGTTAATCCTGCATCGTACTTTGGGTCGACGCGGGGGAGCGGCACGCCAATACTGCCTCTAAAGCCGGCGGGGTCGGACATCGCCATGGCTTGAACTGACGAAAGACTGGTCCCATCTCAAGTGCGAAGACCAAATTGCTCCTCAGGTCTTAAAGCTTTGGGCATCCGGGTTAGTTCTACTGGGCAGGGGTACGCAATACTGTAGGCTGATAATCGGGCGGCCCCTTCGTTGAGGAGACCTCGTTGCAAGGGTCGCGATGGAGCGCCGACTAAAATGATCCGCATTTTGATTGCAGACGACCACGAGGTTGTGCGCTCAGGACTTCGCAAAATTTTAGAGTCGCAACCGACCTGGGAAGTTGTCGCGGAAGCGGGTGACGGCAAAGACGCGATCAACAAGGCGACCGAGACCAAACCCGACGTGGCGGTTCTCGATTATTCGCTGCCTTTGATCAACGGCATCGAGGCAACGCGCCAGATTCGTGCGCGCCTACCCAAGACCGAAGTGCTGATCTTTACGATGCACGACAACGAGACGCTCATTCAGGAGCTGCTCAAGGCCGGGGCGCGCGGCTATCTGCTGAAATCGGATGCCAAACGGCATCTAATCGGGGCCATAGAATCGCTCGCCGGTCATAAGCCCTTTTTCACGGCGAAAGTCTCCGAGGCTCTGCTCGATTCATTTTTGGCCCGACCGGCGCGGGAGGGTTCCACGCTCACCAACCGGGAACGCGGGGTCGTGCAGCTGATCGCTGAAGGTCACACGAACAAGCAGATTGCCAATATCCTCAATATCAGCCTCAAGACGGTGGAGACCCATCGCGCCGCGATCATGCGCAAACTCAATCTGTCGTCTTCGGCAGGTCTCGTGCGCTATGCCATCCGCAACAAGATCGTGGAACCGTAACCTCAGTTCTTGCCTCTAAGACATCGCTGCTTGAGCAAGCGGCCGCAGCAACCCCGCCCCGCCAGATCAGTGGCGAGGCGCGCGCTCGAGGCGCAGGTTACCAGCCTCCACGCCAGCCATACCCGGCCGATCGGTAGTAGCCATAGCCGTACGACGGTGCGTAATAAGCGCTATAGACCGGAGGCGAGTAGTAGACGCGAGGTGCAGCGGGAACAAAGGCAACGACGGGTGCAGGGTTGAAGGCCGGCGGCACCACGTAGGCACTGCTATACCCGAAAGATGGTCCGTAGCCGTAGTAACCATAGCCGCCGCCACAGGCGCAGCCATCACAGGCAGATGCCGGCAGGGCGCTCAGCATTCCAACAGCTCCAGCGATCACCAGCTTGGACCCAATCCGCCAGTACATGGGACGCGCTCCTTGTCTCAGGTCTTGATGCTTCACGGCGATGAGTCGGGTAACCTGATCCGGGGTACGGCAAATCGGCATCCGGTTTTGTTTCTATTTTCCCGGCTACGAATCCCGGAGCCTTGGATTTCCGCGATCTGCCAGAAGTTGATCGGCGCCGCACGGGATCGGCTTTCCTCAGTCCTCGGCGTGTGTGTGGCGTCGTCGCAGACGCCCTGCGCGATAAAGGATCGATGGCATCGGGCGCCAGCAGGAGCCTTCGCCAACCGTTGCGCCGCGGTTGGGTAGTGTGGCGCCCACGCAGCACCGACCCCGGTCGTAGGTCGTGATGGCGAACGCTTAGTGCGATGGGGGGCCGCCGGCCGAAAGGTGACACCCTTTCACTCCGTTCGCGCGCGAGCGGTGCCTCAATCCGCGGCAATGACGTCGGCGCCAATGCGCACGCGAAAAGCGCCGCGTTTCCAAACGGGCGGCGAGAGATGAGCCTCCGCCCACGGATCAGGTCCGCGGCTCAGCAATCCCCCGGGAGGGCATTCGGGTTAAGCCTGATGGGCAAGCCAATTCCCCACAAGGCAGAGTCTGGCAGCTTGCGAAGCAGGGAGAGCGATTGTGCGCCGGTCAATGTTCGCCGCTGTCGTTGTGCTTGCGAGTGCATCCTCGTTGCTTAGTCAGGCAGCCTTGGCCCAGTGGTGGGATCTGCCCGACGGCATCGATAATCCAAGACCCCGCTACTATGACTATCATCCACCCGGGGTCTTCTATGGCGACGCAGGACCCGTCGGCTTTGCCGCATCAGGTTTTGTCGCTTTGCCTTTTGCAGCAAGCCCGCCACCGGCCTACGGGAGCGCCGGCTACGGCTATGGGTCTGCTTACGTGCCACCTCCTGCGGCTGTCCCCGTCGCGCCTCGACCGCCCTACGGTTATGTCGGGCCTGCGAACGCGACACCTCCCGTGGCTGTCCCCCTCGCGCCTCGACCGCCCTACGGTTATGTCGGGCCTGCGAACGCGACACCTCC
>Ga0075434_100000096_pt1 | contig 48926 bp, 48 predicted proteins | sample RhiMethybrSRZTD3_FD_75298 | JGI IMG/M metagenome (GOLD analysis project Ga0075434, IMG submission 75298) | Populus rhizosphere microbial communities from Tennessee, USA - Rhizosphere MetaG P. TD hybrid SRZTD3 | ecosystem: Host-associated > Plants > Roots > Rhizosphere > Soil | place: USA...
CCGCGCGCGATGCGATCGGCGAGCGTCTCGCCGTCGACGAATTCGAGCACGAGCGCGCGAATATCGCCGCTCTCCTCCAGCCCATGGATGGCGCCGATGTGTGGATGGTTGAGAGAGGCGAGCAGCTGCGCCTCCCGCTGAAAACGCGCGAGGCGATCGGGATCGCGCGCGAACGCGTCGGGCAGGATCTTCAACGCGACCTCGCGGCCAAGCTTCGTATCGCGCGCTCGATACACTTCACCCATGCCGCCTGCGCCGATGGCGGCGACGACTTCATACGGCCCGAGTCGAGCGCCGGGATCAAGACCCATGATGTGGAGTGCGCGGGATTGTAGCGCGGAATCGTGCCGGGATGACTAATGAAGCAGTAAGGAACCGCGAGACTCGATCGAGATGTCGCGCACCGGCGACGTGATGATGCGCTGCCCGTTGGCGATGATTTCCATTCGCAGCCCGACGCCGATCCAGCCGACTTTCAACAGGCTGCCGCCGAAGCCGGATCCTTCAAGGCGGGCCGATGTCGCGTCCGGGAAAAACGAGCCGCCCTGCACGATGACCGAACCGTCGCCGGATGTGACGATCCGGTAGCGCGAGTTCCGCGTGTGAACGATCAGCGTGGTCAGCGGATCGACATCATGAAAGCTGAGACCAGGCGCGCGCGACACGACATCGGTGAAGCCGTCTATGGTGTGGCACGCGGTGATGCCAGTCATGCCAGTAACGGTTAGCGTTGCGGCGGAGCAGGCGCGAGCGTGCCGGGTATCGGCTGCGCGGGCTGCGGCTGCTGACCCGGCGATTGCGCCGGCGGCGCAGGCTGTGGCGCGCCCTGCACGGGTGGCGCGGGCGCCGGCGGAATGGTGACCGGCGGCGTCTGGATGATCGGCAGATCGATCAGCGGCGCGTTCGCATCATTGCTCACGCGGAACGGCCGCAGGTCGTCCTCGCTCAGGTCGAGCACACGGATGATGTGCGGCGTCAGCGTCAGGACGACGTCGGTTTGTGTCGTCTCCTTGCGGTTATGGGCGAACAGGCGGCCCACGACCGGCAGGTCGCTCAGGCCGGGAATCCCTTCGAGCACGGTTCGCTCGTCGTCGCGAATCAGCCCCGCCAGCAGGTTCGTCTCGCCGTCGCGAAGCCTGATCGCCGTCGTGATCTCGCGGTTGCCGAACGTCGGCAACCCCCCGAAGCCCGTGCCGGACAGGCTCGTCACGACCACCTTGAGCGCCAGCGACACGTCGTCGTCATGATGCGTGCGCGGCGTGATGTCGATGTTGACGCCGATGTTCTGATACTGGAACGAGGTGATCGGCTGCTGCTGGACGCCGCCGGTCGCAATCGGCGCAAACGTCGTCACCGGCACGGGCACCTGCTCGCCGAATCGTGCCTGTGCGGCGACCCCTTCGGAGGTGCGCAGCTGCGGATTTGCGAGGGTGCGCGTGTTCGAGTCGCTCTTCAGCAGCCGGTAGTACAGCGTCGGAAGATTCGTCAGGATGATGTCGGACTGCGACAGGTTGAGAAGATTCTCGAGCGTCAGCTTGTCACGATTAATGTCGGCGGTACCGTTGATGCCCGCTGATCCGGGGCTGGCGATCTGCAGGCCGTACTCGAGCAGCTTGGTGCGGTTCACCTCGAGCAGTTCGACGTCGATGACGACTTCAGGCCGAGCCTTGTCGATGGCCTGAATGATTCGTCCGGCCGCGGCGACGCGCTCCGGTGTGTCCTTGATGGTCAGGGCGTTGGTGGCGGTCAGCGGCGCAATGCGGCGCGCATCAACGACGATGCGAAGCAGGTCGATGGTCTCCTTGAGATCCGCGTTGCTCAAGTAGAAGGTGCGGACGACCTCTTCCTCGTACTCGCGGCGCTTGGCTGCGGTATCGGGAACGATGGTCACCGTCCGCTGCGTCGTCACTTTGTAGAACGTCCGCGTGGCGGACGAGACCGCCGCCAGCGCCTGGTCGAGCGTGACGTTGCTCAAGTCGATCGTGATGCGATCGTCGCGGAACGCCGGATCGAACACGATGTTGAGATTCGCAAACCGCGCGATGACGGTGTAGACATCGCGAAGGCTGGCATCGCGGAACACGAGCGACGAGGGGAGCCGCACGTCGGCAGGAAGGTCCAGTCCTGGCGGCGGCAGGTTCTGCGACTGATTGATGAGGGTTTCCAGCTGTGTCTTGCCTTCGCTGCGGACGACCACCTTCGTTCGAAGCTGGTTGCGGAGGTTACGCAGCGAATCGTCGATGTCACCGCTCCCCGGATTCATCTCCGCCGCGACTTGCAGTTCGACGAGCGCTTCCTCGAGTTTGCCGGTGGCCTCGAGCCGGCGGGCACGTGCGACGTGATCCTGCGCGGCGCGCAGCTTCGCGCGATCGAGCACGAGCCGCAGCGTCGTGTCGTTGGGATGTTTCTTGAGCGCCGCCGTGTACTCGGCGACTGCGCGATCGTAGTCCTGCCCCTGTTCGGCGAGCTGGCCGGACCGGAGGGAAGCGGTGGTGGCGCAACCCTGAAGAGCGAAGGTAAGCGCCAGGACGGCCGCGAAGCGACTAGTTGTGTGAGCCATCAGTGATGACATCGACGCCGCGAGGAATCCTGAATGCAAACTCCTTATCGGATATTCCCTGATTTTCCTTCAAGTTGTTGAAGACGAGCGTCGATTCGCCACCCTGCCGGTCCCGTGTGGTCAGGGCCCGGATGCGGAGCGATACGGGTTCGACGGCGACCACCAGATACTCGTAATCCGGCTCGCTGTGGCGCGGCGTCAGCTTGAGGGCGACGGTGTCCGGGATCGTCGAATCCACGTAACTCGCTGAAAAATCACGGACGATGTCCCCTTTGCCGGCCAGGAAGAGGGCGGGCGTCGTGGCCTGGTCGTCGGCAGGGACGCTGCTGACGATCACCTGCTTGTCCTGCGGGATGTACGAATAGATCTTCACGCCGTCCGAGACGAACTCCTTTTTCTCGGGGGCAGTATAGGTCCAGTGCATCCGGCTTGGTTTCTTCACTATTACCTTGCCGCGCTCCTGGGTCTGAGTTTTCAGGACCCCGCCGCGGTAATTGTGAACGAAATCCGCCGAGAAATCCTTGATGCCCTGATATCGCTGCTGGAGCGACTTGGCGAGGGCCTCGGCTGGAGGCTTCTGCTGCGCCGCCGCGGCAAATGACATTGCGGCGGATACCGCGAGCGCAAGAACGAATGGTCGAGTTGCCCTAAAAACGATCACTGAAGCCTACGATACCAGCATCAGTGCAAGAGCCGCGCTAAAGACGGCGACACGGATGAGATGCGAAATCGCTGGCCGGGCGCATACAGGCTCGCCGCGTAGACCGGCGTAGACGGTCGAGCGTTGCGATCGAACCACACCAGACTGACCCCGCGCTCGAGGGTCAGGACGTGGTGGTGCCCCCGAATCACGTGACCGAAACCGGCTCGCCTGAAGGTGTCGGACGGCAGCCACGACTCCATGCGCACCGTGAACGGGTCTCCGAGCAGCCTGAACTGCTCTCGAAAAGGATTGGCGGAGGAGCGCGTAACAAGTGGTGCTTCGCCGACCAGGCCCGCGACGAGCCGGTAGGCGCCGCTCGAGTCGGAGGGCGCATGGCCTCCCGTCAGCATCTCGAGCACTTCCTGCAGCGTCGCGGCATCGAGATGTTCTTCACGCGGAGGCGTCAGCACGCAGAGTACGTAGGGCGTTCCCGGCGCGAGCGGCGAGGTCTCCTCGATGAGATCGGGCGAGGCACGTACCGGATCCGGCTGAATCGGAAAGAGCGGACCAAAGGTGGACACGATTTCGCGCGTCGAATACGAATCCATCACGATGTCTCGGGAGATTGCCTCGTTGTCGCGAACGAGAAACGGGAAGTGCAGCTCGACATCCGCGAGCCGCACCCACGGGACATCGCGTCGCTCCCAACGGCTGTAATACAGCAGCGCATTCTCGAGTTGCCAGTTCAGGTCGGTGACGAGAACACCGCTTTGCGGATTGACGCCAAGCGCCAGGCGGGTGACCAGCGCTTCGGCGCGCCGATCGTCGTGGCGATCGATCGCGGGCCAGGTGTCCCACGCCCGCCAGCCGGCGTACGCGATGACCGCAATTGCCGCGGCAATGCGTAGCGTAGGACGGGTCCTTTCGGACCCGCCAGATCTGCCGAGCGCGCCGCCCGCCAGAACAGCCGTGAACAGGTGACTCGGTAGATAGAAAACGTGCGTGTCGCCCACGTTGTACGTAAATGCGAATACCGTGTTGATGGCGTAAGCCAGTATCACCAGCGTCGCCCATGGACGCGAGAGCGTCCAGAGCCGAACCGCCCCAAACGCAGCGAGCAAGAGACCAACGACGCCGAACTGCTGACGAGCGTCGAACCACCACATGCCGACGCGTCCCGTGAGTTGATCGTCGCGTACGCCGAACACCATGGTGTCGCGCCAGTCTGCCTTCGTCGTATCGAACCAGAACGTGGCGAGCCGATCGCTCCATGTCGTCGGACCATTGATCAGATGCCATGTGGAGCTGAAGTTCGGCCAGTATTGCAGCGCGCCGGCGGCGGCAATACCGACGGCCATGCCGATTGTGCCGACGGTGAACAGCGTGCGCCGATCGGGCGTTACCTGCAGGAGAAACACGGTGAACGGCACCAACAACAGAATCATCGAGAGGTGGTTGCCAAACCCGAGCGCATAGACGGCAAAGAACAATGCCAGCCGTGCCCGCGACGGCCGCTCCGCATACGCATAGAGAGCGAGGCAACACGCTACGACCAGAGCGAGGTGCAGCGTATAGACCTCGGCGATGATCGCCTGGCTCCAGAACGTGTACGAGAAGGCGAGCAGCAGACCCGCCGCGATGCCCGATACGACTGAATTGCTGACGATCGCGCACAGGAAGGCAAGCAGGCCGACAGCGCCGGCTCCGAGGATCGCGGAGAAGAGGTTCAACCCGCGAGCCGGGTTCGCTTCGGTGACCGCCTGGACGAATGGCCGCGCAACCGCGTAATACAGCGGATAGGCCTGGCGCGCACTCACCTCCGGCCAGAGCACCGCAGCTTGAAAGCCGCCGGTGTCTCCGAGATCGACACCGGGTAGCAGCGTCTGCGTGTACGCCCAGAAGGCGAGCGTCGCAATCACGCAGGCTGCAACGACCTTAGCCACGAGATCGCTTGCGCGCGATGAAGGCGCGCACGTCGTGGATGCTGCCCGCATTCAACACGTGGCGCGGCTCGATCCAGCCGCGGCGTGCGGTGCCGACGCCGAACCGCATTTGCCTGGCGAGCCATTCCGCGCGGTGGCAATCGCTGTCGATGGTGATGATGACGCCGGCGGCCACCGCCCGTCGCGCGATTGCGCCATCCATGTCAAGGTGGCCTGGCGCGCCATCGATCTCCATTGCGGTGCCCGTGGCTACAGCCGTCTCGAACATCGCGTCGAAGTCCACGTCAAATCCCGGCGAGCGCGCGGGCGACCGGTTCGCGGGATGCGTGATCACGTTCACAAGAGGGTGGTACATCGCCTTCAGGTACCGCTCCGTCAACTGCGGCCCTCTCTGCTCGCATGAGTCGTGCAGCGATGCCAGGACGATGTCAAAGCCGGAGAGGACGTCATCATCGAAATCGAGCGTGCCGTCGCCCATGATGTCGACTTCGATTCCGTGGAGTATGTCGATGCCCGGAATCTTCCGGCGGAGCGCCTCGATTTCGTCTCGTTGCCGGGGAATTTCCGCGAGGGCCAGCCGACGGCTCGACCAGGCACGCTCTGAATGATCGGTAATCGCGACGTATTCGTAGCCGAGTTGCTTGCCGGCCAGCACCATTGTTTCGATGCTGTCGCGGCCGTCGCTCCAGGACGTATGCATGTGGAGGTCGCCACGGATGTGGCGTTCGAGTACGAGCCCGGGCAGCGCGTTGCTTTCAGCCGACTCGATCTCATTGTCGCCGGCGCGCAGCTCCGGAGGGATGAACGGCAGATCGAGTCGATCGTAGAGGTCGTCCTCCGACGGGCAGCGGAGCGTCCGCCCGTCCCGGTCTGTCAGGCGCGCATCATCGAAACGCAGCTGCCGCTCGTCCGCGCGCTGGCGCAGCGCCGCGACGTGTGAAGACGATCCACTGTGCCAGACGAGAGCCGCGCCTGCCTGGTCCGGCGCCGTGAGGTGCACCGTCACCGTCCCACGGTCGGTTCCGATGGTAACGCTGCGTTCGCCGATCTTGCGCGAGCCAAGCGCGAGCGGCAGACGGGTGAAGGCGGTCAGGATGGCGCGATGCTCTGATGCCGGCGCGATGCCGAGCACCTCCACCGAGCTCACCGCGGGTTCGAACCGGCGCACGTCGCCGACGGTCATCATCGTTTCGACGGGAATCGCCGCCTTTCGCGCTTCCCTGATGGCGGTTGACGCGAGCAGGTGCGCGCGACCCAGCGGAAGAGGATCTTCAGCCAACGTGTTCTACAGCCGTACGGCGTAGACGCCGGTGGGACCGCCTTCGCCGATCTCGCTGACGATCAGCGTGCGGGGTACGACGCGCTGCGAATTGAAAAAGCGTCCGCCGCGGCACGGTGGTTGTGGCTGGCGCGACTGGCATGCTGCAACAGACACGGCAGCCAACAGCAGAATCGTGACGCGCACGCCACGATCTTATTTCACCAGACGCGCACGCGATCGTCGGGGCCGAGATACAGCCGCTGGCCGGGCTTGACGTCGAAGGCTGCATACCAGGCATCGAGATTGCGGACCGTATCGGCGCGGTACTCGTCGAGCGCGTGGCCGTCGGTCAGGACCTGCTGCCGATCGACCTGCTCCCGGCTTTTCGACTGCCAGCTCTGACCGAAGCTGATGAAGAAGGTGCGATCGTCGGTCCCTCCTGCAGCGCGATACGCGTCGTACGACGCCGAGAGGCCCGCGACGTCCGCGATGTTCTCGCTGAGCGTCAATTGCCCGTTTTCGTGCAGATCAGGAAACGGCGAGTACCCGTTGTACTGCGCGACCAGCTTTGCCGACGCCGCCTTGAAATGCGCGAGGTCCTCAGGAGTCCACCAGTTGGCCAGACGCCCTGTCGAGTCGAACTGACTGCCCTGGTCGTCGAAGCTGTGGCTGATCTCGTGGCCGATGATGGCGCCAATGGCGCCATAGCGTGCGGCCGCGCTCGCCTGCGGATCGTAAAAGGGCGGCTCGAGAATCGCGGCGGGGAAGTTGAGCGCGTTCTGAATCGGCAGGTTCACTGCGTTGACCGTTTGCGGATCGAGCCACCACTGGCCGCGATCCGGCGCCTGAGAAAGCTGGTGCAGCCGGTACTCGTAGTCGAACAACTCCGCTCGTTCCGCGTTGCCGATCGCATCTCCGCGAACGATCTGCAGCGTCGAGAAGTCACGCCAGGTATCCGGATAGCCGATGCCAATCTTCAGACTCGCCAGCTTGGCCTTTGCGCTTGCTTTCGTTTTGGGCGACATCCACGTCAACCCGTCCAGCCGTCGATCGAATGCCGACACAATGGTTGCGACCATGGCCTGCAGCTGGGTCTTTGCGGTCGCAGGGAAATAGCGCGCGACGTACATCTTCCCGACCAACTCGCCGAGCGCGCCATTGGTGGCATTCACCGCGCGCTTCCAGCGATCTTGCTGCTGCGGGGTACCTGAAAGTGTCTTGCCGTAGAACGCGAAGCTCTCATCGGCGAACGCCTTCGGGAGGATCCGTCCGTATCGATCCAGCTCATGGAATTTCAAGTAGTCACGCCACACGTCGAGCGGCACGGACTGCACGAGCGCGGCGATCCCTCTGAAGGCGACCGGATGCCAGACGATGATGGTGGGGGAGCGGTCGAGACGTGCACCCGCAAGCAGAGCGTCCCACTCGATACCGGGCGCGCGACGGCCGAAGTCGTCGTGTGCCCACGGGTTGTTCGCCTTGACGACGTCCACGGATTGCGTGCGCGTCGCGTGCGTGTTGGCAATGCGGCGTTCGAGATCGAAGATCGCGGCCGCGCGGTTCTCCTGCTTGTCCATGCCCGCCAGCTTGAGGACATTCGCGATGTGGCCGCGGTAGGCGGTGCGGATACTGTCCATGCGCGCGCCCGTCTGCACGTAATAGTCGCGATCGGGGAGTCCGAGACCGCCCTGCAGCAGATAGGGCACGTTGTGCGACGGATCGTTGAGGTTCTGCGCCACCCACACGCCGAAGAGCCGGTCGGTGTGGAAATTGGTCATATTGAGCGGATCGACGTCGGCGCGCAGATGCTGACCGATCCACGCCGCGAGCGAGCGCTTGTCCGCGATCGAGTCGATGGAGGCGAGCGTGTCGCGAAGCGGTTCGAGACTTTTCTTTTCGATGGCTTGTTCGTCCATGTAGGTGGCGAAGTAATCACCCACTTTCCGTTCGTCAGCCCCACTGGATGGGTTGCTGGCGGCTTTTTCGAGCAGCTCGCGCGTGCGCTGCTGCGCGCGGTCGAACAGCACCGACCATGCACCATACGAGCTCCGGTCGGCGGGAATCTCGGTCTTTTTCAGCCAGGTGCCGTTGGCGTAGCGGAAGAAGTCATCGCCTGGTGCGACGGACGGATCGATCGCAGCCCGGTCGATGTCGTGAGCGCCCGCTGCCGGAGCGGGGCTGGCCGCGGCGTCGGTGGCCTCCGGGCTCGCTTGCGAGACCGTTCGGCCTCCGCCGCACGCGGCAAGCCAGGGCCCGGCGCACAGCACGCAGCTGAGATAAAGTGTGCGCGACAGGAGGTGGGACATGCGTCGGCTGATGCTCGTCATGGTGTTGGCCTCAACGGGATCCTTTCTTACCGCAACGCGGGCGTCAGGACAAACCGACGCGTGGGTCGGGACGTGGACGCTGAACCTCGCGCAGTCTTCATACGACCCGGCGAACCTCGCCCCTAAGAGTCAAACGACGAAAATCACCGCGTCAGGCGACAGCTTTACGGTGATCAGCGACGGCGTCACCGCGCAAGGCAAGACGACCCACGAGGAAACCATCTACAAGTTCGACGGTCAGGACCACGAAGTCAAAGGCGCTGCGGATCCGAAGACGACGCGTGTCTACACACGCGTCGACGATCACCACTATACCTACTCGACGAAGGTGAACGGACTGATTACGACCGCGTCGCGCGTTGCCGTCACGCCGGACGGCAAGACTCGCACGATCACGACGACCGGCCGCGACGCGGAAGGACGGGTGATTCGTAATTTCAGTGTGTGGAGTCGGGGCGGCTAGTAGTTGGTAGTTGGTAGTTGGCGGTTGCTGGTTGGTGGTTGGTGGTTGGTGGACCGCAGGAGGATCGAACTCCTGACCTCCGCATTGCGAACGCGGCGCTCTCCCAGCTGAGCTAGCGGCCCTTCTTGTTTGAATGAGAGGACGTGAAGCGCGCGCGACTCTTACAGCGATGTCCGATCGCGCGGCCACGAACCCGCAGTCTAACATGCAGATACACGCCGCGCTATACTGGTCCCGCGCATTCTATTGGTCCGGCTGAGGCCGGACCCTACTGGTCAGAACCGATCCGACACGACGTTCGACGCGCTCGCCCGCATGCCCACCATTCAAAAACTTGGCGTCCTTACCGGCGGAGGTGATGCCCCTGGCCTGAACGCGGTCATCCGCGCGGTCGTCAAGACCGCCAGCAACGCCGGCGTGACCGTCATCGGCCTCGAGGACAGCTTCGACGGGCTGATCTATCCGGAGAAGTCGCGGGTGCTCACGCCGAAGGATGTGACCGGCATCCTCCGGCTGGGCGGCACGATGCTGGGCACCGTCAATCGCGGGGATCCGTTCGCCGAGCCCATTCAAACGCCGCAAGGCACGTTTGATTACGGCGATCGCGTGATGCACATGTTCCAGGAGATGAAACTCGACGCGCTCATTTGCATCGGCGGCGACGGCACGCTGGGCATCTCGTACGAGTTCTACAAGAAGGGCATCCCTCTTGTCGGCGTGCCGAAGACGATCGACAACGACATCTACGGGACGACGAGCTGTTTCGGTTTCGATACCGCCGTCAGCTTCGCGACCGATGCGATCGATCGCCTGCATACGACCGCCGAAGCGCATCGCCGCATCATCGTCGTCGAGGTGATGGGACGCTATGCGGGGTGGATTGCGCTCCACGCCGGCGTGGCAGGCGGCGCGGACGTGATCCTCATTCCCGAGATCCCGTACGATTTCGACAAAGTCGTTGAATGCCTCCGAAGGCGCGACGAGCGCGGCGCGCGCTTCAGCATCGTCGTGGTTGCGGAAGGAGCGAGACCGAAGGACGGCAACGTGTCGATTCTCGAGGAAGCCCATCCCGGTTATGCGGAGCGCCTGGGCGGGGCAGCGAAGTTCTGCGCCGACGAGCTCGGGAAACTCGCGGGGAAAGAAACGCGGTACGTCGTGCTCGGGCACCTGCAGCGAGGTGGAGCCCCTACGGCGTTCGATCGCACGCTGGCGACGCGATTCGGCGGAAAAGCCGTGGAGCTGGTACTTCGAGGGCAGTTCGGAAAAATGGTCGCGAACCACCCGCCGGAACTCGTACCGATACCGCTCGGTGAAGTGGTCGGCCGCACCAAACTGGTGCCGCTCGATTACGACCTGCTGCAGACCGCTCGAATGATGGGCGTCTCGTTCGGAGACTGACGATCGATCTTCAATTTTCAATTTGCAATCTTCAATTTGATCTTGCGATCGATCGCGAAATTGAAGATCGAAGACTAGTGCACCAACAGGTCCGAATCTTTCTTCTTCTGCAGATCGTCGATTAGCTTCACGTGCTCGTCGGTCATCTTCTGGACCTGGTCGAGCCCCTTCCGCTCATCGTCTTCTGAAATCTTGTGGTCCTTGAGAAGCTTCTTCAGCCTCTCGTTCGCATCACGCCGGACGTTGCGGACGACGTTGCGGCCTTCCTCGGCCTGCTTGTGGACGTGACGCGACAGCTCCTTCCGGCGCTCGTCGGTGAGCGCCGGAATGGGAATGCGGATCACCTTGCCGTCGTTCGACGGATTGAGTCCGAGGTCCGATGCTCGAATCGCCTTCTCGATCTCCTTCATCGTCGACGGGTCGAACGGCTGCGCGACGATGAGTGCCGGCTCCGGGACCGACAGCGTGGCGACCTGATTGATGGGCATCTTCGATCCGTACGCCTCGACCTGGACGCCGTCGAGCAGGCTGACGGTCGCGCGCCCCGTGCGCACGGATGCCATGTCGCGACGGACGCGATCGATGGCGCCGTCCATTCTCGTCTTCACTTCCGCGAACATGCCCTTGAGATCGTTGAAATCCATAGCAGTTGCTTAGTGGTTAGCGGTTCGCGGTTGGTAGTTGGCGGTTAACCATTAACCACCAACTACCAACCACTAACTAACAGTAGTGCCGATTGGCTCGCCCATCACCACGCGGCCGATGTTTCCCGGATCGCGCAGGTTGAAGACGACAATCGGCAGCTTGTTGTCCATGCAGAGGGAGATGGCGGTCGCGTCCATCACCTTGAGCTGCCGTTCGAGCACTTGCAGGTACGAGATTGTAGGGTATTTCGTGGCGTCGGGGTCGAGCATCGGATCGGCCGTGTAGACGCCATCCACCTTTGTTCCCTTGAGAATCACTTCCGCCTTGATTTCCATCGCGCGCAGAGCGGCGGCCGTGTCGGTCGTGAAGTAGGGGTTGCCCGTTCCAGCGGCGAAGATGACGACGCGCTTCTTTTCCAGGTGACGGATCGCGCGCCTTCGGATGAATGGCTCCGCAACCGCGCGCATCTCGATCGCGGTGACGACGCGCGTCACCACGCCAAGCTGCTCGAGCGCATCCTGCAGCGCCAGCGCGTTGATCACGGTCGCCAGCATGCCCATGTAGTCGGCTGTCGCGCGGTCCATGCCGCGCGCGCTTGCCGCCAGTCCGCGGAAGATGTTGCCGCCGCCGATGACGATCGCGGTTTCTACGCCGAGCGCCTGGATTTCGGCGACATCCTGCGCGATCTGCGTGGCGACGGCCGGATCGACGCCGAACTGCTTCTCGCCCATAAGGGCTTCACCGGAGAGCTTGAGAAGTACGCGTCTGTAGGTCGGAACCTGATCGGAGGCGGGCACGAACCGGAATTATGGCATTTGCAATCTTCGATCTTCAATTTGAGCATCGATTGTTCAATCGATACTCAAATCGAAGATTGCAGATTGAAGATTGAGGCGCCCGCTAGTCCGTATCGCCGACTCGGAATCGGACAAATCGGTTCACCTGGATGTTCTCGCCCGTCTTGGCCGTGGCCTGTGTGATCAGCTGGCCGATCGTGACGGCGTTGTCGCGGATCGACGGCTGGTCGAGCAGGACGAACTGGGAGTAAAAGCTGCCCAGCTTTCCTTCGATGATCTTGTCGAGCACGTGCGCCGGCTTGCCGGTGTTTTCCATCTGCGCCCGGTAGATTGACTTCTCCTTCTCGATGGCGTCGGCGGGGACGTCCTCGCGGCGCACCCACTTCGGATCCGCGGCGGCAATGTGCATCGCCACTTCCTTCACGAGGTTCTGGAAATCGTCGGTCCGCGCGACGAAGTCGGTCTCGCAGTTCACCTCCACGAGGACGCCGATCTTGCCGCCCATGTGGATATAGCTGCCGATCAGCCCCTGCGCGGTGGCGCGTCCGGCGCGCTTGGCCGCCTGGGCGAGCCCGCGCTTGCGGAGGATGGTAATGGCTTCCTCCATGTTGCCGTTCGCTTCGTTGAGCGCCGCCTTACACTCCATCATGCCCGCGCCGGTTTTGTCGCGAAGCTGTTTGACCTGATCTGCCGTAATTGCTGTCGTTGCCATTTCTTACCTCGGTGGAGTCCGGCTTCAGCCGGACCTGTACGCAAAAAGCGCCGGCTTTGCGGCCGGCGCGAACGATCCCGCCTGCGCCTTAGGCGCCGGCGGGCGTTGGCGTGGCTTCGCGTCGCTGCGGGCGCACCGCGCTTCGCAGGCGAGCGGCAGCGTCGGCCTCCGCCGCTTCCTGCGCACGCGACGCTTCCTCCTCGGCCATCCGCGACTCGCGCATCCCGCGTCCGGCGATCACCGCTTCCGCGATCTTCGACGCGAAGAGTCGAATCGCGCGCAGCGCATCGTCGTTGCCGGGGATGACGAAGTCGACTTCGTCCGGGTCGCAATTGGTGTCGACCACGCCGATGACCGGAATCTTCAGCTTGCGCGCTTCGTCAACCGCGATCTTTTCCTTCCGGGTGTCCACGACGAAAATCGCGTCGGGAAGGCGCGACATCTGCCGGATACCTTCGAGGTTCTTCAGCAGCTTCCGCTTTTCCTTCTCGTTGCGCGCGATTTCCTTCTTCGAGAGGGTGTCGTAGCGGCCGTCGGTAACCATTGCTTCAAGGTCCCGAAGCCGTCCGAGGCTGCGCTGGATTGTCGTGAAGTTGGTGAGCAGGCCGCCGAGCCACCGCTGGTTGACGAAGTACATCGCGCACTTCTGCGCTTCCTCGGCCATGACGTCCTGCGCCTGGCGCTTGGTGCCGACGAAGAGGACCGTCTTTCCGTCCGCAGCGAGGTTGGTGACGAACTCTTCGGCGTCCCGGAACTTTTTCACCGTCTTGTTGAGATCGATGATGTAAATGCCGTTCCGCTCCCCGAAGATGTATTCCTTCATCTTCGGGTTCCAGCGCTTCGTCTGGTGGCCGAAATGGACGCCGGCCTCCAGCAGATCCTTCATCGCAATCCCGGGCAAAGTCCCTCCATATTTCTAACGCTCCCGCGGACCTGACCAGTCCGCCCTGCTACTACCGTTTACTGAACTGGAAGCGCTTGCGCGCGCCAGCCATGCCGTACTTCTTGCGTTCCTTGACGCGCGAATCGGACGTCAACAGGCCGTCCTTCTTCAACTGCTTCCGCAGCTCCGCGTTGTACTCGACCAGCGCGCGCGCGACGGCCAGGCGCACCGCGCCTGCCTGTCCATTGACACCGCCGCCGTCAACCGTGGCGAGGATGTCGAACTTCTCGCCGCTCTCCGTCAGCAGCAGCGGCCGGCGCACCTGCGTCCGCAGGGCGTCGGTCGTGAAGTATTTGTCGAACTCTCGGTGGTTGACGGTGATGAGCCCTTTGCCAGGGCGGAGGAAAACGCGTGCGGTGGATGTCTTGCGACGGCCCGTTGCGTAGTATTCGATACTTGCCAACTATGCGACCTCGATGCTCTTGGGTTGCTGGGCGGCATGCGGATGATCCGAGCCGGCGTACACCTTCAGCTTTCGATACATCGCATCGCCCATCTTGGTTTTCGGCAGCATGCCGCGAATGGCTTCCTCGACCAGGCGCACCGGCTGCTTCTTGCGGACGACCGCGGCGCGCTCCTCGCGCAGCCCGCCCTCGTATCCGCTGTGGTACCGGTAGATCTTCTGGTCCTCTTTGCGTCCGGTCAGCTTGACCTCCGCCGCATTGACGACGACGACGTGATCGCCCGTGTCGATGAACGGGGTGTAGGTCGCCTTGTGCTTCCCCTGGAGCAGCCGCGAAGCGAGCGTCGCCACCCGCCCGAGCACCTGCCCTTTGGCGTCGATGACATGCCACCGGCTATCCGCGCTCTTCGCGCTTGCCACAAACGTACGCATGAAAAGGGATTCCTTCGTGGGCCCGACCGATACGAACCCTGCTACGGGGTTGCACGCGAACACTTACACCTTCGCCTGCAACCGCAAACCCCAATGATACGGACGCTTCCGGGAACTGTCAACTGAACGGTCAGCAGCGCCGGACCCACTCGCCATTCTCGTGATGTCCTGACGTAAACGGCCGATAACTAGACACGACAGTAACTTTCGGAACACCGCGATGTTACGGATCGAGTCACCACTTGCACGTTCGTAACCGATTCGGACCGGAAGAGCTCAGCTTTGCACAGGGGAACCATGCCGCTTCTCGGAAAAACGAAGACCGTGGTCGGGCTCGACATCGGCTCGAGCGCCGTCAAGGCCGTCGAGCTCAAGCCGTCGGGCAAGGGCTACAAGGTGACCGCGTTCGGCGCCGAGGCGGTTCCCGCCGACGCCATTGTTGACGGCGCGATCATCGATGCCGCGTCGGTTGCCGACGCCATCCGTCGCGTCTTCGACAGCAACAAAGCCTTCAAGAGCAAGGATGTCTGCGCGTCGCTCTCGGGCAATGCGGTGATTGTCAAGAAGATCACGCTGCCCGTGATGACCGAAAACGAGCTGGCCGAGTCCATCTACTGGGAAGCGGAGCAGTACATCCCGTTCGACATCCAGGACGTCAACCTCGATTACCAGATCCTCGATCCAGGAACGGGCGCCAATTCGCGCGGCAGCATGGACGTGCTGCTCGTCGCTGCCAAGAAAGAAAAAATCGCCGACTACACCAACGTCATCTCGCAGTCCGGGCGTACGCCGGTGATCGTCGACGTCGATGCCTTCGCACTGCAGAACGCGTTCGAAGTCAACTACGGCCTCGAGGCGGGACGCATTGTCGTGCTCCTGAACGCGGGCGCGAGCGCGATCAACATCAACATCCTCCAGGGCGACCAGTCGGTCTTCACGCGCGATATCTCGATGGGAGGCAACGCCTACACCGAGGCGGTGCAGAAGGAACTCGACCTGCCGTTCGAGTCGGCCGAGCAGTTGAAGAAGGGCGTGCCGGTTGACGGCGCGACGTTCGAGGAGGCGCAGCCCGTGCTGCACGCGGTCACCGAAAACGTCCTGCTCGAAATCCAGAAGACGTTCGACTTCTTCAAGGCCAGCGCATCCACCGATCAAATCGACCGCATCATGCTGAGCGGCGGCGCATCGCGCGTTGACGGTTTCTATCAGGCGGTGCAGGAGCGGTTCAACGCGCCGGTCGAAGACTTCGATCCGTTCCGGACCGTGAGCTGGGAAGCGAAGAAGCTCGGGGGCGATGCGGCGCAGATCGCGTCGACCGCCGCGGTCGCGGTAGGCCTCGCGCTGAGGAAGGTGGCGGACCGATGATTCGCATCAACCTGCTCGGCGGAGAGCGGCAGGTCAAGAAGCGCGCATTCACGTTCGACGGCAGCCGGCAGATCATGGTCGCCTGCAGCCTGCTGTTGGTGCTGACCGTCGCCGGCATCGGCTACTGGTTCTGGTCACTGCAGCAGGCGTCGACAGAGGTCGATCGGGAGATCGTCGATGCGCAGCGCGAACAGCAGCGGCTCCAGTCGATCCTTCGCGACGTGGCCGCCTTCGATCAGCAGCGCGATCAGTTGCAGCAGCGCGTCGCGTTGATCGAGCAGCTCCGCGGCGGCCAGAGCATCCCGGTGCAGCTTCTCGACGAAGTCAGCAAGAACGTCCCCGACATGCTCTGGCTGACCGATCTCACCCAGCAAGGTACCGACGTCACGATTCAGGGACAGAGCACCACCTTGATCTCCCTTTCTGATTTCGTCGGCAACCTGGGGAACAGTCCGTTGCTCGTCAAGCCCGTTGAGATCGTCAACAGCCAGGTTGACAGCGTGCCGGTCGCAGGAAGCGGCGGCCGCGGTGGCAGCGCCTCGCGCGCGTCTGTGGACTTGATCAAGTTCACGGTGAAGGCGCAACTCGTGCCGCCAAAGAACGCGCCGCCTCCTCCTGCGCGCAGCGGCGGTTCGGGCCGCGCTGGGCGCGGAGCGGCTCCGCCTCCAGCTGCGCGAGGAGGGCGCTAAAGCGGCCTTCAGGCCGCCCGATACGCACCAATGGCGATGAATCTCAGCCTCAGCAAGCTGCCGTGGTACGGCCAGCTTGGCGCGTTTGCCGTACTGTCGATTGCGGCCGCCGGAGTCTTCTGGAATTTCTACGTCCGGCCCGCGCAGGAGAGCATCAACAGCCGCAAAGCGCAGCTTGCGACGATCCGCGCGGACATCAATCGCGGCCGGACCACCGCCCGCAGACTGCCGGAGTTCCGCCGGCAGGTCGAAGATCTCCAGGCCCAGCTCGATCGCCTCCGACCAGTACTGCCCGAGGAAAAGGACGTCGCCGATCTTCTGCGGCGTATTCAGGGCATGGCGACCCAGTCGAACTTGCAGATTCGCGGCTTCTCCCCACAGCCGGTCGCGACGCGGCAAATGTACGCGGAGTGGCCGATTGGGCTCGAGCTCGATGGCACGTACCACAACCTCGGCGGCTTCCTCGAGCGAGTAAGCAAGTTCCCGCGCATCATCAACATCAGCGGCATTCACATCAAGGCGAAAGACGACGGAGGCCCGAGCCAGACGATTACAGCGGAGTGCACCGCGACGACGTTTGTGCTGGTGGAGCCGAAGAAGCCCGCGGATGGCAAGCCGGCTCCAGGTAAATCGGCTCCTGCGGCCGCCAAGCCTGCGGCGGCGAAGGCGGGATGACCCGATGAAGATCGCCATCCGTCCGATCCCCGCCGCCGTCGCGTTCGCGTTCCTGTTCGCGGTATCCGTCAGCGCGCAGGCGCAGAAGCCCGCGGCGGCCGCGTCTCCTGCGGCGCCTGCGGCGGCTGCAACTCCTCCGAGTGGCCCGGCAGCCGAGGCAGCACCGCCGGCCGTCGAACCCCAGGGTTACACCTATGACCCGCAGGGGCGCCGCGATCCGTTCGTCAGCCTTCTGCGTCGCGGAAGCGACGTGCCGCGCAAGTCCGGACCCGGCGCGCGGCCCAACGGACTACCGGGGCTCGAAACAAGTGAAGTGACGCTGAAGGGGACCGTCGCGACGCAGGGAGCCTTCGTCGGCATTCTCCAGGGATCCGACCAGAAGACCTACATCGTCAAGGCGGGCGACAAGCTGCTCGACGGGACGATCAAGGCCATCACTCCGGACAGCATGGTCATTACCCAGCAGGTGACCGACCCGCTGTCGTTGGAAAAACAGCGCGAGGTGCGCAAGGTGCTCCGACAGACCGAAGAGGCGAAGTAATGGAGTGTCGACCTATCACGTGGAAATTGCCTGTGCTGGGCGCGCTGGTCGCGCTCGGCATCATCGTCCCGCTCCGCGCGAGCAGCACGGACACCGCGGTGCTCAAGCGGATCGGGTCGCGCGTCGATGACCGTGCCGGCGTGCTGTCGATCGAGGCCTCGGAACCGGTGCCCTACGTGGCGTCGCAGCCGGATCCGCACACGTTCGTCGTCGAAATGCGCGATGTGCTGGCGGTCGGCTTCGCGGACAACGTCAAGCTCGATCCACGCGTGCCCATTACAGGCGTGCACGTCGAGAACGCGCGCGCGTTCGACGGCGCATCGATCGCCCGCGTCAGCGTCGCGCTCGCGCAGCCGATTCGGCCGCGGGTTCGCAGCTCGCGCAACGTGATCTACGTCGAAGCCGATCGAATCGATCGCCCTGGCGCCGGCGTCATCAGCGCCGCCGGCCCGTCGAGCGTCATCCGCGATCTGCAGGTCGAACGGCGCGGCGCGTCCACGGCGATCACGCTCACGGCAACCGGTCGGCTTGTCGCAACCAACGTCGAGGAGTCGAAAGACGAACCCGCGCGGCTCTATGTCGATCTTGCCAACACGACGTCGGCGCTCCCGGGCATCACGCCCGTCGACCAGGGTGCGGTTCAGAACGTCCGCATTGGTTTGAGCACCTCGAGCGCCATGCTCACGCGCGTCGCCGTCGAAATGACGCGCCGCGCCGCCTATCACATCGAACCCTCGCCGGACGGCCAGCAACTGACGATGATCATCGACGATGAGGCCGCGCTGTCGCCTCAGACGAGGGCCGTGGCACCGCGTGCACCCGCAAGGCCCGCCACTCCTCGCCAGCCTGGTCCAGCGACGGCGCAGTCGCAGGCGCCACCATCCGGAGTATTTGCGCCACCGCCCCAGACGCCCGCGCAGACGGCTCCATCGCCGACACCGCCCGCCGGCACCCAGCCGACCCAAATCGGACCGCCGCCGCCGCGCTACACCGGAAATCCGGTCAGCCTCGATTTCCAGGGCGCGGATCTGCGCGCGGTGCTTCGGACGTTCGCGGAGATCAGCGGTCTGAACATCGTGATCGACCCGACGATCCAGGGCACCGTCGATGTCTCGTTGCGCGATGTGCCTTGGGATCAGGCGCTCGACATCATCCTGCGCGCGAACAAGCTCGGGTATGTCGTCGATGGAACGATCGTACGCGTCGCGCCGCTTGCCGTCCTCGCGGACGAGGAAACACAGCGTCGCAAGCTTTCCGACGAGCAGGCGCTGTCAGGCGAGCTGCGCGTGCTGACGCGGGCGCTGAGCTACGCCCGCGCGGAGGACCTGCGACCGTTGCTCGTGGCCACCGTGCTGTCGTCGCGTGGATCGATTCAGACAGACACGCGCACGAATACGCTGATCATCAACGACCTGCCGGAGCGCCTGCAGCGTGCCACCGATCTGCTGTCCACGCTCGATGCGCCGCAGCCGCAGGTCGAAATCGAAGCGCGCATCGTTCAGACGACGCGTCAGTTCGCCCGAACGCTGGGCGTGCAGTGGGGCGTCGGCGCTCGCGCCAGCAACACGCTCGGCAATACGACGGGCCTTGCATTCCCGAATCAGGGCAGCATCACGGGGCGAACCGGACGGGAACAGGGGCCGCCCGCACCGGACCCAGGGTTCGACAACGTTCCAACCGCGGTCAATCTTCCGGCAACCGGTGCGAACACGGCCTTCGGCGTTGCGCTCGGATCGCTGAATGGCGCCCTGAATCTCGACATCGCGCTGTCGGCGCTGGAAAAACAGGGACAGGGCCGCCTGCTGTCGACGCCCCGCGTGACCACGCAGAACAACGTCGAAGCCGAAATGACCCAGGGTGTCCAGATTCCGATTCAGACGGTCGCGAACAACACGGTCACCGTCACGTTCAAGGACGCGGCGCTGACGCTGAAGGTGACGCCGCAGATTACCGCGGCCAACACGGTGATCATGCGCATCTCCCTCGAGAATGCAGCGCCCGACTTCAGCAAGGCGATCAACAACATTCCGCCGATCGACACCCAGCGCGCGATCACGCAGGTGCTGGTCAACAACGGCGACACGACCGTCATCGGCGGCATCTACATCAGCAACGAACAGTCGAACAAGGATCGAACGCCGGGGCTGTACCGGCTGCCGCTGCTCGGGTGGCTGTTCAAGCGCGACGGCATCACCGATGACAGCCGCGAGCTGCTCATCTTCATCACGCCGCGGATTCTGACGATCTAGGAGATGAACGTGACAACCAGACCCATCACTTTCACCTCGTTGCTGGCCGCGGCCCTGATGGTTGCCGGGTGCGGCGACACCAGCTCCGGACGATCGCCATCAAAAGTGACCGTCACCGAGGTCAAGGTCGGCGCCGGCGGAACGTCGCCCACATTTTCGTCCGGGCCTCTCAACTCGGATGTCTTGACGAACGGCAGCATCGTGGACGACCTCGCGGAGATCACGCTCGAGCTTCAATTGAAGGACCCGGGCGTTCCCGGCTCAACCAACGCGCCGAGTGCACTGAATGCGGTGACCTTCACCCGCTACCACGTCGAATACCGGCGCGCCGACGGACGCAATACACCGGGGGTTGACGTCCCATACGCGTTCGACGGGGCCGTGACATTCACGGTGATGAACGACGCCGTTACCGCCATCGTCGAGATCGTGCGCCATGTCGCCAAAGCGGAGGCGCCGCTCGCTGCGCTCGCAGCCGATGGGCGAAATGTCATCACGACGATTGCCACCGTCACGTTTTATGGGAAGGACCAGGCCGGCAACAACGTCAAGGTGTCCGCCGATATTCAAGTGAACTTCGGCAATTTCGCGGATCCCACGTAGGAACATGAACATGCCCAGGATCACACGTTGGAACCGGCTCGTTGCAGCTGCGGCCTTCACGGCGGCCGCAATGACGCTTGGGGCGTGCTCGCTCGACAAGCAGGAGATGCCGGCGCTCTCGGGTCCGTCGGAACTCGCACTCAGCTTGTCGATCACCGCAACGCCGGATCAGATTCCGCGCGACGGATCGTCGCAATCGATCGTCACGATCACGGCTCGTGATGTTGAAGGCCGGCCGCTCGTCGGCGAGCGTATCTCGCTGGCCTTGGGCGCGAACGCGCCGGCCGGGGCGTCGCTCTCCGCGTCGGAGGTGGTGACCGGGTCCACGGGACAGGCAACATTTGCGGTGACGGCGCCGATGCTGGGATCGACGGGCAACATCCTGATCACTGCGACACCTGTCGGCACCAACGGCGGGAACGCGGTGAGCCGCGTCATCCAGATCATTGCGACCCCGCAGAACACTACGGTGCCCACGGCGGCGTTTTCATTCAGCCCATCGACACCTGACATCGGTCAGGTTGTGACATTCAACGCATCGAGTACTCAGGACGAAGGCGTGTCGTGCACCAGTTGCACGTTCACGTGGGACTTCGGCGGCGAGGGCACGGCGAGCGGAATGATTGCGACGCACGCCTTTGGTTCGGGTGGTTCGTACGTGGTGGCGCTCACAGCGACTGACAGCGGCGGCAGCTCGAGCACCGCTCGGCAGACGGTCACGGTGTCGGCTCCCTCGATTCCGACGGGAGTGTCCGTGACATCCTCCCCAAGCACACCGATTGCGGGGCAGGCTGCCACGTTCACGGCGAACGCCACCGCCGCGACGAACCATCGCATCGTCTCGTACCAATTTATCTGGGGTGACGGCGGCAGCAGTACGCAAGCCTCGCCGGTCATCCAACACGCGTATTCGCAGTCGGGGTCATACCTCCTGACGCTGACCGTTCGTGACGACCTCGGTCAGTCGACGACGACCAACACCGTGATCACGGTATCGAGCGGCTTGAGCGCGTCGTTCACCACTTCGGTGTCAGGCACCACGGTGACCTTCACTGCGACGGCGTCGAGCTCGGTCGCATCGACGATCACGGATTACGCGTGGGATTTCGACAGCGATGGCACGTATGACACCAATGGCAGCAGCTCCAGCGTGTCGCACGACTACGGTGCCAGCGGGACATATCGCGCGACACTGAAGGTGACGGATAACCGCGGCACGACGCAGACGTTCTCGGCGAACGTCACAGTTCCGTAAGGCCACGGCGCCAACCACGAAATAACGCCGGGTCCTCAACAGGCCCGGCGTTTCTTTTTACAATCAGGGAACGCCATGACCGACAATCCGCGCATCGCCGAGCTGCGCCGCCGCGTCGAACGGGACCCGAGCTCGATTGCGTTCGCGCAGCTGGCCGAGGAGTACCGCCGGATCGGCGACTATAAGGAAGCGGTGAAGACCTGCCGCGAAGGGCTGACGCGGCACCCGGGATACGTGTCGGCGCAGGTGACGCTCGGGCGCGCGCTCGTGGAGCTCGAGGAGTACGCCGACGCGCGCAAGGAGCTCGAGGCGGTTCTGAAGATCGCGCCCGACAATCTCGCGGCCATTCGCGCGCTCGCCGATATTCACGAACGACACGGGCACGGCGTAGAGGAGGTCACCGAACCGGCAGCCGAGCCGGTCGCCGCCGAAGCGTCAGACCCGCCGCCGATGCCGGATTTCAGCGACTGGACGCTCGACACGGATCCGGCCGTGGACCTGCCCGAGCCTGCATTTGCGGAACCGCCGCTCGAAACCACACAGGAGGATCCAGTGCTCGAGGCGCTCGAGCACTGGCTGACGGCGATCGTCGCCGATCGGTCACGGTGATCTGTGGCGCTTCCTTCCACGGCCGCGCTCGCGCAGCGGCACGCCCGCATTCGCGAATCGCTCGAGACTCTGAGTCTGGATGCGCTGATCGTCACCCCCTCGACCAACATCCGCTATTTGTCGAATCATGCAGGAACCGCCGGCATCCTGGTGATCACGCGCGATGCCGTGCACCTCCTGATCGACTTCCGTTATCAGGAAGCCGTGCGCGCGCTCCAGGGGTCGGCGTCTGCATGCCCCGGACTTCGGATGTGGGATGTCCCGGCGAGTTATGAGGAAGCGCTCATCGGCTGCCTCGCGGAGATCGGCGTCACGATCGTCGGTTTCGAGGCCGCCCATGTCACGGTCGCGAGACACGAATGGTGGCGGGAAACCATCGCCGGTCGGGGTCTCGACATCACGCTGCGATCCACCGAGCGCCTCGTCGAACAGGCACGCCTGATCAAGGACGCGTCGGAGGTGGCCACGCTGCGCGACGCAGCGGCGCGGCTCGAGCAGGTGATGCCGGCCGTGTTGACGGCCGTGCGGATCGGTGTGACGGAGCGGAGTATCGCCGCGGTGATCGAGGCGTCGATGCGCGAGGCTGGCTACGAGCGGATCGCCTTCGACACGATCGTGGCGTCAGGACCCAATGCCGCGATGCCTCACTATCGCGCCGGCGCGCGTGCGCTCGAGGCCGGCGACCTCGTTGTGCTGGACTTTGGCGGCGTCTTGGACGGATACTGCTGCGACTTGACGCGCACGGTGTCGATCGGTCCGCCCTCGCGTGAGGCGCGGCGCGTGTACGACGCGGTTCGGGACGCGCACGCGGCAGCGGTTGCCGCGGTGAAACCTGGCGTCGATACGTCAGCAATAGATGCAGCGGCGCGTGATCTGCTGCGCGACCGCGGTCTCGGCGAGGCCTTCGGCCATGGGACCGGTCACGGTCTTGGCCTCGACGTTCATGAAGAGCCGCGCATCGGCAAGCCGCGCGCGGACATGCCTCCCGTCGCGCTGGCCGCCGGCATGGTGTTCACGATCGAGCCCGGTTCATACCTGCCCGGATTCGGCGGCGTACGCATCGAAGACGACGTGCTCGTCACCGGCAGCGGCTGCGAGCTGCTCACCAGCCTCCCGCGCGAGTTGCTCACGCTGTAGCGATGGATTTCAACGACATCAAGCAGATCCTCGAGATGATGCGCGAGCATGACATCGCGGAATTCGAGCTCGAACGCGACAATGTCAAGCTGCGCCTGCGCAAGGGCGCGGGACACTGGACGGCGGTGCCGTCGGCGCCTGCGGGACAGTACGTGCCGTCCGCCTCTTCGGCTGCGGTACCTGCAGCCGCACCTTCGGACGGTGCGCCCGTCCTTGTACCGGCGGACGAGACGCTCGACCTCGCCGTCGTGAAGTCACCGATCGTCGGCACCTTCTATCGCGCGCCGGAGCCGGACGCCACGCCGTTCGCGGAGGTGGGAGACACCGTCCGCAAGGGGCAGGTCCTCTGCATCATCGAGGCGATGAAGCTGATGAACGAGATCAACGCCGAGTGCGACGGCGAAGTCGTGAAGTGCTACGTGGAGAATGGTCAGGCCGTTCAGTACGGTGAGCGGCTGTTCGCGATTAAACCGGCGTAGACCTGTCTCGCCGAAGCGAAGCGAAGGCGGATGTTCAAGAAGATTCTGATTGCCAATCGCGGAGAGATCGCGCTGCGCGTGATCGTCGCGTGCCGGGAGCTCGGCATCAAGACGGTGGCTGTCTACTCGGAGGCGGACGAGAACTCGCTGCACGTGAAATACGCGGACGAAGACGTCTGCATCGGACCGCCGCGAAGCACCGACAGCTATCTGAACGTGCCGGCGATCATCAGCGCCGCGGAAATTACCGGCGCCGACGCCATTCATCCCGGCTACGGCTTCCTCTCCGAGAGCGCGTATCTCGCGGAGGTCTGCGAGGCATGCCACATCCGGTTCATCGGACCCGATCCGAACGTCATCAAACTGATGGGCGACAAGGCGCGTGCCCGTCGCGCGATGAAGAAAGCCGGCGTGCCGATGCTGGCGGGGAGCGACGGCCCCGTCGACAGCGAAGAGAAGGCGTTGAAGTGCGCCAAGGACGTCGGCTACCCGGTGATCATCAAGGCCGTCGCGGGCGGCGGTGGACGCGGCATGCGGATCGTTCGCGCGGCCGGTGACTTACCGAACCTCCTTCGCACCGCGCAGCGCGAGGCGGAAGCCGCCTTCGGCGTGGGCGATGTCTACATCGAGAAGTATCTCGAGAACCCGCGGCACATCGAGTTCCAGGTGCTCGGCGATCATCACGGTAACCTCGTGCATCTCGGCGAGCGTGAGTGCTCCATTCAGCGGCGCCATCAGAAGCTGCTCGAGGAATCGCCGGCCTCGCCGTTGACCGACAAGATCCGGCGCAAGATGGGAGGTCTGGTCGTCGACGCGGCCAAGGCCGTGCAGTACACCAACGCCGGGACGTTCGAGTTCCTGATGGACAAGGACGGAAAGTTCTACTTCATGGAAGTGAACACCCGGCTGCAGGTGGAACATCCCGTCACCGAGATGGTGACCGGCATCGATATCGTCAAAGAGCAGATTCGCATTGCGGCGGGCGAGCGCCTCGGCTTCAAGCAGAGCGAGGTGACCTTCACCGGCCATGCCATCGAGTGCCGCATCAATGCGGAGGATCCCGAGACGTTCGCGCCGTCACCCGGCACCATTCATGCGTTCAGCGTGCCGGGCGGCCCCGGTGTCCGCATCGACACGGCGGCGCATTCCGAGTGCACCATCTCGCCGTACTACGATTCGATGATCGCCAAGATCATCGTGCACGGCCGCGACCGTCAGGAAGCGATTGCGCGCATGCGCCGGACGCTGGAGATGACGGTCATCGAGGGCATCAAGACGACCGTCCCCCTCCAGCTGAAGATCATCGGCGATCCCGATTTTGCGGCGGGGAAGCTGAGCACGTCGTTCATGGAGCGCTTCGCGCCCGCGCCGAAGGACACCAAGCTCGCCGATACCGCGTGAGGCTCCACGCCATCGTCGATGTCGAGGCATCGGCTCGAGCCGGTTTGATCCCGCTGGAAGTCGCACGCGGCTTTCTCGCCGGCGGTGCGCGCCTGCTGCAAGTGCGCGCCAAGACGCTTGGATCGCGCGTGTTCCTCGAGCTGGCCGATGCGTGCGTCGCGGCAGCGCGCGCCTGCAACGCCTCCATCATCATCAACGATCGCGTCGACATCGCGCGGCTGTCGGGTGCCGCGGGCGTCCATGTCGGGCAGCACGATCTGTCCCCGTCCGACGCGAGGCGGCTGCTCGGTGACACTGCGATAGTCGGTGTGTCAACGCATACCATCCAACAGATCGAAGCGGCGCTCCGCGAGCCGGTGAGCTACGTCGCAATTGGTCCGGTCTTCGGCACAGCCAGCAAGGACACCGGGTATGACGCCGTGGGCCTGACGCTCGTCAGCGCCGCGGCGCGGCTGGCGCGCCAGGTGCCGGTCGTGGCGATAGGGGGCATCACGCTCGACAACGCCGCATCGGTAATCGCAGCCGGAGCCGCGTCGGTGGCGGTGATTGGCGATCTGCTCTCGGGAACCGATCCCGAGGGCAGGACGCGAGCATTTCTTCAGAGGCTCGCGGACGCGCCTTCGCCTCCGGCTTCGGCGGGGCAAGGTAATCGCGTATAGTCACTAACCAAGGAGAGGCCGTGGCTGGCTCACTGTTTCGAACCAAGTCGATCGATCGCCTGCTCGCGGATGCGCGCACACCGGAACCCGGTCCGTCGAGTGCGGACATCGTTGCGCAGTCGGCGGGCGAGCACCAGTTGAAGCGGACGCTCGGCGCATGGTCGCTCGTGTCGCTCGGCATCGGCGGCATCATCGGCGCCGGCATCTTCGTCCGGACCGCCGCCGCGATTGCCGAACGGTCGGGGCCTTCCGTGACGATCGCCTTCATCGTTGCCGGCATCGGCTGTGCGTTTGCGGGGCTCTGCTACGCCGAATTCGCGTCGATGATTCCGATTGCGGGCAGCGCCTACACCTATTCGTACGCGACGATGGGCGAGTTCGTCGCCTGGATCATCGGCTGGGACCTGGTGCTCGAGTACGCGATCGGTGCGGCAACCGTGGCGATTGCATGGAGCGAGTACTTCAACCGCGTGCTGGGGTATCTCGGTCTCGACATCCCCTACCAATGGCGCCATTCACCATTCGAGATGATGGATGGCGCGCACGGGATCATGAACCTCCCTGCCGTCTTCATCCTGGCGCTCCTGTCCGCGCTGCTCATTCGCGGTACCCGTGAATCGGCGCTCGTCAATAACCTGATCGTGATCACCAAGCTGTCGATCGTCGTGATGGTGATCGTGTTCGGCTGGGAATTCATCAACCCGGCGAACCACACGCCTTTTATCCCTCCACCGACGACCTACGTGACGCCCGAAGGGGTCACGCACGCCTACGGCGGCATCATGGGCATTCTCGGAGCGGCCGGTGTCGTCTTTTTTGCGTTCATCGGCTTCGATGCGGTGTCCACGGCCGCGCAGGAGACGAAGAACCCGAAGCGCGACATGCCGATTGGCATTCTCGGCTCGCTGGTCGTCTGCACGGTGCTCTACGTGCTCTTTTCGTATGTGTTGAGCGGCATCGCGACCGTCGACGATTTCCGCACCGCCGGCAGGGAAGCGTCGGTCGCGTTCGCGATCACGAAGTACATGACCGGATTCGAGTGGTTGTCCAAGCTGGTCACCATCGCGATTCTCGCGGGGTTCTCGTCGGTGATTCTTGTGATGCTGCTCGGCCAATCGCGCGTGTTCTACGCGATGAGCCACGATGGCCTGGTGCCGAAGGTCTTCTCCGACGTGCACCCGCGCTTCAAGACGCCATGGAAGTCGAACATGATCTTCTTCGTGTTCACGGCGCTCTTTGGCGCGTTCATCCCCGGCGACATCGTCGGAGAGATGACGAGCATCGGAACGCTGTTCGCGTTCATTCTCGTCTGCATCGGCGTGTGGATCATCCGCCGCCGCAGGCCTGACGTGCCGCGCGGCTTCGTCGTGCCCGCGCTGCCGGTGGTCTCCACGCTGGGCGTGATCGTGTGCGGGGCGATGATTTACGGCCTCGGATGGACGAACTGGCTCCGGCTGGCGGCATGGCTCGTCATCGGGCTGGTGTTCTACTTCGGCTACGCCCGCTCGCACAGCCGACTTGCACGAGAGCCGCAAGCGACGAGTTGACGGATTGACGGCCGCCGCATTCTTTCGCGGCCCGCGGCTGGCGGTCGTTCTGTTGGTGGCCGTACTGGCCGGCGGCACCGCAGGCTACACGATCATCGAAGGGTGGAACGCGTGGGACGCGTTCTACATGACGGTGACGACGGTCGCGACCGTCGGGTACGGAGAAGTGCACCCGCTGTCGGTGGCGGGGCGGGTGTTCACGGTGATTCTGATCTTCTCCGGCGTGGGAACGTTGTTCTACACCGTCACACTGCTGGCAACGATCATCGTGGAGGGCGGGCTGCATCAGCGCTTCGAAAAGCGGCGCGCCGCTCGTATGCTCGAAGAGATCAAAGACCATTTCATCCTGTGCGGCTATGGACGCATCGGCAGCATCATCGCCGCCGAGCTGCACCAACAAGGCATGCCGCTGGCGGTCATCGAACGCGATCCCGCGCGTGTGCGCGACGCGGTCGACCGAGGCTGGCTGGCGATCGAGGCGGACGCCAGCCGCGAGGAGGTGCTCGCCCACGCAGGCATTCACCGCGCCCGCGGTCTGATCGCGGCCGTTGGCACCGACGCGGAGAACGTGTTCACCGTGCTCACCGCGCGCGTCATGCGCCCGGACCTGTTCATCATCGCTCGCGTGGAATCCGATGATGCCGAGCAGAAGCTGCGCCGCGCCGGCGCAGATCGGGTGATCTCGCCGTATCAGATCGGCGCGACGCACATGGTCCAGACCGCTCTTCGCCCCGCCGTCGTCGACTTCGTCCAGCTCGCCACCAGCTCCGAGCGCCTGGATCTCTCAATGGAGCAGGTGCACATCACGGACGACTCGGCGCTCGCAAACCAGAGCATCGTGGATGCGGGAATCCGCCAGAAATTCGGCGTCATCGTTGTCGGCATCAAGCGCGCCGGTGGATCGATGGAGTTCAACCCGCCACCCGAGGCCATCATGCGGCCGGGCGACGAGCTCGTTGTGCTCGGACGTACTGACAGCGTCAAGGCCCTGGAGAAGGAGAAAGGCGCGATCGCATGAGCGCTCGCACGCTCGACGGTCAGGCGCTCGCCAGAACTCTCCAGGAGGAAATCAGGCCCGAGGTTGCGGCATTTGCCGCTCAGCACGGGCGGCCACCGGGTCTCGGCATCGTTCTGGTCGGCGACAATCCCGCGTCGGAGGTCTACGTTCGCAACAAATTGAAGGCCGGAAGCGAGATTGGCTTCCGCGCCGATCTCGAACGGCTGCCTGCCTCCGCAACCCTCGCGGATACGCTTGCGCTCGTCGAGCGCCTGAACCGAAGCACCGTGCATGACGGCATCCTGGTGCAGTCGCCGCTTCCGAACGCGATGGGTGCGGACGCGGAGCAGCGGGTTTTCGATGCGATTGCTCCCGAAAAAGATGTGGATGGCCTGACGCCCGTCAATGTCGGCCTGCTGGTCCAGAAGCGCGCGGTGCTCGTTGGGTGCACGCCATCGGGCATCATCGAGCTCCTCGATCGAGAGGGCATTCCGATCGCCGGCCGTCGTGCTGTTGTCATAGGGCGGAGCGACATCGTCGGCAAGCCGATGGCGCTGCTGCTCCTGCATCGCGATGCCACCGTTACCGTGTGCCATTCGCGGACGCCGAATCTGGCGGAGGAATGCCGGCGGGCGGACATTCTGGTGGCAGCGGTGGGGAAGGCCGGCCTCGTCACGAAAGACTTCGTGAAGCCTGGCGCCGCCGTTATCGACGTGGGCATGAACCGCGTGACCGATGCTGCGGTCGCGCAATCGCTGTTCGCCGAGGGTCATCCGCGTCTTGGCGTCTTTCGTTCCAAAGGATCAATTCTCGTTGGCGATGTTCATCCGGAAGTCCGGGAGGTTGCCGGCGCGTTGACACCCGTGCCGGGTGGCGTGGGGCCGCTCACCATTACGATGCTGATGCGAAATACGCTGCGCGCCGCCAAGGCGCGAAGCGGCCAGTCGGTTGGTTAGTGGTTGGTGGTTGGTGGTTGGTCGTTCGTGGTTGGTAGTTAGCGGTTCCTGGTGAATGACTGGCGATCGCGTCAGACGCGTGGCGCTCACAGGCGGGATTGCGACGGGGAAGAGCCACGTGCGTGCACGGTTTGAGGCATTTGGCGTGCCCACTATCGACGCTGACAGCCTGGCACGGCAGGCAGTCGAGCCGGGGTCCGAGGGGTTAAACGAGGTTGTTCGGCAGTTTGGTCCCGACGTGCGGGATTCATCAGGCGGCCTTGACCGCAAGAGGATGGCAGCAATCGTGTTCAGCGATCCGGCTGCACGGCATACCCTGGAGGCAATCATTCACCCGTTTGTTCGTGAAATGACGGATCGCTGGTATGCAGGCTTGAATGCGGCGGAGCATCCATTTGCTATTGCAGACATCCCTCTGCTGTTCGAAGGAGGACGCGATCGCGACTTCGACCGCATCATTGTCGTTGCGTGTGACTCCGACACACAGCTCCAACGGCTTATGGCCCGAGATGATCTCACCGAGGACGAAGCGAAGAAGCGGATCGCCGCACAATGGCCGCTTGCCGACAAGGTTGCGAAGGCCGACTACGTTATTCGCACCGACGGCACTCTCAACGACACCGATCGTCAGACGGCGCTGGCCTTCTCTCAGCTCCAGTCCTGGTCGGCTGGTTGAAGCGAATCGATCAATCCGTTATCCCTCCGTCGGCTCCAGCTCCGCCGTCGGCGAATCCTTCGCCGGCGAGAGCCGCTCCTCGACGAACGTATTCCACTCGTGACACTGCGGGCACTGCCAGAGCAGCTCGGTGCTGCGATAGCGGCAGCGCGTGCAGACATGCGGATCGAGATAGAACACCGCTTCGGTCGTCAGCGCCATATAGCGCCTGACGAGCACCGGATCGAAACCGAGCACCGACAGCGTTTGCCAGATCTGCTCATGGATCGCGAGGCCGTGTGGGTTGTGCGGCAGCGCTTCGAGCAGCACTTCGAGCGCCTCGCGATGACGAGTCTGCGCGGCCAGGTGTTTCGACAGTCCAAGCCGTGCGCGCCAGTCCTGCGGATTCTGCGCGATCAAACGCTGGCAGAGCTCGGCAAAGCGGCGCGGGGCGCCGAGTGTCGTGTAGGCGCGTTCGAGCCGCCCGAACGCCAGATGCGCGCGGTCGGGCACTTCGCGTGCGAGCGCCTCCCAGGCAGCGATGGCTGCGGCGGTGTTGCCTTGCTGCTCGCGAACGTCGCCCAGGTTGAGATACGCAGGCGCCGTCCTCGCGTCGATCTCAATCGCGTCCCCGAACGTACGGCCCGCTGCGTCGGTGTCGCCGCTCCTGGCGCGGGCGGTACCGATCTCGTTCGTGAGGAAGGCGAGGATTTGCTGATCCTCAGGCCGCCGCCCTCCATCCAGCTTCGCAATCTCGCCGCGTACGCGCAGCGCCTCGGCCCATTGATCCTGCTCTTCGTACAGCTTCTGGAGGTTCACCATCGCGTAGCGGTTCCTGGGGTCGAGCCGCACGACTTCCTGGAACGCCTCGAGCGCGCGATCGACGAAGCCGCCGTGACGGAAGTCGAGCGCGAGGCATAGCTGCACGTACGCCTGTTCGAGCTTCGTCAGATCCGGCCGCTGGAGCAGCGACTGGTGCAGCGTGATCGCGCGCCCAACCTGACCTTTGGCGCGATAAAGGTTGCCGAGAACCATCTGGATCTCGAGCGCGTCGGTGTTGCTCACGCTGGTCGCCTGCGTCAACTCGTCGATCGCCTGGTCCACCTGATTGTCGACGAGGAAGTTGAGGCCCAGCATGTAATGCGGTGTTTCGCGGAGGCGCCGCCGATCGATCCAGCGGCCGTCGCGGAGCTTGTACCGCTCCCAGGCCTTGCCGACGATGAGACCGATCAAGAGTGCGAAGAGTGAGCCGAGGAGCGGCAGGTAGTCGCTCATGCCCCTGTCAGCCTAGAACAGCTGGGTACGCCAGAGGTCGTGGAGGTGCACGATCCCTTCGACCGTCTGGCCGGCGCCGACCACGACAATCGACGTGATCTTGCGCTCTTCCATCAGGCGCAGCGCTTCGACCGCGAGCGTCTCTCGCGTGACGGTGACCGGGTTGCGCGTCATCACGTCGCCGGCGCGCCGCTCGAGGATCGATCGCGTTGATCCCTGCTGCGCCGCCAGCATGTGCCGTCGCAGGTCGCCGTCGGTGATGATTCCGACGAGGCGGTCTCCACTTTCGACAACACACGTCATCCCGAAGCTCTTGCGCGACATTTCCGACATCGCCTCGGCCATCGGCGTGTCCACCGACACCATCGGACGCTGGTCGCCGCTGTGCATCAACTGATGGACGCGCATCAGCCGCTTGCCGATCTTCCCACCCGGGTGGATATTCGCGAACTTGTCCTTATCCTGATCGAAGCCTTTTGCGACAAACAGCGTCATCGCGAGCGCATCCCCAAGGGCGAGCGCTGCGGCAGTGCTCGCCGTCGGCACGAGATTCATCGGGCACGCCTCTTCGGATACCTGGCAATCGAGCGCCACATCGGCGGCTTGTCCCAGCGTCGACTTGCAGTCGCCGGTCATCGCAATCATCCGCGCGTTCAGCCGTTTGATGGTTTCGAGCAGCCGCAGCAGCTCCTCCGTCTCGCCGCTGTTCGAGAGCGCCAGGATGACGTCGTCGGCCTGCAGCACGCCGAGATCGCCGTGGACGGCCTCCGCGGGATGAAGGAAGAAGGCGGGGGTGCCCGTGCTCGACAGCGTGGCCGCAATCTTGCGCGCGATGATGCCCGATTTACCCATGCCGGTGACAATCACGCGGCCGCGGCAATCGAGAAGGAGGTTGATGGCCTTCTCGAAGCGCTCGTCGAGACGATCGATGAGCGCCAGAATCGCGTCCGCTTCGGTCTGCAGGACCTTGCGCGCCAGCGCGATGTCGACCCCGGTTACGCGGGTCACGCCCGGGCCCCGGACGCGGACACTGTTTCGCGCGCGGCAGCGTCGATGCGCTTCAATTTCAGGATGAGCGGCTCCACGAGATCGAGCCGCAGGGCATTGGCCGCATCGCTTCTGGCCTTCGACGGATCCGCGTGGACCTCCATGAACACGGCATCCACCCCGGCGGCGACACCGGCGGATGCGAGCGGCTCGATGTACTGGGCGAGCCCCGAGGTCACGCCATCCCCCGCGCCTGGCAATTGCAGGCTGTGCGTCACGTCGAACACGACCGGGTAGCCCAGCTCGCGAAGCATCGGCAGCGCGCGCATGTCGACGACGAGGTCGTTGTAGCCGAAGCTGACGCCGCGCTCGGTGACGAGCACCGATTCGTTTCCCGCAGCCGTGATCTTCGCGATCACGTGCTTCATGTCCTTCGGCGCGAGGAACTGTCCCTTCTTGATGTTGATCACCTTGCCTGTCCGCGCCGCGGCGACGAGAACATCGGTCTGCCGCGACAGGAACGCCGGGATCTGCAGCACGTCGACGATTTCGGCCGCGCGGGCTGCCTGCGCCGGCTCGTGAATGTCGGTCAGCAGCGGCAATCCCGTCCTCGAGCGCACATCAGCCAGGATGCGGAGCCCTTCGTCAATGCCCGGGCCGCGGAATGAGGAGACGGACGTGCGGTTCGCCTTGTCGTACGAGGCCTTGAAGATCACCGGAACGCCGCAGCGCGAGGCAATGTCGCGGATGGCGGCGGCCGTTTCGAGCGCGTGCGCGGCGCTCTCGATGACGCACGGACCGAGGATGAAGGCGAGCGGACTGCCGCCGCCGATCGATAAAGGACCTATCCGGACCGGCTTCACGGAGTCATTATAGTGGGCAGAACTGCAGTGGGCAGTGGGCAGCGGCACGCGGAAACGCGTGCCGATCTACTGCCGACTGCCGACTGCCGGCTGCCGGCTGGCCACGGTCTGAAGCTCTCCCACTTTGTGCTTGTAGCTCGCTTCCACGAAGCTCGCAAACAGCGGATGCGGCTTGAGCGGCTTGGATTGAAACTCCGGATGGAACTGGACGGCAACGAACCACGGATGCGACGGCAGCTCCGCGATCTCCACGAACTTGCCATCCGGCGAGCGGCCCGAAACCTTCATGCCGTTCTGCGCCAGCGCTGGCTCGTACAGACAGTTGAATTCGAAACGATGGCGATGCCGTTCCCAGATCTGGTCCTGTCCGTAAATACGATGCGCGACCGATCCAGGGACCAGGTCACATGCGTACCGTCCGAGCCGCATGGTGCCGCCAAGCTCGTCGACGCCGAGCAAATCGCGCAGCTTGTAAATCACCTTGTGCGGCGCATTCTCGTCGACTTCAGTTGAATCGGCGCCATCAAGCGCGCAGACATTCCGCGCGAACTCCACGGTCGCCCACTGGAAGCCGTAGCAGATGCCGAAGAACGGCACTTCGTGCGTGCGCGCGTACTCGGCTGCCTTCATCATCCCGCGCGTGCCGCGGGATCCGAATCCGCCGGGCACGAGAATGCCGTGCGCGTCGCCGAGCAGCCGCGTGCCGCCTTCCTTCTCCAGTGCCTCCGCCTCGACCCAGTTCAATCGAACCTTCACGTTGTTGGCGAAGCCGCCATGGAATGCCGCCTCGTTGAGGCTCTTGTACGAATCCTCGTAGCCGGTGTACTTGCCGACGACGTGGATGGTGAGCTCGTCCTTCGGGTTCTTGATCCGGTGAACCAGCTCCTGCCACGCGCCGGTGCGCGCCTCGGTCTCGGGAAGGTGGAGGAACCTCAGAATGATCCGGTCGAGTCCTTCGTCCGAGAGCACGAGCGGCACTTCGTAGATCGTCTCCACGTCCTTTGCGGTGATGACGGCCTCTTCGCTCACATCGCAGAACAGCGAGATCTTGCGTTTGATGTCCGTGTCCAGCAGTCGATCCGTGCGGCAGAGGAGGATGTCCGGCTGGATGCCGATGGATCGGAGATCGCGCACGCTGTGCTGCGTCGGCTTCGTCTTCAGCTCGCCCGCGGTGCCGATGAACGGCACCAGCGTCAGGTGAATAAACAACGTATTGTCGCGGCCGACGTCGAGGCGGAACTGCCGGATGGCTTCGAGAAAGGGCATGCTCTCGATGTCGCCGACGGTGCCGCCGATTTCGACCAGCACGACGTCGACGTCGCGCGTCGCGACGCGGATCGCATCTTTGATTTCGTTGGTGATGTGCGGGATGACCTGGACGGTGCGCCCGAGATAGTCGCCGCGGCGCTCCTTCTGAATCACCGACAGATAAATCTTCCCGGTCGTCCAGTTGCTGTTGCGCGAGGCGACCATGCTCGTGAAGCGCTCGTAGTGCCCGAGGTCGAGGTCGGTCTCCGCGCCGTCGTCGGTGACGTACACCTCTCCGTGCTGATACGGGCTCATGGTTCCCGGATCGACGTTGATGTACGGGTCGAACTTCTGGAGCGCCACCTTGTATCCGTGGTCCTCCAGCAGGCGGCCGATCGAGGCGGCCGCGAGCCCCTTACCCAGCGAGGACACGACACCGCCGGTCACGAAGATGTACTTCACGGGACGTCCCTCAGGTCGTTGCGTCATGCCACCTCATGTCCGCGCGGTGATCGCCAGCAGTTGCCGGCGCACGCGCTCCAGATCCTCGGGCGTGTCCACGCCGATGGAGTCGTATTTGGTTTCGACCGTGTGAATGCGATAGCCGTGCTCGATTGCGCGCAGCTGCTCGAGCGATTCGGTCCGTTCGAGCGGCGTCTGTGGAAGCATGGCGAACTTCAGGAGGAACGTCCGCCGGTAGCCGTAGAGGCCAATGTGCTTATAACAGGGATCGGGGATCGGGGATCGGGGACGGGTTGGGTTCGAACTTCTCGGATCCCTGATCCCCGATCCCGGATCCCGGAAATGAGGAATCGGGGCTCGCGAGAAATACAACGCGTCACCCTTCACGTCCCTTACCACCTTCACCACATTCGGATTCGCAAGGTCCTCGCGATCTGAGATCGCGACGCACACGGTCGACATCTCGAGCGTCGGATCAGAGGCGAGCGGCGCAATAACGGCCTCAACTATCTCCGGCTCGATCAACGGCTCGTCACCCTGGACGTTCAGGACGATCTCGCATGAGAGGTTCGCCGCGACTTCGGCTATGCGATCCGTACCGGTGCGATGGGTCGGCCGCGTCATCATCGCGATGCCGCCGAACTGCTTCACCGCGGCAGCAATTCGGTCGTCATCGGTGGCGACCACCACCGCATCCACGCCGCGCGCCGATGCGGCGCGTCGATAGACGTGCTCGATCATCGGCCGCCCGGCGATGTCGGCCAGCGACTTGCCGGGGAGACGCGTGGCGTCGTAGCGGGCGGGGATGACGGCGACGACTTGTGGAGGGGGAAGTGTTCTGTCGAACGGATCAGGAAATCCGACAGGGTGCACGACGAATCATAACATGGTGAACAGGCAGCTCCGGGGCTATCGCCACGGGCTGGCGAGACCGAAATGCTAAGATAGCCGTGGTTTTCTCGAGCATGGATTGGAAGTCAACGGCGGTGATTTCGGGCGCCGGCATCCTGGCGACGTGGTTCTTCTCGATGCCGCCGGCCCACGTGCCCGCAAGCGCGGTCGCTCCAGCCGTTCGTACACCGCGTGCCGCCTCGTCGAGCGTCGACATCGAAAAACAGGCCGCACGCCTGCAGGTGCGTCCGCGCCCAGAAGTTCACTACACCGAGCCATCCCGCAACCCATTCCGCTTCAGCGAGCGGCGCGAACCGACGCGACCGACCACGGGCATTGTCGCTCCGCCGCCGATCGCGGTCGCACCGCTGCCACCTCCGCCACCGACCATCACGCTCGACGGCGTTGCGGCTGATACGGTGGGAGGACAAGCGCAACGGACCGCGATCCTGCATACGGACGCTGGCGTGGTGCTCGCCAAAGAAGGTGATGAGGTGGCCGGCTACCGCGTCGAGAAGATTGCGGCCGACGCGATCGAGCTCGTGAAGACCGCTGACGGTTCGACGCTTCGCCTCGGCCTTCGTTAAACCACGAAGGTCGCTTACGCGACCTCCACGAAGCTCACGAAACAATCCAATTTGTGGTCGTCGTGGGCTTCGTGCATGCCGGATGGCCTTCGTGGTTAGACACGCACCAACCGAACTTCCCGTATCCCTTTTACCTTACGGATTTCTTCGAGGACGGAGTCTGCGACTGTCTCGGCGTCGACAATCACGACGCCGACCGCGCTGTTGCCGTCGCGTCCGAGCGCGAAGTTCGCGATGTTGACGCGGTGCCGGCCCAGTAGCGTACCGATGTCTCCGATCACGCCTGGTTGGTCCGTGTTCCGGATGACAATCATCGTCCCCTCGAGCGGGGCTTCCACCGCAATCCCGTCCAGCAGCACAAGACGTGGCGTCGTTCGCTCGAAGACGGCTCCTTCGACCCAGCGCTCCTCGTCGGGCGTGTGCAGCTTCACCGACAGCAGGCTCGTGTAGTTGCGGGCGCGGGTGCTCCTGGATTCGATGATCTCGATGCCCCGTTCGTTGGCGACGTTCCGAGCGTTGACCGGCGTCACGCCGACTTCGAGTATCGGTTTGAAGAGGCCGACAAGGACGGAGTTGGCAATCATCTCGGTGCGTCCGCCGGCAAGGTCGCCGTAGTAGCGGATGCCGAGTGCCTTCACCCGCCCTTCGTTCATCTGTGCGACGAAGTGACCGAGGCGCTCGCCGAGTTCGAGGAACGGCTTGAGCCGGATGAATTCCTCCGCGGAGACCGACGGGAAGTTCACTGCGTTGCGAATGATGCCGTCGCGCAGGAAATCGCGAAGCGCCGCCATGGTTTCCATGCCGACCAGCTCCTGTCCTTCGCGCGTAGACGCGGCAATGTGCGGGGTCGCGACGACCTGCGGCAGCATCTGCAGCCGGTGATCGGCCGTCGGTTCCTTCTGGAATACGTCGAGCGCTGCGCCGCCGACATGGCCGGCTTCGATGGCATCGGCCAGCGCCGCCTCGTCGATCAGGTCTCCGCGCGCCGTATTGATGATGCGGATACCTTTCTTCGACCGTGTCAGCCGCTCCGCGTTGACGATGTTCTTCGTGGTCGCGGTCGATGGCATGTGCAGCGACAGGAAATCCGATCGCGCGAAGAGATCGTCCAGCGACACGAGTTGCACCCCAAGATCCGCAGCGACGTCTTCAGAAATAAAGGGGTCGTGCGCGATGATGCGCATGTCGAACGCCGCGGCACGCCGCGCGACTTCCTGGCCGATACGCCCCAGTCCCGCCAGGCCGAGCGTCTTCTCACGCACTTCCTCGCCAAGAAACTTCTTTTTCTCCCATTTGCCCTGCTTCATGGCCGCGTCGGCAGCCGGAACGTGGCGCGCCATCGACAGCATGAGGCCGACGGCCAGTTCCGCGACGCTGATGCTGTTCGCGCCGGGCGCGTTCATGACGACGATGCCGCGGCTACTCGCGGCGTTCACGTCGACGTTGTCGACGCCGGTACCGGCGCGTGCGACGGCGCGAAGCTTCGGCGCCGCGTTGATCAGGGCAGAGGTCACTTTCGTGGCGCTGCGCACGACGATGGCGTCGGCGTCGGCGAGGTCGGTGGCGAGCTGCTCGGGCGAGCGGCCTGTACGGGCATCGACGGTCCAGCCTTCCGCGCGCAGAAGATCCAGCGCGGATGCTGGAAGGTCGTCGGCGACTACGATTTTCAATGTTGGAATCTCTGGTATGAAGCGTCAGCCGACGCTGGATTGTGCCAAGTATAATCTGCGGTTGGGATCACGGGCCACGGAGAGACGGAGGACGCGGAGTCGGCTCCATGTTTCGTATCGCCGCGGCTCGTGCCTGTAACGTGCGCACTACGATTGTGCAAACCGCTAAATTGCTCGGGATCGGTGCGCGATCACGCGCGCCGCGCGATCTTTTCAACAGAGTTTTCCACAGAAACTGTGAGTAACCCGTACGACGCGTGTGGTAGGCCGACCTAATCGAAGGAGCTTCATGAAGCGCAAAGTGACAGTCGTTGGCGGCGCCGGGAACGTGGGCGCGACAGTAGCCCGTCAGATCGCCGAGAAGGAACTGGCTGATGTCGTAATCATCGACATCGCCGAATCGAAGGCGGCCGGCATCGGGCTGGATATCTACGAAACGTGTCCCATCATCGGCTCCGATGTCCGCGTCATCGGCGGCAGCGACTGGGCCCCCGCGGCCGGCTCCGATATCGTCGTCATCACTTCCGGGAAGCCGCGCGGCCCGAACATGAGCCGCGACGACCTCGTGCGCGACAACTTCAGCATCATGAAGAGCATCGCGCCGAAACTCGTGGAGCATACGCCCGACGCCATCATCATCCCGGTTGCCAACCCGCTTGACGCCATGGCGCAGGCGCTGTTCAAGCTCACCAAGTTTCCGAAGCAGCGGATCATCGGCATGGCCGGCGTGCTCGACTCGGCGCGCATGAGCACGTTTATCGCCCTCGAGCTCGGCGTTTCAGTTGAAAACGTCAGCTCGTTCGTGCTCGGCGGCCACGGCGACACGATGGTGCCGCTGCCGCGCTACTCGACAGTCGCGGGCATCCCGATTACCGACCTCCTGTCGAAGGACAAGATCGACGCGATCTCGAAGCGGACGGCCGGCGGCGGGCTCGAAATCACGAAGCTGGTTGGCACCAGTGCGTGGTACGCCCCGGGTCAGGCGGCGGTTGAAATGGTGGAAGCCATTCTGCGCGACAAGAAGAAGATCCTCCCGTGTTCGGTGTACCTGGAAGGCGAGTACGGAATCAACGGCCTGTTCGTTGGCGTGCCCGTCAAGCTCGGCGCGCGCGGCATCGAGCAGATCATTCAGATCAAGCTCACGCCGGACGAAGACGCCGCCCTGAAAAAGTCGGCGGCCGCCGTCAAAGAGCTCGTTGACGTAATCGGAATGTAAATCGATAGTGCAGGGCGGGTCCTCTTGGACCCGCCAGAGAGGCCGATCAATTCCCGGACAATTCCGCCATGAGCCGCTTGAGGGAGCGGCTCACGGCGACGCGCGCGGCGTCGAACGACGCCATGCCGAAGCGTTCCGCAATCTCCGCAATCGTCCATTGGGCTTCTACCCGCGCGACGACCATCTCGCGGTCGCGGGGCCGCAGCTTCTCGAGCGCGCTGCGATAGCGATCGTAGGCCTCTTCCTTGATCACAGCCTCAAGCGGCGATGTCGTCTCTCCCGGCGGGTCCGCGGCGAGCTCCACAACTTCCGGGCGGCGACCGACGCGCCGGATTTCATCGCGAATACGGTTGATGACCGACATGCGCAGGTAGGCCTGCATGGCGCCGACATGGCGTGGCTCGAACTTGTCGAGCCGTGCGAGGACGTGCATCGCCGCTTCCTGGACAAGGTCACCCGTGTCGAGCGTGCCGCGGGCGTGCGCGGGAAGACGTCCATGGGCCCATCGCTTCAGCGATGGGAGACAGCGCTCGAGGAGCGCCTCGAGTGCCATGCGGTCGCCGTTGCGGGCCGATAACAGCAGCTCGATGGTCGGCTCGTCGCTGAGCAGCGCAGCATCCGATGTGTCAGCGGAGTCGTTGTCCATCATGTGGAGTCGAACGTCGGCAATCATAGATCGGCCATAATTTCCGCGCGCCATGGTAGGCACGACCCTCTCGCACTACCGCATTGTCGGAAAGCTGGGCATCGGCGGCATGGGCGTCGTGTACGAGGCGGAGGATACGCGGCTGCCGCGGCATGTCGCGCTGAAGTTCCTGCCCCACGAGCTGGCGGGCGACCCCGACGCCGCGCGCCGCCTGCAGCGTGAGGCTGAAACGATCGCGCTGATCAATCACCCGAACATCTGCACCATTTTCGAGATCGACGAGCACGAGGGGAGCCGCTTCATTGCGATGGAGCGCCTCGAGGGCATCAATCTCAAGCTGCACATGGCTCGAGCGTCGCTGAGCGACGCCAACATCATCGATATCGCCAGACAGATTGCGGCGGCCCTCGAAGCGGCCCACGAGAAGGGGATCGTCCACCGCGACATCAAGCCGGGCAACATCATGATCGGCCCGGGCGGAGCGGTGAAGGTGCTCGACTTCGGGCTCGCCCGGCGTTTCAAGATGCCCGAAACGGGAGAGCTGACGTTGTACGGCTCGACCATCCCAGGCCGTCCGCTCGGGACCGCGAACTACATGGCGCCCGAACGGGTTCTCCAGGGACCGCTCGATCCGCGGAGCGACCTGTTCTCGCTCGGCGTTGTGATGTACGAGATGGCCACGGGCCGCCTGCCGTTCGCCGGCGCTTCGCCCGCGGAAACGGTGACCAACATCCTGGAGCAGCAGCCGGTGCCGGTGACAAAGCTGTCGCCGGCGCGTTCCATGCACCTCCAGAAGATCGTCATGCGACTGCTGACGAAAGATCCCGACGGCCGATATCAAACGGCCCGTGAGCTGCAGGAGGCGCTCGGCGCACCCGCATCGAAGCGAACGCTGCGAAAGCTCCTACGTCCGTAAGATTTCGTCCTACGCGTCGTTGTTTCCGGGTAAGGAGGAAAGGAAATGACCAACAGCAAGTCGTTGAAGATCGCACTTGCCACGGGGGCGCTGGCGCTGCTTGTGGCGGCGTCGGGACACGCGTGGGGATTCAGCCACGAGAACAGGTTGACGTTCAGCAGGCCGGTGGCGTTGCCCGGCGTCGTGCTGCCGGCGGGCGATTACTCGTTCGACGTCGCCAGCCCGACGGCGCTCGATGTGGTCGTGGTTCGCCACCAGCGGACGGGGAAGGTGCTCTACATGGGCTTCACCAACACCGTACAGCGGCCGCGCAACATGTCGCCGAACGCGCCAATCGCGTTTGGTGAGGCGCCGGCCAGCGCGCCGCGCCCGATCTCGACCTGGTACGAGATCGGAAACTCCACCGGCCACCAGTTTCTCTATCGCTAAACCTGCGAAGTCCTGCGTCACAACACCCCACACCCAACCTCCAGAGACGTTCTGGAGGTTGGGATTTGGGAGTTGTCTTATGCGCCGGCCTTCAGCTGCTGAAGCTGGTTCTTGAACCCCTGGTTCATCGGGTCGATCTCGACGGCCTTCTCGAGACTCTGAATGGCCTTGTCCTTGTCATTCTTCCGCTGGTAGGCCTGCGACAGCACCTGATAGCTGCGCGCCGACTTGGCGTTGTAGGCGATATTCAGCTGCGCGAACGCAATCGCGTCGTCGGGTTTGTTCGCCGTCAATGACTGGTTCGCCGCGTTGAACAGCGACACGTCCGTGAAGTCGTACGCCTGCGCGCCGTAGTACTGCTTGCGCAGGTCCTGATACTGCTGGACGGCCTTGTTGATCCCTTCCTTCGCGGCCGTCTCCACCATGATTGCCGTCAGCTGTTTGGGGATCGCCACACCGCGGTGGCAGGTGACGCACTGCACCTGGGTGAGCTCCGCCGCGGGCTTTCCGAGCTCCGACTGCAGCTTCATGTTGACGTCGCGCGCCATCGCGAGCATCACGCGCGCCTTCTTCTTCGTCTCCTTTTCATCGGAGGCGAAATCGTTCTTCGGGTTGTCGACGGGAGGCTCGGAGTTGTGGCAGTACGTGCAATTCACGCCGAGCGCGGCGTTGAAGTTCTGCATGATCGGCAGAATCTGTTGCCCCGTCATGTCCTTCGGGAAAAACTGCAGGTTCTTGGGCGTTGGCACCTGCGGCCCCTGCGGCGCACCGCCCGCGCGTCCGCCGCCGCCAGCGCGACCACCGCCGCCCTGCGGCGCCTGCGCCGAAATCGCAACCGATACGAGCAACACGCCGACAAACGTTGAGACAACGGAGAATCGCTTCATGGGCATCTCCTGAGTTGAAAAGGCGGGAAATGGTAACATGGCCGGGTTTACCAGCTCGCAGGAGTCCCATTCCTTTTGAAGATCCACGAGTATCAGGCCAAATCAGTTCTCGCGCGTTTCGGCGTTCCTGTTCCCCGCGGAGAAGTCACTTTTACCGCTCATGATGCGGCGGCGATTGCCGAGCGGCTCGGCACCGGCGTCGTGGTCGTCAAGGCGCAGATCCACGCAGGCGGCCGCGGCAAAGGCGGAGGCGTCAAGCTCGCGAAATCGGTTCACGAAGCCGAGCGCCTGGCAAATCAGATGATCGGGATGACACTCGTCACGCACCAGACCGGCGCCGAGGGGCGGAAGGTCAGTCGCGTGCTCATCGAGGAGGGCCTTCAGATCGAGCGAGAGCTCTATCTGAGCATGCTGCTCGATCGCACGGCTGGGCGCCCCGTGATTATTGCAAGCGCCGCCGGCGGCATGGATATCGAGGAGGTCGCGGCGAAGACTCCCGACAAGATCCTGCGCGAGCATGTGGACCCGGCGACCGGCGTTCTGCCGTTTCAGGCGCGCAAGCTGGCCTTTGCGATGGGACTCGATGCAGGTCCGGCGGGCAAGATGGTGAAGGTGCTCGAGGCGATTTACAAAGCCTTTGTCGAGACCGACGCCTCGCTCATCGAGATCAACCCCTTGATCCTGACCAAGGGCGGCGACCTGATTGCGCTCGACGCAAAGGTCACCTTCGACGACAACGCGCTCTATCGTCACCCCGACATCCGGGAGTTCCGCGACCTGTCCGAGGAAGATCCGCTGGAGGTCGAGGCATCGAAGTTCTCGCTGAATTACATCCGTCTCGACGGCAACATCGGCTGCATGGTCAACGGCGCCGGCCTCGCGATGGCGACGATGGACATCATCAAGCTGGCGGGCGGCGAGCCGGCAAACTTCCTGGATGTCGGCGGCGGCGCCAATGCGGAGCAAATCAAGAACGCGTTCCGCATCCTGATGGCCGACAAGAATGTGAAGGCCGTGTTCATCAACATCTTCGGCGGCATTCTCCGCTGCGACGTCCTCGCGGCGGGCGTGATTGCCGCGGTCAGAGAGCTCGGTGTCCCGGTTCCGATCGTCATCCGCATGGAAGGGACCAACGTTGAAGAAGGGAAGCGGATGCTGAAGGAGAGCGGGTTGAACTTCACGACCGCCGATTCGATGAGCGAGGGCGCGAATGCGGTGGTGGCGCTTGCCGGTCAGCCCCTCGACCCCGCCCGGGACAAGGCGGTGCGGGCCTGATGGCAGTCCTCCTCGACAGGAACACCCGGCTGATTGTTCAGGGACTGACAGGACGGGAAGGGACGTTCCACGCGAAGCAGGCGGCGGCCTACGGGACGAACGTGGTCGGTGGAGTGACGCCTGGCAAGGGGGGAACGACGCATGAAGGATGGCCGGTCTTCAACAGCGTGCACGACGCCGTGAAGGAGACGGGCGCGAATGCGAGCGTTATCTTCGTCCCCCCGCCGTTTGCCGCCGACGCCGTGATGGAGGCGACCGACGCCACGATCCCGCTGGCGGTGTGCATCACCGAGGGGATTCCGGTCGTCGACATGATGCGCGCGTTCACGTTCATGGAAGGGAAGCAGACGCGGCTGGTCGGCCCCAACTGCCCGGGCGTGATCACGGCAGGTCAGGCCAAGGCCGGCATCATCCCCGGTCACATCTGTCGAGAAGGCCACATCGGCATCGTCTCGAAGAGCGGCACGCTCACCTACGAGGCGATTCATCAGCTCACCAAAGTGGGCATGGGCCAGACGACGTGCATCGGCATCGGCGGCGATCCGCTGATCGGTACGAATTTCATCGACGCGTTGAAGCTGTTCGCCGCCGACACGGATACCGACGCGGTGATCATGATTGGCGAGATCGGGGGCACCGCCGAGCAGGAAGCGGCGGCGTTCATCAAGAAGGAGTTCGGCAAACCGGTCGTCGGGTTCATCGCTGGACAGACCGCGCCACCGGGACGCCGCATGGGACACGCGGGCGCTATCATCGCTGGCGGACAAGGGACGGCGGCCGAAAAGATGGACGCCCTCACGAAGGCGGGAGTGCACGTCGTGAAGAGCCCGGCCGATATGGGGGCCAAGATGCGGGAGATACTTGGATAGTTGGTAGTTAGTTGTTAGTAGTTGGTAGTTCGTAGCGAAGGCAACTATCAACCCAACTACTGCTGACCGCGAACTACCAACTACCAACTACCAACTATGGAACGGACGTTCGCAATCATCAAACCGGATGCCGTTGAGCGACGGCTTGCCGGCAAGATCCTGGCGCGCATCGAGGACGCGGGCTTCACCGTGAGGGCGATGCGCCTGCAGCACCTCACCAAGCGTGAAGCGGAAGGGTTTTACGCGGTGCACCGCGAGCGGCCGTTTTTCGGCGAGCTCACCGATTTCATGTCGTCGGGCCCGTGTGTGCTGCTGGCGCTGGAGGCGCCCGACGCCATTCAAAAGTGGCGTGACACGATGGGACCGACGGATCCGGCCAAGGCGGCGCCGGGGACGCTTCGCCGCGACTTCGGCCAGTCGATCGGGCGCAACGCGACGCACGGCTCCGACGCGCCGGACACGGCGGCTTTCGAGCTGGGGTATTTCTTCCGCGGGATGGAATTGATTTGAGCGGATGGGACGCCTTCTCATCTTCATCGGCCTCGTGATTGCGGGCGCAGGCATCCTTATTTCTCTTGGTGTTCCCATCGGCCGCCTGCCCGGCGATCTCTCCTTCAGGCGCGGCAACTTCTCGTTTTACTTTCCGCTGGCGACATCCATTCTCGCCAGTATCATCCTCACGCTGCTGATGATGCTGTTCGGGAGACGCTGAGTGCCCTCGATCAAAGCCGACAGGTGGATTCGGAAGATGGCGCTCGAGCACAGGATGATCGAGCCGTTCGAGGACCGTCAGGTGCGCGAGGGCGTCGTCTCATACGGCCTCTCGTCCTATGGCTACGACATCCGCGTCGCCGACGAGTTCAAGGTCTTCACGAACATCAACAACACGGTCGTCGATCCGAAACACTTCGACGCCAACTCGTTCGTCGATTTCAAGACCGACATCTGCATCATCCCGCCGAACTCGTTCGCGCTGGCGAAGACGGTCGAGTACTTCCGCATCCCGCGCGACGTGCTGACGGTCTGCGTCGGCAAGTCCACCTACGCGCGCTGCGGGCTGATCGTCAACGTCACGCCGTTCGAGCCCGAGTGGGAAGGCTACGTGACGCTCGAGATCTCGAACACGACGCCGCTGCCGGCGCGCGTGTACGCCAACGAAGGCATTGCCCAGGTGCTGTTCTTCCAGTCAGATGAGCCCTGCGAAATCTCCTACGCCGACAAGAAGGGGAAGTATCAGAAGCAGCAGGGACTGACGCTGCCGAGACTGTAATTCAGAATGCAAAATGCAAAATGCAAAATGCAAACGTGAAGGTGGTCGCAACGGCGGGTTGGATGTCGCAACGCCTTCCACCCGTTGCGGCCCACAGGTACTGTTTGCATTTTGCATTTTGCATTTTGCATTCTGAATTGACCAACAGTGGCACAACGCACTGAACCGGCGCGCGGCATGCGCGACTTCCTGCCGGAGGACGTGCGGCGTCGCGAGCACGTCATCGGCATCATCAAGCGCGTCTACGAGCGCTACGGCTTCGAGCCGCTCGAAACGCCGGCTGTCGAAAATATCGAAACGCTCCTCGGCAAGTACGGCGAAGAAGGCAACCAGCTTATTTTCAAGATCCTCAAGCGCGGCGAGCACGAGGCGACGGGCCAGGCCGACCTCGCGCTGCGGTACGACCTCACGGTGCCGCTCGCGCGGGTCGTCGCGCAGTACCAGAGCCGGCTGCCGCGCCTTTTGAAGCGGTATCAGATACAGCCCGTATGGCGCGCCGACCGCCCGGCGCGCGGGCGCTTCCGCGAGTTCTATCAGTGCGACGTGGATTCGCTCGGTTCGACGTCGCCGATCGTCGAAGCCGAGTTGTGCGCAGCCATGTCGGATGCGTTGACGGAGCTCGGGTTCGACGATTTCGTCATTCGCATCAATCATCGGGAGCTGCTGACGTCGATTCTGGCGCGCGCGGGAGTCGGCGCGCATCAGCATGGCGACGCGCTTGTCGCGCTCGACAAGCTGGACAAGATTGGGCCGCAAGGCGTCGACGTCGACCTGGCCAACCGAGGCATCGAGGAGCAGGCGCGCAACGCGTTGTTGCAGGTCTTCCTGCCTCCCGGTTCACGGGATCGCGTCGCGTCGTTCGTGGCCGGCGATGCAGCCGGCGAACGGGCGGTCAGCAACGTCGACGCGATCATGGGCCTGGCCGCACAGACGAGCGCGGCGGGGAAGGTGAAATTCGACCCGAGCCTCGCCCGCGGACTGTCGTATTACACCGGGGCGATCATGGAGATCAACGTCGCCGATTTGGCCGGCAGTCTCGGCGGTGGCGGCCGCTACGACAACCTTGTCGGCATGTTTCTCGGGCAGAACGTTCCGGCCTGCGGCTTTTCGCTTGGTCTCGAGCGGATCCTGGTGGTGATGACCGAGCGCAGCATGTTTCCGGCGTCACTGGCGACGACGCCGGCTGATGTGATGATTGCCACCTTTGACGCCGCCGGAGCCGGTCCGGCCATGCGGCTCTCCGCGATGTTGCGAGCCGCCGGTCTCCGTGTGCTGATCTATCCGGATGCCGAGAAGATCGGCAAGCAGATCAAGTACGCTGATTCACTCAGGGTTCCGTTTGTCGCCTTGCTCGGCGAGAACGAGATCCGGGACGACACCGTAACGGTCAAGAATCTCGCCGCGCAGACCCAGGACACCTACCCGCAGTCGGACGCCGGCGCAAAGATACTCGAGGGATTGAAGCAACGTGGCTGAGCAACTCGGTGATCTGACTCGCACTCACACCTGCGGCGTGCTCCGCCCGGCGGATGTCGGCGCCAGCGTGGTGCTGCTTGGCTGGGTCCATCGAGTGCGCGACCTCGGAGGCCTCCTTTTCGTCGACGTACGCGACCGCGAGGGCATCACGCAGGTGGTCTTCGACGCCGATGACGCGACGCAGATGGCGAAGGCGAAGCGGCTGCGGTCGGAGTATGTCATCGGCGTCACCGGCACGGTCCGTCGGCGCTCCGCCGACACCATCAATCCGAAGCTGGAAACCGGCGAAGTGGAGGTGGTCGTCAAGCAGCTCACCATCCTCAATGAGGCGAAGACGCCGCCGTTTCCCATCGCGGACGAGACGCCGGTGTCTGAAGACGTGCGTCTGAAATATCGCTATCTCGATTTGCGACGACCCCGTCTGGCCGGCAACATGATCCTGCGGCACAGGATTGCGGCCGCGGTGCGCCGCTATTTCGACGCCAACGGCTTCCTCGAGGTCGAAACGCCAATCCTGACGAAGTCCACGCCGGAAGGCGCTCGCGACTACCTGGTGCCGAGCCGCGTGCATCCGGGCGAGTTTTTCGCGCTGCCGCAGTCTCCCCAGCTCTTCAAGCAGATCCTGATGATCGCCGGCATCGATCGCTACGTGCAGATCTGCAAGTGTTTCCGCGACGAGGATCTGCGCGCCGACCGGCAGCCCGAGTTCACGCAGGTTGACGTCGAGATGTCGTTCGCGCGGCCGGAGACGATTTTCGGCGTCATCGAGCCGCTGATGCGCGACATCTTCAAGGTCATCGGGACGGACATCACGATTCCGTTTCCACGGATGTCGTACGCCGACGCGATCGCGAAATACGGCTCCGACAAGCCCGACCTGCGTCCGGGCCTCGAGATCCGGGATCTGCGCGAGCTGTTCCGCGAATCGAAGTTCCGCGTCTTCAAGGAGATTGTTGCCAAGGGAGGCACTGTCCGCGGGTTCGTCATTCCGAAGGCCAGTCACTACTCGCGGAGCGAAGTCGATGGCATTGTCGACATGGCCAAGCAGCAGCTTGGCGCGACGGGACTCGTGTGGGCGCGCCGCATGGACGATGGCGCGATCACCAGCTCGGTGATGAAGGCGATGGGAGAGGAGGAGGTAACGAGGCTCCTCGACGCCACCTCGACCGGAAACGGCGCTCTGATGTTCATTGCGGCGGGTGAACCCGACTCCACGTCAAAGCTGCTGGGGCAGTTGCGATTGATCCTCGCGAAGAAAGACGGGCTGCTCAAGCCGGGCGAGTTCATGTTTACATGGGTCGTGGACTTTCCTTTGCTGGAGTGGGACCCGGAGGAGAAGCGCTACAACTCGATGCACCACCCGTTCACCTCGCCCCATGATCAGGACATGGACAAGCTCGTGAGCGATCCCGGCAGCGTTCGGGCGAAGGCGTACGACCTCGTCCTGAACGGCAGCGAAATCGGCGGTGGCAGCATCCGAATCCATGACTCCGCGATGCAGAGCCGCATCTTCTCGCTGCTGAACATCAGCGACGAGGAGGCGAAGCTGCGCTTCGGATTCTTCCTGGAGGCGCTCGAGTACGGCACGCCGCCGCACGGCGGCATCGCACTCGGC
>Ga0075434_100000097_pt1 | contig 48724 bp, 42 predicted proteins | sample RhiMethybrSRZTD3_FD_75298 | JGI IMG/M metagenome (GOLD analysis project Ga0075434, IMG submission 75298) | Populus rhizosphere microbial communities from Tennessee, USA - Rhizosphere MetaG P. TD hybrid SRZTD3 | ecosystem: Host-associated > Plants > Roots > Rhizosphere > Soil | place: USA...
TGAACTCGGTGAATGTCGCCTGCCGCTCGTGCGTCTGGAACTTCGTCGAGAAATTCCAGATGAGCACGCCGAGGACGACGAGCGCCATCCAGAACAACAGACTCTTGAGGGTCGAGTTCAAGCAGAGCCTCCCACAGCCTTAAATTTCAAGATTAGCACGGGTTGCGAGCGGTCCGTAACCCGAAAAGCCGCGTCGATCTGGTGCCCCGCGACCCACACAATCCTGTCGCTCGCGTCGACGACGAGTGGCACGCGATCGCGCAGCTCGCGGGCGATTTTGCGATCGACGAAATAGTCCTGCAGCTTCTTGCGGCCGCCGAGGCCGACAGGACGAAAATGGTCGCCCGGCCGCCGATTTCGTACGACCAAACTTCCGCCGCAGAGGTCTCCTCGCACGAGCGCCACGGCGCCGTCGGCACGCCTGCGCACCGCTGCACTCGCCGACCGGACGCCGGCGGGCGCCTCGAACAGCTCGGCTGACACGATGCACGGCCCGTCGGGCACCATCACCTCACCTGGAATAGACAGCTCGTAGCGAAAAAGGTTCGCCGGTTTCTCTGCACGGCGTCCGACCGCGCCAGCTGCTCTTCCTGTTAAGACGACCGCGCCACCGATGCGTTCCAGGCGCTGGCCGGGAAGATCGACACGTCCGCCGCGCGCGCCGGCTCCAGCGTCGAGAAGACGCCGCGCCGCCTCGACGTGCTGAAAGGCAATGGCGCGCGGTCCGCCAAGATGGCGAAGCACGCGCCACAAGACGAGCCGCTGCAGCGCGATCGGCGCGCGGCGCAGCGCGGCCGCGTCGATCTCGCGCACCTCGGCCGCGCCCGCCGTGCGCTGGCGCACGACCGATGTTTCGAGCGCCGCGGCCTCGCCGTCCATCCACGCCCACGTCTCGCGCGCGACGTCGGCCTCGTCGGCCAGGACGTCGACGATCGACGGATTGAATCGCGCCGCGAGCAGCGGCAGCAGCTCCGCGCGCACGCGGTTGCGCGGGATCGCGACGTCCGCGTTCGTCTCGTCCTCCACGAACGCGCGGTTGCCGGCGGCGAGCCACGCGCGAAGATCGCCGCGGCGGCACGCGAGCAGCGGCCGGACGTACGCGCCGTTGCGCGGGTACATGCCGGCGAGGCCGCGCGGGCCGGCGCCGCGCGTCAGGCGCAACAGGACCGTCTCGGCCTGATCGTCGCGCGTGTGCCCGAGCGCGACGAGATCGGCGCCGGAGCTCTGGCGGGCGCGATCGAAGAACGCATAGCGCGCGGCGCGGGCGGCGTCCTCGATCGAACGTCGTTCGCGGAGCGCGCGCGCGGCGACCGCCTCGCGCTCGACGAGGAACGGAAGACCGAGCGACGCCGCGAGCTCGCGCACGAATTGCTCGTCGGCGTCGGCCGACGGCCGCAGCTGGTGGTTGAAGTGCGCGATCGCCGCGAGGTGCAGCTCGCCCGCCGCGTCGAGCTCGTGGAGCGCGAGCGCGAGCGCCACCGAATCCGATCCGCCCGACACGGCCGCGATCACGCGGTCGGACGGGCGAATCAGATCGTGGCGCCGGATGAAACGCCGGACGTCGTGAATCATGTGGTCGGGCAAGTCTGGCGGGTCTGGCGGGTTGGTGAGGTCGGGTCACGAGGTTGGAAACGTCCGACCTGCCTGACCTGCTCGACCTGCCTGGCCCGCCCGGCCGATGTGGGTGCCGGAGGACGGACTCGAACCGTCGACCCCGCGCTTATGAGACGCGTGCTCTCACCAACTGAGCTACTCCGGCCGAACCTCAGGAACTCCTGATCTTACGACATCCGGACTCGGGCCACACACGCCGGGTATCCTCGGCGTGATGAAGATCTTCGGCGAGCACGACACCGAAACGATCGAGCAGCTGCGGCGCTGCGCCGCGGCGGAGCCGGGCGCGCCGGCGGTCCTCTGCGCCGACGGGCATCTCGGCTACTCGATGCCGATCGGGGGCGTTGTCGGCTATCGGGATCACATCTCGCCGTCCGGCGTCGGCTACGACATCGCGTGCGGGAACCTCGCGGTGCGCACGCCGCTCCGCGCCGCCGATCTCGCGCCGACGGATTACGAGCGCGTCGCCGACCAGGTCAAGCGGCGCGTCGCGTTCGGCATGGGCCGCAGCAACCAGGAGCCGATCCGCGATCACGACGTGTTCGACGCGATCGCGCATTCGCCGGTCGCCGCACAGCGGCAGCTGCTGGGGCTGGCGCGCCAGCAGCTCGGCACGGTGGGCGGCGGCAACCACTACGTCGACGTCCTCGAGGACGAAGACGGCCTGCTGTGGGTCGGCGTCCACTTCGGATCGCGCGGCTTCGGCCACAAGACGGCGACCGGCTTCCTCAACATCGCGGCGGGACGGCCGTTCGACAGCCGCTCGCGCGCGGGTGGAGAAATGTCTGCGCCGCCGTCGCTTTTGCCGCTGCACGCGCCGTCGGGCCAGGATTACATCGCCGCGATGACGATTGCCGGCGAGTTCGCGTACGCGGGCCGCGAGGCGGTCGTCGATACCGTGCTCGAGATTCTCGGCACCGAAGCGACCGACCGCGTGCACAACCACCACAACTTCGCGTGGCCCGAGCGCCACGGCGGCGAGATGCTGTGGATCGTGCGCAAGGGCGCGACGCCGGCGTTTCCCGGGCAGCGCGGGTTCATCGGCGGCAGCATGGACGACGTCGCCGTGATCGTGCACGGCGTCGAGTCGCGGCAAGCCGCCGACGCGCTGTATTCGACGGTGCACGGCGCGGGCCGCGTGATGAGCCGGCGGCAGGCGAAGAAGACGGTGGATTTTCGCAGCGTGCAGGATCGTGTGCGCGCGCACGGCACGATCCTGCGCGGCGCCGGCGCCGACGAAGCGCCCGAGGTGTACCGGAAGCTCGAGGACGTGCTCGCGCCGCACGCCGCGACGATTGAAGTCGAGCACAGGCTCCGGCCGCGCGTCGTCGTGATGGCCGGCGCGAACGAATTCGATCCGTATAAAGACTGAGCGGGGGCTGGGGCTGGGGGCTGGGGCTAGCCGTTATACGTAGGGGCCGGCCTTCAGGCCGGCCCTGCAGGCGCGAGGAGCGCGGCAGCGAGCAGCGGAATCATGATCTCGTGATGCCCGACGAGCGAGTAACCGCGGCCTGCGCTGGCCGTCGGGCGTGAGACGACGTTTGTCTGCGCGCGATAGGAGCGGATGAAGTCGAGGTTCACCGTCGTGAGCCCGTCGAGCGCCAGGCCCGCGTTGCGCGCGAGCGCGACGGCCTTCAAAAAGACTTCCGGCAGAACGACCGCCGAGCCGCAATTGAGGTACACGCCGCGCTCGAGGCGCGCGACGTTCGACACGAAATAGCGGAAGTCGCGCAGGCTGCCGTCGCCGAGCGCCGCGCCGGACGCGGCCGGGTGCATGTGCGTGATGTCGGTGCCGATCGCGACGTGAACCGTCACCGGAATCCGCAGCCGCGCGGCGGTGGCGAGGACGCTGTGCCGCCCGAACTGCGGCTCCCGCCCGGCGAAGAAGCCGGTCACCGACTGGCCGATGCCGAGCCCCGCCGCGACGCCGTCGCTGATGGCCGCATTCAACAGACGGCCGGTCTCCTCCGCCATCCCGAAGCGGCCCCGACCGAGCGATTCGTCGACGTCCTCGGACGTCGCGCCGACGAGCGCGATCTCGAAGTCGTGAATGATCGTCGCGCCGTTGGCGGCAATCGCCGACACGTAGCCGCGCTCCATCAGATCGATCAACACCGGTCCGAGCCCGGTCTTGATGACGTGCGCGCCGACGCCCCAGACGATGCCGGCGTCGCGCTCGCGCGCCTCCTGCATCGCGCGGACGACGGCCTTGAAGTCGGCCGCGGCGAGCGCGTTCGGCAGCGCGTCGAGCCACGCGGCGATGGTCGCGCCGGCCGCGCACGGGCGCGCGAAGTCTTCGACGCGCGCTTTGCTCTCCCTCGATTTCAACGGGTACGTCCTGATGCCGGTGAGATCGAAGTCGTCGTAGCCAAACGTCATAGGATGAGCATGGCGTCGCCGTAGCTGTAAAAGCGGTAGCGCTCGGCGATGGCGGCATCATACGCCGCTCGCACCGCGGCGCGGCCGGCGAACGCCGACACGAGCATCAGCAGCGACGACTTCGGCAGGTGGAAATTCGTCATCAGGCCGCCGATGACGCGGAACTCGAATCCCGGATAGATGAAGAGGTCGGTCGTGCCGCGGCCGGCCGCGATCGCGCCGTCCTGTGCGCGCACCGCGTGCTCGAGCGTCCGCGTCGTGGTCGTGCCCACGGCGATCACGCGGCGGCCGTCGGCGCGGGCGCGCGCGATCGCGGCGGCCGTTGCCGCGCTGATCTCGTACGATTCCGGTTCGATGCGGTGATCCTCGACGCGCTCGACGCGCACCGGCTGGAATGTGCCGTACCCGACGTGCAGCGTGATGGCGGCGACCTCGACGCCGCGCGTCCGGAGCGCCTCCACGAGCGCGGGCGTGAAGTGGAGGCCGGCCGTCGGCGCGGCGATCGATCCGCGCGCGCGCGCGAAGACCGTCTGGTAGCGGTCGCGGTCGGCTGCTTCGTCGCCGCGCTTGATGTACGGCGGCAGCGGCATATGTCCAATCGCGTCGATCGCCTCGTCGACCGTGGACGCGTCGTCGGTCCACAAGCGGATCAGCCGGCGGCCGAAGAACCGCCGCTCGAGGACCTCGCCGTGGATCGTGTGGCTGCCTTCGAACGCCACGCGCGCCCCCGGCTTCAATTTCTGCCCGGGGTGCATGAGCGCTTCCCACACGACCGCCCCGCCAACAGCCTCGGGGGTCGGACCGGGGTCGGACGCTCGCTGCACCAGCAGACATTCGACCGCGCCGCCGCTCGGAACGCGCCGGCCGAGAAGACGCGCGGGAAACACGCGCGTGTCGTTGGCGACGACGAGGTCGCCCGCGCGTAGCAGATCCGGCAGCGCGGCGACGCACGTGTGGACGATCGATCCTGTCGTCCGATTGAGATGGAGGAGGCGGGATCCCCCGCGATCGCGCGGCGGCTCCTGAGCGATGAGATCGGGCGGGAGGTCGAAGTCGAACTCGCGGACGTCCATGTCCGCGATCGATGTTAATGGATGATCGGCGACCCCCAGATCGCCTTCGCGCCGAGCCAGTCCTCCGCGAGCATCGTCCACAGCACCTGATCGAAGTACTCGCCGTTGCGGAGGAACGATCGCCGCAGCAGGCATTCGCGCGTCGCGCCGATCTTCCTGAGCGCGCCGTTGCCGCGGCCGTTCACCGTCGCCGACCGCGCCTCGAGCCGGTGCAGTCCGATCGCGGTGAACGCGAAGTCGAGCGCGAGCTTCGCGCCGTCGACGAAGGCGCCGGTGCCCCAGAACTCCGAGGCGATCGCGAACCCCCATTCGCCGACGCCGAAGTCCGGGTCGAGCGCGCGAATCTGAAACAGGCCGATCGCATGGTCGCCGTTCTTCGGCACGACGGCGAAGCAGACGTACTGGCCGGCGTCGCGCTGCTGCCGCGCCCACGCGATGAACCGCTCGAAGCCGTCCACGGTGGTCGGCGGCGGCGAGATGAACCGCGACACCTCCTGCGACGTCAGCGCCGCGAACAACGCCGGCGCATCGGAGCGCCGCAGCTCGCGCAGCGTCACCTTCGATCCCGCGAGCTCGGGCAATCCATACCGCCACGCCGCAATCGCGGGGCGCCCTTCGACGATCGGAACCGTCGAGACGATCGGCTCGACGTCGACGTCCGGCTGGAACGGCATCTTCTCCATCAGAAGACCCGTCCGACCGCCTTCGCGTTGCCCCACACGATGTTGTCGCCGAGCGACGATCCCCACACGATGTTGTCGCCGATCGACGATCCCCAGACGATGTTGTCGCCCGTGCCGGTGCCCCAGACGATGTTGTCGCCGCCGGCGAAGCTGCCCCACACGATGTTGTCGCCGTCGACGCTGCCCCAGACGATGTTGTCGCCCGTCGCGTTGCCCCAGACGATGTTGTCGCCGAGCATCTCGCCGATCACGCGATCGGCCCACACGATGTTGGCGGCCCACAGCGCGGCGCTGTCCCAGACGATGTTGTCCGCGCGCACGATCGCGAGGCTCGAGTCCCACACGATGTTCGCGTCCCACACGATGTTGCTCGTCCAGACGATGTTGCTCACGAAGAGCAGGTCGCCGCTGAGCACGCTGTCGCCCCAGATGATGTTCTGGCTCCACGCGGCCGTCTCTCCGCCGAACGTCGTCGACGCGGGGACGCCCGTCCGCAGCCAGTAGTCGCCGCGCTGCGCGCCGGTGTCGATCGCGCTCGACAGCGCCATGGCGCCCGCGGCGTTCACCACGCCGGCGCCCTGCGCGAGCGGGTCGGCGAGGCTCACCGGGATCGCGCTGTACTCGAGCATCCCCTTGACGAGATTCGGCGTCAGGTCGCGATCGCGGTGGAAGTGCGCCCGGTTGTGCGCATCGAGCACCAGCGCCACGACACCGCTCGTCACCGCGGTCGCCATGCTCGTCCCGCTCAGCGAAAGCAGCGGCGCGCCGTTGGGCGCGGTGACGTGGTTCGCCACCATTTGCTTGTAGAGCGTCGACGTCAGCACGGCGTCCGACGCCAGGTTCATGCCCGGCGCGAGGACGTTCGGCTTGGCGAACGCGTCGAACCACGTCGGGCCGCGCGAGCTGAAGTCGGCCACCACGTCGTCGTCGCGACGCACCGTGTTGTTCGTGACCGCCGCGCCGACCGTGATCGCCGACGGCGCGTTGCCCGGCGACGTGATGCCTGTGTAGCCGATCTCGCCGCTCTTCTTCTGGCCGTTGTTCCCGGCCGCCGCCACCACGATCAGGCCCGCGGCCGACGCGCGCTCGACCGCGCGCACGAGCGGGTCGTCGCCCGCCGGCGCGAGGATGGGATGGCCGAGCGACAGGTTGATGATCTGGACGTTCAGCTTCGACTGATGGCTGATGACGAACTCAATCGCGCGGATGACGTCGCTCGTCTTGCCCTGTCCGGTTCCGTCGAGGACCTTGAGGCCGATGAGATGCACCGACGGCGCGATCCCCTGGAACTCGTAGTTCGAGGAGACGCCGCTGCTGCCGATGAGTCCCGCCACGTGCGTGCCGTGACCGAAGTCGTCGAACGGCGCGACCGAGTTCGCGCCGCCGCGCGTGAAGTCGTAGAAGCCGGTGATGCGGCCGTTGAAGTCGGCGCTCGGCGCGATGCCGGAATCGATGATCGCGACGCCGATGCCGGTCGATCCGGTCAGCGTCGACGAGGTCGCGACTTTCGGCAGGCCGAGCGTCTCGCGCAGCGTGGTCGTGATACCGGGCGGCGGCGCAATCGGCGGCGGCGCCGGTGAAATGGGCGTGGCGATAGGCGGCATCGGCAGCGCCTTGATCGAGGTCGTCGCCGCGACCGGCGCGTCGAGCGACAGCGCATCGACCGACGCCAGCTGTGCGAGCTCGTCGACGTCGCCGGCGTGCAGCTCCACGGTCAGCGCGTCGATGATCTCGTGATCCGACACGATGCGATCGCCGTGGCGCTCGAGCGCCTGGCGGATCGCGTCTCGATATCCGGGTTTGACGGAGATGATGACCGGCTGCGTCAGGTTGCCGCTGCGGATCGCTTCGCGCAGACCTCGATCGATCTTGGCGCGGGCCGGACGGCTCGGGGGTGCGGCGACAGCCAGGCTCGCACTGAACGCGAGCCCCAGGACGACGACGGACAGACGACGAATGGGAGTCACGGGCGCCCATAAGAGCAAGCCGCCGGCCAACCTCGGCCGTTTGAACGGCTCAGCCGTAAAGCGCTCAAGCATCGACGGTTAGAGAGAAGGGTGCGGGACGACGCGATACGACATGACAGTAAGCGATGTCGCATGACAGCACACATTGCACAGATGCACATCGCGCTACATGCATGTTTACCGAATGAAAACACGATATTCGTGCCTGATGTTCCGTCCGGGAACACATGTCGCTCTATCGAACATAGAGTGCGAAAATCGTGATCGACAATTTTTGTGGTGATGGTCTTGCACCCGAGCTGCAGCGATGTTCGACGTGATCGTGGTCGGCGGCGGGCCCGCGGGCCTGAGCGCGGCGCTGATGCTCGGCCGGTGCCGGCGCCGCGTGCTGGTTTGTGATGTCGGCCAGCCGCGCAATCGCCGATCGCGCGCGCTGCACGGCTACCTGACACGCGACGGCATCGAGCCGCCGGCGTTCCATGACCTGGGGCGCCGCGAGCTCGCCGCGTACGGCGTCGAGTTCCGCTGCGTCGGCGTCACGGGCGCGCGCCGCGAGCCGACGCTCTTTCGCGTGGCGCTCGCCAATGGCGCCGAAGAGGAAGCGCGCTATCTCCTGATCGCGACGGGCGTCGTCGACGATCTGCCGGCGATTCCCGGCTTCGAGGAGTGCTACGGCCGCTCGATCTTTCACTGCCCGTACTGCGACGGCTGGGAGTGCCGCGACCGCCGGATCGCGGCGTTCGGGAGCGGCCGCGACGTCATGCGCCTCGCGCTCGGCCTCAGGGGGTGGAGCGGCGACGTCGTCGTCTGCTCGCACGGGACGGGGCTCGATCGCCGGAGCCGCGAGCGGCTCGCGCGCAACGGCATCGACGTCCGCGCCGAGCGGGTCGCCGCGATCGATCACCGCGACGGCGAGCTCGGGCGCGTCGTCTTCGAGGGAGGCGACGCGATCGATCGCGACGCGCTGTTCTTCACGACGGCGCAGCACCCGCAGTCGCCCCTCGCGGCGGCGCTCGGCTGCGAGCTGACGCGCCGCGGCGCGGTGAAGACCGGGAGCCTCTGCGACACGAACGTGGATCGCGTCTTCGTCGCGGGCGACGCCTCGCGCGACGCCCAGTTCGTCGTCGTCGCGGCAGCGGAAGGCGTGAAGGCGGCGGTCGCGATCAACAAGGCGCTGCAGGCGGAGGAGCTGGCGCGATGACGCTCAAGGCGGTCACTCCGCAATCCACTCCGCCGCCCGCAGTCCACAATCCACAACCGGCAGTTCCGCTCGACGTCCGCAGCGCGGCGCTGACCGTCCTCGCGGTGCTGGCGACGATCCTCGTCCTGCAGTACGCGCAGTCGATGATCATCCCGATCGTGCTCGCGCTGCTCGTCAGCTACGCGCTCGAGCCGATCGTCGCGACGCTCGCGCGCTGGCGCATCCCGCGGCCGATCGGCGCGGCCATCGTCCTCGTCGCGATGACGGTGGCGGGCGGATCGCTGCTCTACGGTCTGCGGACGGAGGCGAACGCGATCATCCACGAGCTGCCGCAGGCCGCGCGGCGGCTGCGCGAGAAGATGGAAAACGATCGGCCGTCGACGGCCAACGCGATCCAGCAGGTGCAGAAGGCAGCGACGGAGCTCGAGAAGGCGGCGAACGCCGCGGCGCCGCCGCCGCCCTCCACCGGCGCGCAGCGCGTGCAGGTGGAGACGCCGCCGTTCAACGTGAGCGACTACCTGCTGTGGGGATCGGTCGGCGTCGCGGCGGCGGTCGGGCAGCTGGTGCTGATCCTGTTCCTCGTCTACTTCCTCCTCGCGTCCGGCGATCTCTACCGGCGGAAGATGGTGAAGATCGCCGGGCCGTCGCTGACGAAGAAGAAGATCACGCTGCAGATTCTGTCGGAGATCGATCGGCAGATCGAGGCGTTCCTGCTCGTCCAGGTCTTCACCAGCACGGTGGTGGCCGTGGCGACGTGGCTGACGTTCCGCGCGCTCGGCGTGAACCAGGCCGGCGTCTGGGGCGTGCTCGCGGGGATCTTCAACTCCATCCCGTACTTCGGGCCGGTGATCGTCACGGCCGGCACGGCGGCGGTCGCGTTCATGCAGTTCGGCAACATGCAGATGGCGCTCCTCGTCTCGGGCGCGTCGCTGCTCATCACGAGCCTCGAGGGCTTCCTCCTCACGCCGTGGCTCACGAGCCGCGCGTCGTCGATGAACGCCGTGGCGGTGTTCATCGGGCTGCTCTTCTGGGGCTGGGTCTGGAACGTGTGGGGGATGCTGCTCGCGGTGCCGATGCTGATGGTCATCAAGGCGATCTGCGATCACGTCGAGGACTTCAAGCCGTTCGGCGAGCTGCTCGGGGAGTGAACACGATATGGCTGATGGCTGATGGCTGACGGATGGTTGCTGACGGATGGTTGATGGCGGTGTCTTCAGCCATCCACCATGGCCATCAGCCATCACGCCATCGGCCATGACGCGCTCTCAGACATATGTCGACAGGTTGAACCGGCCGCGCGCCTGCAGCAGCGGCTTCCACAGATCGCCGAGCTTCGCGACGCGCGCCGGCACGTTGCGGATCGTGAAGTCCTCGATGCGAATCCCCTTGTCGAGCTCCTTCCACGTGATCGGCGTCGAGACGGTCGCTTCAGGACGCGGGCGCGGCGAGTAGATCGAGGCGAGCGTGCTGCCCCAGCGATTCTGGTTGTAGTCGACGAGCACGCGGCCGCGCGGCCGCTTCTCGCGGCGGTACTCCCCCGTGATGAGCGCCGGGTTGCGCGCGGCGAGCTCCTGCGCGAGCGCCTTCGCGAACGTCCAGACCTGCTTCTGCACCGGCCCGCGGGCGATCGGCACGTAGACGTGCAGCCCTCTCGACCCGGTGGTCTTCACGACCGACGGCATCTTCAGCGTGTCGAGCGCCTCGTGCACGATCTGCCCGGTCTCGATCACGCGCGCAAAGGTCGCGCCGACGCCGGGATCGAGATCGAAGTGCAGGTAGTCCGGGCGATCGGTGTCGTCGCAGGTCGCGTACCACTGGTTCAGGTCGATGCAGCCGAGATTGATCACCCACAGCAGCGCCGCACGGTCCTGAATCATCGGAAAGTCGATCACGTTGCCGTGGCCGTGATCGATCGTGCAGGTCTCGATCCACGCGGGACGCGGCGTCGGCGCGCGCTTCATGAAGAAGAAGTCGCCGGAGGCGCCGTGCGGATAGCGCTTCATCACCATGGCGCGATTCCGGATGTGCGGCAGCAGCGCGGCGGCGACGTCGGCGTAGTACTGCAGCAGGTCGCCCTTGGTGAGCCCGAGCTCGGGCCAGAAGATCTTGCGGAGGTTCGTGAGGCGGACTTCCCTGCCGTCCACCGCGAGCACGACGTTGTCCTGATCGCGCGGTATCGTCAGACGGGAACGCGGCATCGTCCCAGCGGCGGCAGCTTCGGCGGCCGGGCGCCGTGCAGCGTCGCGCCGACAATCGGCACGTACTCGAGCTCTTCGCCGGCGCGCGCGTGGCGCAGCAGCAGCCCGCCGCGGCTCATGTCGCCTCGCCCGACGAAGGCGATCGGGAACAGCAGCCGCTCGCCGAAAATCGTCGTGAGAATGTCGACGTACTTCGGCGACGCGACGCTGCCGAGCAGCACGACGTCGCACTCGGGACCGATCTCGGCCAGGAGCGTGCGCGCGCTCGCCTCGAGCGGCCGCCGGTAGCGGCGGTTGTCCACGTCGATGTCGCCGCGCGCGAACTCGCGCACCGCGGCGTGCGTCACCCGCGTGTCGGGGCCGCGCAGCCCCGCGTTCGGCGTGATCACGTGCACGCCGTCGCCGACGATCGGGTTGCCGGGCTCGGGCGGCTGCGCGAAGCGGCGCGCGTAGGTGATCTTGCCGCGGAAATACAACCCGCTGACGAACGTGAACAGATCGCCGAGCGCCGCCCCTTCTTCCGATCGCAGCGCCGAAGCGAGCGGAAACGTGGCCCTGGGCGACAGCGCCTGCGCGGCGCGCCGGCCGCCGAGATTCGCCGGAGACAACAGGAATATCAGACCCACTGGACGTCGGCGCTCAGTATCCCCATCTCAGTAACACGGCGCCGACCGTAAACCCGGCGCCGACCGACGCGAGGAGCACCAGCTGGCCTCTCTTGAGCTTCCCGGCGCACAGCGCGTCGTTCAGCGCGAGCGGGATCGTCGCCGCCGTCGTGTTGCCGAACCGCTCGATGTTGATGATCACCTTCTCCGAGGCGACGCCGAGCTTCTCGCTCGCCGACAGGATGATCCGCCGGTTCGCCTGGTGCGACACGAACAGGTCGATGTCCGCCGGCGTGAGCCCGTTGCGGTCGAGCAGGCGGCGCGACACCTCTTCCGTCTTCCGCACCGCGAACTTGAAGACGGTCTGCCCGTCCTGCTTCACGTAGTGCAGCCGCCGATCGATCGTGTCGTGCGACGATGGCTTCGCGCTGCCCCCCGCTGGCATGCAGAGCGCCGGCCCGCCGCCGCCGTCGATCTCGTGCTCGAAGTCGAGGATCGACGGCTCGCCCGGTCTCGCGGCGGAGACGACGACCGCGCCCGCGCCGTCGCCGAAGAGCACGCACGTCGATCGATCCTCGTAGTCGATGATGCTCGACATCACGTCGGCGCCGACGACGAGCGCGTGGTCGTGCGCGCCGCTCGCGACGAGCTGGCTCGCGGCGGTCAGCGAGTAGGTGAACGCGGAGCACGCCGCGCTCAAATCGAACCCCCACGCCCGGCGCGCGCCGATCTTGTGCTGGATGAGGCACGCGGTGCTCGGGAAGAACATGTCGGGCGTCACCGTGCCGACCACGATGACGCCGATGTCGTCCGGCGTCAGCCCCGCGTTCGCGATCGCCTTGCGCGCCGCCTCGGTGCCGAGATCGGACGTCGCGACGCCGCCATCGACGATGTGCCGTTCGCGGATGCCCGTCCGCTGGAGGATCCACTCGTCGCTCGTGTCGACCATCTTCTCGAGATCGGCGTTGGTCAGGAGCCGCGGCGGCACGTAGGTCGCCAGCGACGCAATCGTCGTCGCACGCCCGCCCATGCGCGGCGCGTGTCGAACATGATCGGTCGTCACCACAAACGTGAATCCCTTCGTTGTTCCGCCGGCGCGGCGAGGCCGAAGTAGCCGTACGCCGCCGGCGTCGCGACGCGCCCGCGCGGCGTCCGATCGAGGAAGCCGATCTGGAGCAGGAACGGCTCGTAGATCTCCTCGATCGCGTCCTTCTCTTCGCTGATCGCGGCGGCAATCGTGTTGAGCCCGACGGGGCCGCCGCCGAATTTGTCGATGATCGTGCGCAGCAGCTTGCGGTCGATCTCGTCGAAGCCGTGCTCGTCCACCTCGAGCAGCTTCAGCGCCGCGCGCGCGACGTCGAGCGTGATCGTCCCGCCGGCGCGCACCTGCGCGTAGTCCCGGATGCGCCGCAGGAGGCGGTTGGCGATCCGCGGCGTGCCGCGCGTTCGCCGCGCGATCTCGGCGGCGGCGGCGTCGTCGATCGGGACGCCCAGAATCCTCGCCGATCGCCGGAGGATCTCCTCGACGTCGGCCGGCGTGTAGAACTCGAGGCGATGCTCGATGCCGAAGCGCGATCGCAGCGGCGCCGTCAGCAGGCCCGTGCGCGTCGTCGCGCCGATGAGCGTGAAGCGCTCGAGGCGCATCTTCACCGTGCGCGCGCTCGGCCCCTGGCCGATGACGATGTCCACCTCGTAGTCCTCGAGCGCCGGATACAGAATCTCCTCGATCGCCGGCGAGAGCCGGTGGATCTCGTCGATGAAGAGAATCTCGCCCGCGCCGAGGTTGGTCACGATGCCGACCAGATCACCGGGCTTCTCGATCGCGGGGCCGGAGGTCGCGCGCACGCCGACGCCCATCTCGTTGCCGATCACGTAGGCGAGCGTGGTCTTGCCGAGGCCGGGCGGGCCGTGCAGCAGCACGTGATCGAGCGGCTCGCCGCGCTGCCGCGCGGCCGCGATCGCGACGTGCAGGTTCTCGCGGATGCGGTCCTGGCCGATGTACTCGTCGAGGCGGCGCGGGCGCAGCCCCGCTTCGTACTGCGCGTCGTCGTCGACGCGCGCCGCGGTGACGAGGCGGTCGTCCATTATTTCGCGAGCTCTCTCAACGCCTGTCTCAACGCGCGCTCGAAGCCGGCGTCGGACGACGAGCCGAGCGTCTTGATCGCGGCGTCGACGGCTTTTTCGGCGAGCGGTCGATGATACCCCAGGTTCAGCAGCGCCGAGAGCACATCGTCGCGCACCGCGGCCGTTTCCGGCGCGCCCGCGTCGGCCGCCGGCGCGGCGGCGCGCGCGCGCGGCAGGCGATCCTTCAGCTCGAGCACGATGCGCTCCGACGTTTTTTTGCCGACGCCCGGGATCGCGGTGAGCCGCGCGACGTCGCCGCGATCGATCGCGCGGATTAGCTCCTGCGGTTCGATGCCCGAAAGCACCGAGAGCGCCACCTTCGGTCCGATCCCGCTCACGCCGATCAGCCGCTCGAACAGCTCCTGCTCGAGAAGGGTTGCGAACCCGTAAAGCGTGAGCGTGTCCTCGCGCACGTGCGTGTGGATGCGGAGCGAGATGCCGGCGCCCGCGTCGCCGAGGCCGTAGAAGGTGGAGAGCGGGACGAAGACGTCGTAGCCGACGCCGTTGACGTCGACGACGATCCGGTTCGGCGATTTTTCGTGGATCGTTCCGCGGAGGTGCGCAATCACCGACTGCGGACCGTCACGGCGCCGGCTTGTAGCTGCGCCAGCTCGTCGCCCGCCTCCGCGCCTCCGGCGCTTCGGCGTGGCAAGCCGCGCGTATGCCGGTGGAGCTGTGGGCGTGGCAGATCGCGACGGCGAGCGCGTCGGCGGCGTCGTGCGGCGTCGGCGCCGCGCGCAGGCCGAGCAGCAGCTTCATCATGTGCTGCACCTGCGTTTTCTCCGCGCGGCCGTAGCCGACGACCGCGCGTTTGATTTCCGCCGGCGTGTACTCGAAAACCGGCACGCGCGCCTCGACGGCGGCGAGCATCGCGACGCCGCGCGCGTGTCCGAGCTTCAGCGCGCTGCGCACGTTCACGGCGTAGAAGAGATTCTCGATCGCGACCGCGTCGGGGCGGCACTCGTGGAGCAGCTCGGTGAGGCGCGCGTGAATCGCGAGGAGCTTGTCGGGGAACGCCGCCGGCGCCGGCGTCGTGATGGCGCCGCAGGCGACGATGGCGTGGCGCGAGCCGTCGGTCTCGACGCAGCCGTACCCGGTGCGGTCCGAGCCGGGGTCGATGCCGAAGATCCTCACGCGAGCGAGGCCTCGATCTCCTTCTCCGAGATGTCGAAGTTCGACGAGACGTTCTGCACGTCGTCGTGATCGTCGAGCGCCTCCATCAGCTTCACCATCTGCTGGGCGGGCTTGCCTTCGAGCTTCACGTAGTTCTGCGGGATCATCTGCACCTTCGCCGTGGCCGGCTCGATGCCGAGCGCCTTGACGGCTTCGCTCACGGCGGGAAACGCGTCGGGCGTGCTGAACACCTCCCAGTTGTCCTCGTCGTCCTGCAGATCGTCGGCGCCTGCGTCGAGCACCGCCGCCATCAGCTTCTCCTCGTCGGCCTTCGTCTTCTCGACGACGATGTAGCCCTTCTTGTGGAACATCCAGGCGACGGCGTTGGTCGACGCGAGGTTGCCGCCGTGCTTCTCGAGCGTGTGCCGCAGCTCGCCGACCGTGCGGTTCTTGTTGTCGGTGAGGACGTCGATGATCAGCGCCGCGCCCCCGGGGCCGTAGGCCTCGTACTGCGCTTCCTCGTACGCGACGCCCGGCTCCTCGCCGGTGCCGCGCCGGACCGCGCGCTTGATGTTCTCCGCCGGCATGTTCTGCGACTTCGCCTCGGCGATGATCGTGCGCAGACGCGGGTTCATGTCGGGATCCCCGCCGCCGGCCCGCGCGGCGACGGTCAGCTCCTTGATCAGGCGGGTGAAGATCTTCCCGCGCTTGGCGTCGGCGGCGCCCTTCTTGTGCTTGATGGAGTGCCACTTGGAATGGCCTGACATAGCGGCAAATTTTACCCCCTTTTCGCCAGGATGATCCACACGTCCGCGCGCGCATCCCACGGCCGTCCCCGGTAGTCGCCGAGCACGGCGCCGACGGTGAAGCCGGCGCGCTCGAGCCGCTCCACCATCTGCGGCACCGACAGCGTGCGGAACGTGAGATCGAAGCGGTGCTCGCGCGTCTCGCGGCCGCGCCGCTCGACGTAGCGCTGCTCGAAGGTGGTGAGCCGCCGCCGTCGATCCTGCGTCACCGATTCGATGAGCGTCAGCTCGGCGCCGTTGGACTCGCCGCGCAGCTGCACGCGGTTGCGGTACTCCTTCCAGTTGGGCACGTCGGGCACGAGATCGATGCCGAAGGTGCCGCCCGGCTCGAGGACGCGCGCCACCGAGGCGATCGTCGCGGCGAGATCGCGCGCCCGGATCAGCGACTGCAGGATGCCGTACGGCGCGAGGACCGTCGCGAAGGCGCCCGCGCGAAACGGCAGCGCGCGGATGTCGCCGCGCACGAGGACGGGGATTGGGGTTTGGGAATTGGGGAGTGACGCCCGCGCGACGCGCTGGCGCGCGCGCTCGAGCATCGGCGCCGATCGATCGATGCCGACGAGATCGACGCCGGCTTTCGCGAGCGGCACCGAGACGCGGCCCGTTCCGCAGCCAAGCTCGAGGACGCGGCCGGCGGCGGCCGAGGCGATGCGGCGCCAGAAGGGGACATCGCGGCGGCCCAGGGTCTGTTCGTTCTCCCAATCGTAGAACGGCGCATACGCGTCCCAGCCGTGCCAGCCCTCGGGCATTGCGGATCGATTGGCCATAGAATCGCGTGAATGGACAGCGAGCTCGCACGCTGGCGCGAGGAGTTTCCGATTCTCTCGCGGACCGTCTACCTGATCAACAACTCGCTCGGCGCGATGCCGCGGCGGACGGCGCGCGATCTCGCCGAGTACGCCGACACGTGGGCCACGCGCGGCGTCCGCGCGTGGGAAGAGCGCTGGTGGGAGATGCCGATCGCGGTCGGCAACAAAGTGGCGCGCGTCATCGGCGCGCCGCCCGGCAGCGTGAGTATGCACGAGAACGTCACCTCCGCGCAGCTGGTGGCGCTCTCGACGCTTCGCCCTTCGCCGTCGCGCAACCGGATCGTCTGCACGGCGATGGACTTTCCCTCGGTCGTGCATCTGTACCGCGCGCAGCAGCGCGTCGGGTTCGAGCTGCGCGTCGTGCCCGCCGAGCCGGATCTGACGGTGCGCACCGACCGGCTGCTCGACGCGATCGACGAGCGCACCGCGGTCGTGGCGGTGTCGCACGTGCTGTTCCGCACGTCGTTCATCCTCGACGCCGCCGCCGTCGCCGCGCGCGCGCGCGAGGCCGGCGCGGCGATGATTCTCGACCTCTATCAGTCGGCCGGCATCGTCCCCGTGGACGTCGCCGCGCTTGGCGTCGACTTCGCGATTGGCGGCTGCCTCAAATGGCTGTGCGGCGGGCCGGGCAACGCGTTCATGTACACGCGGCCCGACGTGCTGCGCCGCGCCGATCCGGCGTTCACCGGCTGGCTCGCGCGCACGCACCCGTTCGCGTTCGAGATCGAGGACGCCGACGTGCGCGGCGACGCGATGCGCATGATGAACGGCACCCCGGCCATTCCGGCGTACTACGCCGCGCTCGCGGGCCTGGACATCATCGCGGAGGTCGGCGTCGATCGCATTCGCGCGCGATCGCGCCAGCTGACGGCGCGGCTGCTCGCGCTCGTCGACCAGTACGGCTTCAGGTCGGTCGCGTCGCGCGATCCCGAACGCCTCGCCGGCACCGTCGCCGTCGACGTGCCCGACGCGCTGCTCGTCGCGCGCACGCTCAAGGCGCGCGGCTTCATGGTGGATTACCGTCCGCCGGTCGGCGTCCGCATCTCGCCGCATTTCTACAACAGCGAGGAGGAGATCGACCGGATCATGGACGAGATCCGATCGATCGTCGCGAGCCGGGATTACGCAACGGAAGCGACGCGATCTGTGGTCACCTGAGATCGCGTCGCCGTAATGAAGAATTTGGAATTTGGAATTAAGAATTCGTCGTCATGCTGTCGCAATCTGATCACGAATTCCAAATTCCAAATTCTCAATTCCTAATTGCGTCGATCCGCCAGCTGCCGCTCCAGAAACTGCAGCTTGTCCGGATTGCGGACGACGCGGATCGCGGAGATCCCGTCGTCGTCGATCGTGAACGTGTAGACCGAGTCGAGCTTGCCGGCGATTCGCAGCAGCATGGCCGCTTCGCCGTTCACCTCCGTCACGTCGAGCGTCACGTCCGCGAGGTCGACGCCGGCCGCCGGCGCCAGACGCCGGAACCCGCCGAGGAGCGCCGCGACCTTCTCGCGGCCGTGCACCGGCCGGCGCGCGGTGAGCGCCTTGCCGCCGCCGTCGCCCCAGAACCCGACGTCTTCGGCGAGCACGCTCGCCAGACGATCGGTGTCGCCGGCGCGGAGCGCATCGACGAAGCGGCCGACGAGCGGCAGCTTGTCGGCGACGCGGCCGCGGAATCGCGGACGCTTCTCCGCGATGCGCGCCTTCGCGCGATGAAACAGCTGGCGGCAGTTGGCGGGCGTCGTCTCGAGCGCCGCGGCGATGTCGTCGTAGTCGTGCTCGAACACTTCGCGCAGCAGGAAGACGGCGCGCTCCTCGGGCGAGAGCGTCTCGAGCAGCAGCATGAAGGCGAGCGTCACGGACTCGGCGAGCGCCGCCGATCGCTCCGGCCCCGGCTCGTCGGCGGTCGCGACCGGCTCGGGCAGCCACGGCCCGACGTAGGTTTCGCGCGCCGCGCGCGCGGACTTCAACCGGTCGAGACACAGACGCGTCACAATCGTCGTGAGATACGCCTTCGGCGAGCGGACGTCGGCCGCCGGCGCCGCCGAGTAGCGCAGCCACGCGTCCTGCACGACGTCTTCGGCGTCCGTCGCGCTGCCGAGCATCCGGTACGCGACGCCGAACAGCAGCGGACGATGCGTCTGGAAGAGATCGACGTTGCTCATGTCATGCGGCGCGGCCGACGGCGTTCGGCAGGCCCTCGGCAATCGTCGGGAACACCGGCCGCCAGCCGAGCTCGGCGCGCGCCTTCTGGTTCGAGAGCGGCACCCGCATCGACATCACCGTCGCGAGAAACGGCGCGATCAGACGCGGCAGCCACGACGGCAGCGCGAGCGGACGCGGCGCGCCGGCGGCCGCGGCAAGGGCCTGGTTGATTTCGCTGAAGCTGACGGCGTGGTCGTCGACGATGTCGTAGACGCTTCCCGCCGGCGCGCGATCCAGCGCGAGCACCGTCGCGCGCGCCGCATCGTCGACGTGAATGCACGGCAGCAGGCTCCTGTCGCCGCGGATTGCCGGCAGCAGGCGCCACTTCGCCATCGCCGTCATCTGCAGCGTCGATGCCGCCTCGCGCCCGTAGAACAAGCCGTATCGCACGACGACGCCTTCGATCGCGCCGCGGCGGCTCGCCTCGAGCGTCTGCGATTCCATCGATCGCACCGCGTCGGCGGCGTCGCGCACCGTGGCGGGCAGCCCCTGCTCGTCGTCGGCGCGGAAGAGCGCAAACGATCCGACGACGATGCGTTTCGCGCGCGCGGCGATGGCGGCATCGATCAGGTTGCGCGTGCCGTCGATCCGCAGCCGGTTGGTCGGCTCCAGATCGCGCGCGCTCCGAGGCCCGCCCTTCGGCAGCGCCGTCGCTCGTGAATCACGTGCGTCGGCTTCGCCGCGGCGACGACGCGGCGAAGCGCATCGGCGTCGAGCGCGTCCGCGACGGCCGGCGCCGCGCCGAGGGCGCGCAGCTTCGCCGCGTTCGCCTCGGATCGCGTCAGCGCCGTCACCTCGTGCCCCGCTGCAATCAGCGCGCGAATCAGCGGCACGCCGATCGCGCCGCTCCCGCCCGCGAGAAAGACTCTCATGATGCCCTCCAGGTCCGTGCGCGCGCGTACCGGATCGCGATCGCGGCGCCTGCGGCCTCGAAGATCCCCAGCAGCGCCGCCGTCGACGCGAACAGCGGCCGCCACGCGGCGGCGACGTGCGCGACGTGATCCGGTCCCGCGATGATGAAATGATTGACGACCCCGAAGAGGAGCGCGCCCGCCATCGCCGCCGCAATCAGGGCGGCGCCCAGCCGCTCGCGGTGCCGGAGAACGATCAGGCCGGCGAGGGGGCCGGCCACGATCACCACGTAGACGAACAGCATGCCGGCCGGCGACACGTCCACGCGCGCGCCCGTGTGCGCCCAGCCGTGCGCGACGGAAATGCCGAGGTGCCCGAGCACGACGGCTGCCAGCGCTCTCCTCATCGCAGAGGAGACGAGCCAGGCGGCCGCCGTGTGACAACGGCGCTCAATCGGAGACCGCGAGCTCGCCCGGAACAATCGGCCGCGTGCGCGGCAGGCGGCCGAGCCGCGCGAGGTTGCCGACGAAGCCGAGGATGGCGAGGAAGACGACGAGCTTCAGCGCGTCGCCGGCGCGCGTCTGCGGCAGGACCTTCCACATGAGCCACAGCGCCGGCTGCGCCCAGCAGACGGCCCACACCGATCCGTAGAAGTAGCGCCGCTCGTGCCCTTCGCCTTTCGTCGACGCCTTCACGCGCGGCAGCCGGCCCATCGCGCCGAGCAGCCAGATCGCGCCGGCGATCGGAAAGTACGCGTCGCGGTAAATCTGCTTGAGATACCAGTGGCCCGTCGCGATCGCGACGACGAGGCCGGCGAGGTTCAGCACGGCGAAGGTGATCACCTCGCTCCAGGCAAACGTGTAGCAGATGCGCCGATAGAGCGGGTTGGGACGGTCTTCGGTGAAGCGGATGATGTACGGCTTCGGCTCGACGCCGGGCAGGCGTCCGCGCAGGCCGGCGACGGCCGTGCCGGCGACGACCGCGCCGAGCCACAGCGCCATGCGGGCGTCGAAGCCGGCCTCGAACAGATCGAAGGTGAGGGGCCCTGGCGCGATGAAGAAGACGAAGATCCAGATCGGCCAGTGGTTGAAGCGGTAATAGAGCTTGTTGCGCTCGCGGATCTTGCGCTCGGACGCGTACTCGACAGGAAGGGCGTTCACGGTTTCTTTGCGCGCGTCGACCGGCGTCTGCTCGACGGTTTGTGTGTTCGGGACGTCGGAGACCGGCGGGCTTTCGAACGGCCAGTATAACTCGCGGCCGGGATCTGCGGCGCCGCGCCCCACATGCCGCGCCGGAACGCCTGCGCCTCCGCTTCGGCGCGCTGCAGTTCCGGCAGCCGCGCGAGCGGCGCGCGCGCCGAGACGCGGGCGAGCCCCTCGCGCACGAGCGCGGCGTTCACGAACGTGCCGTCCTCGGTGAGCACATATGCCAGCCGGCGATCGTACACATCGAACGCGGCGCCTTCCTGCTCGAGCCGCACCCACCGGTGCAGGACGAGGGCGGACAGCCGATCGCGCGCCTCGCGCGCGAACGGCGCCGACGTATCGAAGCCGCGCCCGATCTCCGGCGCGTCGATGCCGAGCAGCCGCACGCGCCCGAGCGTGGCGACGTCGATCGTGTCGCCGTCGACGACAGCGCGGACCAGGAGCGGATCGGACCGCGTCGCGCGCGCGTTGAGCGGCAGCGTTTGAAAAACCGCAACGGCCGAGACGAGGAGAACGTGCAGAAACAGCATTCGCGCCTCCGTTTTCCGCGGGTTACGCGGATCGCGGACGCGCGCTGCAAGCGACTGACCATCGCGGTGCGGCGTGCGCGGAAATTAACCGCAAAGGCACTGAGACACTGAGAAGACCGAAACAGAGCGCGCGTCGCCTCGTCTTCTCGGTGTCTTCGTGTCTTTGTGGTTATCCGACGAACTTGTAGCCGAGGCCGTGGACGGTGACGATGTACTCCGGCGCTTTCGGGTTCGCCTCGAGCTTCTGCCGCAGGCCCGCGACGTGCACGTCGACCGTGCGCGTCAGCGGCATGTCCTCGTAGCCCCACACCTGCGACAGGAGCGCGTCGCGCGAGAGCGTCGCGCCGCGGTGCTCGATGAAGTAGCGGAGCAGCTTGAACTCGCGCGCCGACAACTCCACCAGCTCGCCCGCGCGCGTCACCTCGGCGCGCCGCAGATCGACCACGATCTCGCCGACGCGATAGACGTCGCCGCCCGGCTGCGGCGCCGACGCGCGGCGGCGCAGCAGCGCCTCGAGCCGCGCCATCAGCTCGATCGTCTCGAACGGCTTCGTCAGGTAGTCGTCGGCGCCGAGCTTCAGGCCGACGACCTTGTCGACCACCTGCCCGCGCGCCGTGAGCATCAGGATTGGCGTCGTGATGCCGCGCTGGCGCACGGCGCGGCAGACGTCGAAGCCGTTCATCCGCGGCAGCATCACGTCGAGGACGATCAGGTCGTAGCCGCCGCTGGCCGCGCGCGCCAGGCCCGCCTCCCCGTCGCTCGCCGTCTCGACGCTGTAGCCCTCGCTGCCAAGGCGGTCGGTGAGCGTGAGACAGAGCCCCGCCTCGTCCTCGACGAGGAGCACGCGCGGCGACGCGCTCACAGCGCCTCGCTCGCGCCGCGGCGGAGCCGGACGACGGTCTTGCCGCGCGGCCGCGCATCGCCGGCTGCAGACGTCGGCAGCACGATCGTCACCGTCGTCCCGTCGCCGGCGCGGCTCTCGACCTGCAGATCGCCGCCGTGCGCCTGCACGATGTGCTGCACGACGCTCAGGCCGACGCCCGAGCCTCGCACCTGCGAATCGAGCGCGCGGCGTCCGCGGAAGAACGGCTTGAAGATGTGCGGCAGGTCGGCGACGTCGATCCCGATCCCGCGATCGACGACGCGGATGCGGACGACGCCGCCCTCGACGAGGTCCGTCGTCACCTCGACGGCGCTGCCCGCGCGGCTGTATTTCACCGCGTTGCCGACGACGTTCTGAATCGCGGCGCGCAGCGCGTCGGTGTCGCCGACAACCGGCGGCAGCGCGGCCGCCGGATGGATCGTGAGCGTGACGCCGCGATCGCGCGCATCGCCTGCGACGCCGTGCGCCGCGGCCGCAATCACATCCGCGATGTCGACCTCGGTCCGGAGCTGCGTCTGCTCGCCCGAGCCGATCCCGGCGAACTGCAGCACGCGCTCCACCATGTCGCCGAGCCGGCGCCCCTCGGTCTCGATGAGCGACCCGTAGCGCTTCACCTGATCGCTTTCCGCGACGACGCCGTCGGCGAGGTTCTCGCCCGCGGAGCAGATGACGGCGAGCGGCGTGCGCAGCTCGTGCGAGACCGCGGCGACGAACTCCATCTGCTGCCGCGCGAGGCGGCGCTGCCGGTGCGCGGCGGCGAAGACGAGAATCACGCTTGCGCCGAGCAGCGCGAGCACGCCGAGGCCGATCGCCAGATTGCGCCGCCGCGACTGCGCAACGAGCGCGTCGAGCGAGCCGCCGCGATAGCGCACGCGCACCTGCCAAGCACCCTGATTGTCGCCGGCGCGCATGAGCACGCGCGCGGCGTCGCCCGGCGACGCGCGGCGCACGATCGTGATCGCGACTTTCTCGAGCGGCGCGCCGGGCGCCGGCGGCGCGTCCGCGCCGGCGCCGACCGCGAGCTGCGCCATGTCGTCCAGCCGCAGATCGAACAGGCCCATCGAGACGTCCGCGCTCTTCTCGTCGAGGCTCGCGCCCGGCGGCGACGCGTAGAGGATGCGCGATGGATCGTCGCGCGGCACGATTGACACGATGTAGTCCGGTCGGTCGCCGTCGCCGAAGAACTTCGTCGCCAACGGCTCGAGCAGCTGATGCTGCAGCCTGTCGGCGTCGAGCCAGACGAACACGGCGCGGCTCGCGGCGCCCGGCTCCGAGACGACGGCCACGCGTCCGCCCTGCTCGATGCGGCGCACGTGCGGCACCGGAATGACGAGCGCCGGAAGCGTCGCGTCGACGGCGTCGCTCAGAAAGATCGGCGGCACCGGCGCCCCGGCGAGCGGCAATTCGTGATCGAGCCGGCGCCGCCACGCGTCGAGCGCCGGCGGCCATTCGACGCGCGTCAGCCGTGTCGAGGCCGCGTCGAGGTGCTCGAGCGTCGCCGGCGCCGCGCCTATCCGCTCGACGAGAAACACGTCCTTCGCGATCGGCGCGACGCTGGCGTGCTGCGCGCGGTCGACGGCGTCGGCGAGCGCCGAGGCGGGGTTCGCCTCGAACGCGTCGATGTCCACGTGGAACGCGAGATAGACGCGCGTCAGCTGGCGATCGAACTCGCGCGAGAAATCGGCGGCGCGCGTGCGAAGGCTGTCGCGCATCCGTGCGCGCTCGGCCGCGCTCACCTCGCCCAGCCACCGGTACTGCAGCGTGCCGAGCGCCGCGAGCACCGCGACGAGCACGACGACGGCAAACAACTGATACCGCGGGACCGAACGATCGTGGAGATGCACCCGCACGAGATCACTGTAAGCGAAACGCCGCGGCGGCGGCGGGCGCTTTACATTTCTTACAAAACGATTGCCGAGAGATAACAACTCCGGCGGCGCGGCCTCGTCATACTCCTCGACACGGAGGTGACGCGTGCAGTGGCTGATGGCCTCGGTGATCGCGCTCGCGATGGCGCTCGGCGGCGCCGCGGCGCGGATGGAAGGCGACGAGAAGGCGGCGCAACTCGTCGGCCAGGCGCGCGCCGCGCTCGGCGGCGACAAGAACCTCAACGCGGTGCAGGGACTGTCGTGCGCCGGATCGTACGCGCGCACGATCGGCGACCGTCAGCTGAGCGGCGATCTCACGCTCGATCTGCAGCTGCCCGACAAAATGCTGCGCACCGAGACGAGCAATCCGATCGGCGACATGACGATCGTCGTCGAGCAGGGCGTCAACGGCGAGAAACTGCTGCGCAGCCAGCGGACGATGAACGGCCCGCCGGGCGCGATCGTCCGCATGGCCCCGCCGCCGGCGACGCCGGACGCGGAGGCGCAGGCGGTGCGCAACGCGCGCGCCGACATGACGCGGCTGCTCCTCGCGCTGTTGCTCGCGCCGCCGCCGTCCATGCCGCTCGAGTACGCGTACGGCGGCGAGGCGCAAGCCGACGATGGCGCCGCCGACGTCGTCGACGCGAAAGGACCCGGCAGCTTCGCGACGCGCATCTTCCTCGATCGCAAGACGCATCGGCCGCTGATGCTGCAGTACCGCGGCCTTGCGCCCCAGATGCGGATCCAGACGCAGACGGCGCAGGGGCCGCCCGATCCCGAGCGGATGCGCCGCGCCGAGCAGGCGGCGCGCGATGCCGCCGCCGCGCAGCCGCCGCCGCAGCCGGTGGACATCACGCTCTTCGTCGACGACTACAAGACGGTGAACGGGCTGCAGCTGCCGCATCATTTCTCGCGATCGATCGACGGGAAGACGACCGAGGAGATGACGTGCAGGACGATCAAGGTCAATCCGACGTTCAAGGCCGATACGTTCGCGGCGCGGTAGGTCGGGCGGGCCGGGCGGGTCGGGCAGGTCGGGCGGGACACAGAGGACACAGAGAACACAGAGGACACAGAGGTCGGATCGCATGAGACGTTGGATTCTGGCGATCGGCGCGATGCTCGTCGCAACCGCGGCCTCCGCGCAGGGGCGCACCGACGCGGCGCTGCGTGTGACGGTCGTCGATCCGAGCGGCGCGGTGATCGTCGGCGCGCACGTGCGCGTGACGCCGGGCGTCGAGGCCGACACCGGGCCGCGCGGCGAGGCGGCGTTCGCTGCGCTCGAGCCCGGACGGCACTCGATTCACGTCGAGGCGCCCGGCTTCGAGCCGCGCGACGTCGTCGACACGCGCCTGCGCGCGGGCGACAACCGCCGCGAGGTGAAGCTCGCCCTCGCGCGCCTCGCCGAGACGATCGAGGTCGGCCGCGACGCGCGCGAGCGCGCGAGCGATCCCCGCGCCGACGCGTTCGCCACCGTGCTCGGCGCGGCGCAGATCGACGAGCTGCCGGACGATCCCGACGAGATGGAGCAGATGCTTCGCGACATGGCCGGCCCCGGCGCCGTGCTGCGCGTGAACGGCTTCCGCGGCGGCCGGCTGCCGCCCAAGAGCCAGATTCAGCAGATCCGCTTCCGCCGCAACATGTTCGCCGCCGACGTCCACGAGCCGGGGTTCATCTCCGTGGACATCACGACCAAGCCGGGGCTCGACGCGTGGCGCGGCGCGACCAATGCCGGCTTCCGCAGCTCCGCGCTGAACGCGCGCAACGCCTTCGCGCCCGCGAAAGGCGACGAGCGGCACCAGCGCTACGCCTTCAACGTCAACGGCCCCCTGTGGAAGCAGCACACGTCCGCGGCGCTGTCGATCGACGGCGTCGACGCCTTCGACACGAAAACCGTCGTCGCCGCGCTGCCGACGGGGTTTTTCGCCGACTCGATCCGGAAGCCGAACGACACGCTGAACCTCGACGCGCGCATCGAGCACGCGCTGACGCCGTCGCAGATGATTCGCGCCGAAGCGCAGCGCAGCCGATCGACGGCCGACAACCTCGGCGTCGGCGATTTCGATCTGCCGGAGCGCGGCTACTCACAGACGCGAACCGACGACGTGCTGCGCGCGTCGATCGTGGGCGCGGTCGGCAAAGCGCTCTACAACGAGCTGCGCGTGCAGTGGCAGTCGAGCGACATCGCGTTCGCGCCGGTGAGCACGGCGCCGGCCGTCCTCGTGCTGAACGCGTTCAACGCCGGCGGCGCGCAGCTCTCCGGCTCGCGCGGCTCGAGCGTCCTCTACGTTGCCGACGATCTCGACGTCGCGCTCGGGCGCCACGCGATCCGGACGGGCGTCCAGCTCGATGCCGGCTCGTATCGGACCCGCGAGCTCAGAAACGCGGCGGGCACCTTCACGTTCGCGAGCCTCGACGCGTACGCTGGCCGACGCCCGACGACGTTCACCCGCAACGTCGGCGATCCGGACGTCTCGATCGCGCAGGCGCAGCTCGGCGTCTACGTGCAGGACGACATCCGCGCGCGGAAGGACCTCACCGTGAGCGGCGGGCTGCGGCAGGAAATCCAGTCGCACATCGGCGGCTTCAATCTCGCGCCGCGCGGCGGCATCGCGTGGTCCCCGTTCAGAAGCGGCAGGACGACGGTGCGCGCGGGCGGCGGCGTCTTCTTCGACTGGTTCGACGCGCTCGCGTACGAGCAGGGCGTCCAGCTCGATGGCACGCACCAGCAGATCGAGACGATCGTCGCGCCGGGCTATCCCGATCCCGCCGCCGGCGGCTTTGCGATCGCGCTGCCAGCAGGGCGCGTGCAGTTCGCGCCGGAGCTGACGCAGCCGACGCTGAAGGAAGCGATGGCCGGCGTCGAGCAGCAGCTGCCGGGCGAGCTGCGGCTGAATGCGATGTACATCCGGCGGCGCGGCTCGAACCTGCTGCGCGGCGTGAACGTCAACGCGCCAGCCTCGAACGGCCTGCGGCCCGATCCGCTGTCGGGCGCCGTCACCGAGATTCAATCGGCCGCGTCGTCGGCCCTCGATCTGATCAGCGTGAACCTGAACTTCGCGCGCCCGCAGCGGCGGATCTTCATGGCGGCGAACTACACCTTCGGCCGCTCGATCGACGAGGCCGACAGCGCCTTCTCGCTGCCGGCGAACAGCTACGACCTCGCGGCCGAGCGCGGTCCGTCGCCGACCGACGCGCGCCACCGGTTCATGAGCCTCGTCAACGTGCCGCTGAAACAGCGCTTCCGCCTCGCGTCGTCGGTGCGGATGCAGTCGGCGCTGCCCTACAACATCACGACGGGCCGCGACGACAACGGCGACACGATGAGCAACGATCGTCCGGCCGGCATCACGCGCAACACCGGTCGCGGCAGCGCGCAGATCGACATCGGCCTGCGCGTGAGCTGGAGCGTCGGCTTCGGCGGCGCCGCGCCGCCGCCGGCCGGACCTCAGGTTCGTATCGTGCGAGGGGACAACGCCGATCCGCTCGCGGGCGCCGGCGGTCTCGACGTCCAGACCAGGCGCTACACCATCGAGCTGTACGCGCAGGCGTACAACGCGCTCAATCACACGAACGCGCTGAACTACAGCGGCGTGCTCACGTCGCCGTTCTTCGGGCAGGCGACGTCGGCGTCCTCGCCGCGCCGGATCGAGATCGGCGCGCGCATGGGCTTCTGACGAACGACGGGGACGACGTACAACGCAGAGCTCGCAGAACACGCAGAACACGCAGAACATTTTTTAGAGTTTCCGCGTGCTCCGCGTGCTCTGCGTTCATCGTCGTCCGACGCTCAGCGTATACAACGCGATGCCCACGGCGACCGCCAGGTTCAGCGAGTCGACGGCGCCGCTGACCGGGATCCGCACGCGCGCATCGGAGGCGGCCTCGATCGCCGGCGTCACGCCGGCGCCCTCGGCGCCGACGACGAGCGCGACGCGCGCCGATCCACGACGCGCGGCAAACGCGTCGAGCGGCTCGGACGGCTCGCGCGGCGTCAGCGCGGCGATCGTGAACCCGCGCCCGCGCATCGCGTCGAGCGCTGCCGGCCACTCGGCTTCGCGCGCGCGCGCGAACGGCACCTGCAGCGTCGCCGCCATCGACGTGCGCACGGCCTTCCGGTACAGCGGATCGCACGTCGTCGGGCCGAGCACGACGCCGCCGACGCCAAAGGCCGCGGCGTTGCGAAACACGCCGCCGACGTTGTCGGGATTCGCCACGGCGTCGAGGACGACGAGCGAGGACGCGGCATCGATCAGCGCGGCGAGGGGCGTCGGCCGCGGACGGTGCACGAGCGCGAGGCAGCCGCGGTGGATGTTGAACCCGGTGAGCGCCGCGAAGTCCTGCGTGTCGCAGACGAGCACCGGAACCGCGGCGTGCAGCGTGTCGAGCGACGCCGCGAGATCGTGCACCGCCGCGTCGTTGAGGAGCAGCGACTCGATTCTGTAGCGCGCGTCGGCGATCACGCGGCGGACGACGAGCCGTCCTTCGGCGACGAAGAGCCCGCGCCCGCGCAGTAGCTCGCCGTCGCCGAGATCTCGGTACGCCGCGGCGCGCGCGTCGTTTGCACACTCGATTCGTTCAATCGCCATTGCAGCTTGACCAGCCGATTCCGACGATGCCATCGTCGTCGGCGGAGCATTTCATGACCGCAGATGAATATCTCTATCGGACGGACGAGTCCAATCGGCCCCGCGAGCTCGCTTTCGGCATCCTGCGCGAGCCGCCGTCGCCGTTCTTCAACCATCAGTCGATCGTATTGCGTGTCGCGCGCCTGTGGACCGATCATGTCGAGCCGCGCCGGCTCGGACAGGTCGCGGTGGCGCCGCTCGACGTCGTGCTCGACCGCGAGCGGGCGCTCATCGTCCAGCCCGACGTTTTGTTCGTGTCGGCCGATCGCCTGTCGATCATCCGCGATCAGGTCTGGGGCGCGCCCGATCTGGTCGCGGAGGTCCTCTCGGCCGGCACCGAATCGCACGATCGGGCGGAAAAGATGGCGTGGTTCCGGCAGTACGGCGTCCGCGAATGCTGGGTCGTCGATCCGCGGACGCGGACCGTCATGATCCACGACTTCGGCGCCGCGCAGCCGGAGGTGCGGCTCGTCAAGGGCATCGAACCCATTCGATCGTCGGTGCTGCCGGATCTGCGGACGTCGACGTTCACGCTGTTCCCCTAGCCATACAGCCGGGGCGGTCAACCCCGAGCGCATCGATTCCGTCTAACGCGCAGGCTCTTCTCTCATGAGACACCTCGCGCGCGATCTGAAGTACGCCTTCCGCGGCCTGGCCGGCTCGCCTCTCTTCACGACGGTCGCCGTCGTGTCGATCGCGCTCGGCATCGGCGCCAACACCGCGATCTTCACGCTCGTCGACGAAGTGCTGCTGCGCTCGCTGCCCGTCAGGCAGCCCGAGCAGCTCGTGCTCTTCAGCGGCGCGCGCAACCACTACGGCAGCAATTCTGGCGGCAACATGCTGTCGTTCCCGATGTACGAGGACTTCCGGGACAACTTCGTGGACGCGCCGGCGCGGCTGCCGCGCGTGAGCCGGCCGGTCCCGAATCCGGCGCCGACGCCGAAGATTTTCTCCGGCCTGCTCGCCCGCCGGGCCCTCGCCATGAACGTCGGCGTCGAGGGGCAGACCGAGCGCGTGCCCGGCGAGCTCGTGTCCGGCACCTACTTCCAGGTGCTCGGCGTCGGCGCGGCGATCGGACGCGTCATCGGCCCCGACGACGATCGCGAGCGCGGGAACAGCCCGGTCGCGGTGCTCAGCTACTCCTACTGGCGCAATCGCTTCGGCGGCGATCCGCAGGTGGTCGGCAGAACGATCACCGTCAACAACACGAAGCTCACGATCATCGGCGTCTCGCAGGCGGGATTCGACGGCGTCGACATCGGCTACGTGCCGAGCATCCGCGTGCCGGTGATGATGAAGGCCCAGATGACGCCGAACTGGGACGACGTCGACAACCGCCGCAGCCGGTGGGTGAACGTGTTCGGACGGCTCGAGCCGGGCGTCTCGAGCGAGCAGGCGCTCGCGGTGCTGCAGCCGTTCTTCCACGGCCTGCTCGAGCAGGAAGTGCTGGAGGCGGCGTTCAGCGACACGACCGCGTACACGCGCGAGCAGTTCCTGAAAGGGCAGGTGTCGCTGCTGCCGGCGGCGCAGGGCCGCTCGCCGATCCGCCAGCAGCTGTCGCAGCCGCTCTGGCTGCTCCTCGGGATCGTCGTCGGCGTGCTGTTGATCTCATGCGCCAACGTCGCGAGCCTGCTCATCGCGCGCGCGGCGGCGCGGCAGCGCGAGATCGCTGTCCGCCTCGCGCTCGGCGCGAGCCGCGGCCGCATCGTCGGCCAGCTCCTCGTCGAGAGCGTGCTGCTCGCCGCGATCGGCGGCGGGCTCGGCCTCGCGATCGCGTCGTGGACGACGAAGTTCCTGCTCGGGTTCCTGCCGACCTCCGAGACGCCGCACGTGATCACCGGCGCGATCGACTACCGCGTGCTCGCGTTCAACTTCGCGCTGTCGCTCGCGACGGGACTCCTGTTCGGCCTCGCGCCGGCGCTCCGCTCGACGAAGCCGGACCTCGCGCCGACGCTGAAGGATCAAGTGGGCTCGGTCGCGGGCGGCGGCGTCCGGCTGCGCAAGGCGCTCGTCGTCGCGCAGGTGACGATCTCGGTGCTGCTGCTCATCGGCGCCGGGCTCTTCATCCGCACGCTCCAGAACCTGCGGCTGATCGACCTCGGCATCAAACCGGCGAGCCTGATCGCGTTCAACATCTCGCCGGCGATCAGCGGCTACACGCCGGAGCGGATTCCCGCGCTGTACAAGTCGCTCGTCGAGCGGATGTCGGCGCAGCCGGGCGTCCAGGCGGTGGCGTTCGCGAACGTCGGCCTGCTCGAGGGGAACGAGTGGGACAGCACGATCGCCGTCGAAGGTTATCAAGCGAAACCGGGCGAGCACATGAACCCCTACTGCAACTCGGTCAGCGCGGGCTACTTCAAGACGATGGGGATTCCCTTGCTCGCCGGCCGCGAGTTCGAGGCGCGCGACGAAGGCGCGATGCCGAGGCCGGCCAATCCGAACACGAACGACGGACGCGGCAACGGCTACCGCCACGCGATCGTCAACCAGAGCTTCGCGAAGCGCTTCTTCGGCGACAAGAGCGCGATCAGCCGCCACATCGGCTTCGGTCTCAATCCGGGCACGCCGACGCCGCTCGAGATCGTCGGCGTCGTCGGCGACTCGAAGTACACCGGCGTGCGGGACGAAGTGCCGCAGCAGGTGTTCTTCCCGCTGCTCGAGGAGCGCACGCCGTCCGCGATCGTCGTCTACGTGCGCGCGCTGGGCGATCCCGCCGCCGCCTTCACAGCAGCGCAGCGGACGATGCACGATCTCGACTCGAACGTGCCGGTCTACAACCTGCGGACGCTCGAGCGCCAGATCGATCGATCGCTGCTCGTCGAGCGGTTCATCGCGACGCTCTCGACGGCGTTCGGCGTCCTGGCGACGCTGCTCGCGGTGATCGGCCTGTACGGCGTGATGGCCTACACCGTCGCGCGGCGCACGCGCGAGATCGGCGTGCGAATCGCGCTCGGCGCCGTGCAGGGCGACGTCGTCTGGCTCGTGATGCGCGAGGTGCTCACGCTCGTCGGCCTCGGCGTCGCCATCGGCCTCGGCGCCGCGTGGGGCCTGAACCGCGCCGTCGGCAGCGTGCTCTACGGCGTGAGCGCCACCGATCCGCTGACGATCGCCGGAGCGTGCGCGGTGCTCGCGATCGTCGCGCTGGCCGCCGGCTACGTGCCCGCGCGCCGCGCGACGCGCGTCAATCCCGTTCTGGCGCTCAGATACGAATAGACGACGATCAACGCAGAACACGCGGAACACGCGGAAAGAATTGGCTCTGCGAGTTCTGCGGATTCCGCGTTTATACGTCGTACTGCCGGAACGTCAGGTTGAAGCGGCCTTCGAGATCGAGCTCGCGCGGCGCGGTGCCGGGCACGATGCGCGAGACGCCGTGATAGCGGAGGCGAGCCGGCCCGCCGAAGACGAACGCGTCGCCTGACTCCAGCAGGCGCGCCTCCACCGGATCTTTTCGTTTGAGCCCCCCGAAGAGAAACCGCGCCGTGTCGCCGAGCGACAGCGACACGACCGGCAGTCCGGCGGCGAGCGATCGCTCGGCTTCGTCCTTGTCCTGGTGCAGCCCCATGCGGCCATCGGCGTCGTAGAAGTTGAGGATGCAGAGGTCCGGCGCGAACGGCATGCCCGCGTCGCGCGCGACCTCTTCGGCGACGCGGCGGAACGCGTCTGGCAGCGGCGGCGCAGGCAGATCGTCGAAGTCGGAGCGCGTCGGCTCGTACGCGTAGGTCTTGCCGTTCCAGTGGCGGCCGAGGCAGAGCATGCGGACGTGCATCCGGCCGCCGTCGCGCACAATCGGAACGTAAGCCGGCACCGGCCCGTCCACGAGCGCGCGGCACTGGTCCACCAGCGCGCGCTGATCCTCGAGCGCCAGACGGCGGCGCAGATGGAACGCGCCCGGCGCGATCTCCACGGTTTTACGTTACCATTGCCGGCCGTGCGACGACGATCAACGCGGGGCCCGCGGAGTCCGCAGAAAAATGTGTCTCTGCGAGTTCTGCGGGTTCTGCGTTCCGCCGTCGTCCTCGCCGCGATGCTCGGTCTTTGCTCGCCCGCGGCGGCGCACCCGGTGCCGTTCAGCTATCTCGACCTGCGGATCCAGGGCGAGGCGCTCGAAGGCTCCCTCGTCGTCCACATCTTCGACGCGGCGCACGATCTGAACGTGGAGCCGCCCGAGCGGCTGCTCGATCCTGCAGTCGCGCTCGCGCGATCGGCGGAGCTCGTCGCGCTGTTGTCGCCGCGGCTGTCGGTGAGCGCGGACGGCCGGCCGCTGACGGCGCAGTGGCTCGCGCCCGACGTCCTGCGCGAGCGCCAGTCGCTCCGGTTTCCCGTGCGCTTCGCGCTCGCGAAGCGGCCCGGATCGATCGCCGTCGCGGCGTGGCTGTTCCCCTACGATCCGGTGCACCAGACGTTCCTCAACGTGTACGAGGGCGACGCGCTCACGCAGGCGATTCTCGACGCCGGACGGCCGCGCTTCGAGTACTTCGCCGGCACGCGGCAGGGCGCGCTCGCGGTGATCCAGCGGTTCCTGCCGGCGGGCATCCACCACATTCTCATCGGCCCCGATCATCTGCTGTTCCTCGTCGGCCTGCTGCTGCTCGGCGGCACGATCCGTCAGCTCGCGGTGATCGTGACGTCGTTCACCGTCGCGCACAGCATCACGCTGTCGCTCGCCGCGCTGAACATCGTGACGCCGCCGGCGCGCATCATCGAGCCGGCCATCGCGCTCAGCATCGTCTACGTCGGCGCCGACAACCTCCTCATCAAGGACGGCCGCGACGTGCGCGCGTGGATCGCGTTCGCGTTCGGCTTCATCCACGGCTTCGGCTTCGCCAACGTGCTGCGCGAGATGGATCTGCCGGCGCGGGCCCTCGGCTGGTCCCTGTTCGCATTCAACGTCGGCGTCGAGATCGGCCAGCTCCTCGTGGTCGTCGTCGTCGCGACGGTGCTGACGACGCTGCGCGCGCGGAGCGAGGCCGCGGGGCGGCAGCTCGCCTTCGCCGGATCGATCGTCGTGATTGCGGCCGGCGCGTTCTGGTTCATCCAACGGGTCTTCTTTCCAGGAGGCATCTCATGAAACGTGGATTCGTGCTCGGCGTGCTGCTCGCGCTCGGCGCGCTGGCGGTGGTGAAGGCGCAGCCGCCTGCCCCCGACCCGAACGCTCCGAAGATCGTCGACGTGGACAAGGTGAAGGACAACCTCTACGTGCTGAAAGGCGGCGGCGGCAACACCGCGGTCTTCGTCATGGCCAACGGCGTCACCGTCGTCGACGCGAAGAACCCGGGGTGGGGCAAGCCGATCCTCGACAAGATCAAGACGCTCACCGACAAGCCGGTGACGATGCTGATCAACACGCACACGCACGGGGATCACGTGAGCGGCAACGTGGAGTTCCCGGCAACGGTGGACGTCGTGGTGCAGGAGAACACCAAGGCGAACATGGAGAAGATGGACATCTTCAAGCAGAACGACAACCGCGGCATGGCGAAGCGCACCTTCAAGGACAAGATGACGATCGGCAAGGGGGCCGACCAGATCGATCTCTATTACTACGGGCCAGGCCACACCAACGGCGACGCCCTCGTGGTCTTCCCCGCGCTGCGCACGGCGCACATCGGCGATCTGTTCGCCGGCAAGAACCTGCCGCTCGTCGACGGGACCAACGGCGGCAGCGTGCTTCACTATCCCGAGACGCTCAACAAAATGCACAGCGCCGTGAAGGGCGTGGACACGCTGATCAACGGCCACAGCAACACGACGACGACGTGGGCGGACCTGAAGGAGTTCGCGGACTTCAATCAGGACTTCCTCACGTGGGCGCAGGGAGAGCTGAAGGCCGGCAAGACGCCCGAGCAGGCCGCGCCGGGCTGGAAGGTCCCCGAGAAGTACAAGGGGTACTCGTCGCAGGTCGCCGCGCTCTTCGGCGGCCTCCCCGGACGCATCCAGCGGCTGCAGGACGAGATGAAGAAGTAGGAGGAGGTGCCCGTGAAACGCACGATCGCGCTTGCCACTCTCGTGACGTGCTGCGGGCTGTCGCTCGCGGCGATGCAGCCGCCGGCGCAACAGGGTCCGAAGATCGTCGAAGTCGAGAAGATCAAGGACAACCTGTTCATGCTGAAGGGCGGCGGCGGCAACACGGCGGTGTACGTCGGCGCCGACGGCGTCACCGTCGTCGACGCGAAGAACCCGGGCTGGGGCCAGCCGATCCTCGACAAGATCAAGGAGCTGACGCCGAAGCCGGTGACGCTGCTGATCAACACGCACACGCACGGCGACCACGTCAGCGGCAACGTGGAGTTCCCGGCGACCGTCGACATCGTGGTCCAGCAGAACACGAAGGCCAACATGGAGAAGATGGACATCTTCAAGCAGAGCAACGGCCGGGGGATGCCCAAGAAGACCTTCACGGACACGATGACGCTCGGCAGAGGCAAGGATCGGATCGACCTGTATTACTTCGGGCGCGGCCACACCAATGGGGACGCCTGGATCGTGTTCCCGGATCTGCGCGTCGCGCATGCCGGCGACATTTTCTCGGGCAAGAACCTGCCGCTGCTCGACATGAACAACGGCGGAAGCGGCGTCGAGATCGGCGACTCGCTCGCCAAAGCGCACGCGGGCATCAAGAACGTCGACGCGGTCATCACGGGGCACAGCACGGTGATGACCTGGAACGACGTCGCGGAGTACGCGCAGTTCAACAAGGACTTCCTGCGCGACGCGCGCGCGGCGGCGGCCGGCGGGAAGAGCGCCGACCAGTTCGCCGCGGCGTGGAAGGCCGACGAGAAGTACAAGGGCTACAACGTCCAGGAGGCGCGGCTCAAGACGAACGCGCAGGCGGTCTACAAGGAAATCGGGAAGTAGCGGAGCGTCCAGCCAACCTTCAGGCGGGCGGCGCCGTCAAAGTGTCTACATAGTAGACAGATGCCGCCCGCCTACCTCGGCGAATTCGAGCAACTCCTCCTGCTGGCCGTCCTGAGGCTCGGCCCCGAGGCCTACGGCCTCGACATCGCGCGCGAGCTCGAGGCGCGCGCCGGCCGCACCGTCTCGCGGGGCGCGCTGTATACGTCGCTCGACCGGCTCGAGGACAAGGGACTCGTCCGCTGGAGGGTCGTTCCCGGCACGCCCGAGCGGAACAACCTGCCGCGGCGGCTCTACACGGTCACCGCCGCGGGCCTCGCGGCGCTCCGCGCGTCGCGCGACACGCTGCGCCGCATGTGGCGCGGCCTCGAAGACGTGCTGAAGGAGCCGACCTCGTGACGCCGCCGCGGCTCGCGACGTGGCTGCTGCGGCGCCTGCTGCCGGCGGGCGCGCGCGGCGACACGATTCTCGGCGACCTCGTCGAAGGCTGGCACGAGCGCGGCTGCACGCGCCGTGCGGCCGTGTGGTACTCGCGCCAGGCGCTCGCCATTGCGCTCCGCTACGCGTGGCGCCGCGATCACCCGAATCAGCCGGCATCGGCCGGCGCCAGGAGCATGCGAATGTCGTTCGACTCCTTTCTCCAGGATCTGCGCTACGCGACGCGCGCGTACGTCAAATCGCCGTCGTTCACCATCGTCGTGCTGACGACGCTCGCGCTGGGGATCGGCGCTTCGACCGCCATCTTCTCGATGGTCAACGGCATCCTCCTCCAGCCGCTGCCGCTGCCCGAACCGCAGGGCCTCGTGTACGCGAACGAGGTGAACGGCAAAGGGGATTTCATGTCGGTGTCGTGGCCGAACTATCTCGACTGGCGCGCGCGCGCGCGATCGTTCGACGCGCTCGCGCTGTCGCGCGACGAGGCGCTGACGCTCACCGGCGGCGATCGCGCGCAGCGCCTGCGCGCGCGCAGGGCCACGGCGAACATCTTCCAGGTGCTGCGCGTCTCGCCCGCCCTCGGCCGCGCCTTCACGGCCGCCGACGACGCGCCGAACGCGGCGCCGGTCGCGATCGTCAGCGACGCGTACTGGCGCGCGCAGCTGAACGCGGATCCGAACGTCCTCGGCCGGACGCTGCGCCTCGACGGCGCGCAGCACACGATCGTCGGCGTCATGCCGCGCGGGTTCGAGTTCCCGCGTTTCGGCTTCCCGCGTCCGCACGATCTCTTCGTCGCGATGGGACCGGTGTCGGGAACGCCGAACCTCACCGACCGCGGCAACCACAACGGCTTCTCCGCCATCGCACGGCTCAAGGACGGCGTGCGCGTCGAGGCCGCGGCCGAAGAGCTCCGGCGGATCGCGAAGGCGCTCGAGCACGAGTACCCGAACTCGAACAGCGCGGTCGGTGCGAGAACGACGCGTCTGGCGGATCAGCTCGTGAGCGGCATCCGTCCGACGCTCCTCGCGCTCCTGGGCGCGGTCGGCTGCCTGCTGCTGATCGCCTGCGTGAACGTCGCCAACCTGCTGATCGCGCGCGGCGCGAGCCGCCAGCACGAGCTCGCCGTGCGCGCCGCGCTCGGCGGCGGACGGCTGCGGATCGCGAACCAGCTGCTCGTCGAGAGCACGCTGATCTCGCTGGCCGGCGGCGCGCTGGGCGTCGCCGTTGCCGCGTGGCTGCTCCGCGTGCTCGTCGCCGTTGCGCCAGACGGGACGCCGAGAATCAACGACGTCCGGCTCGACGGAACGGCCATGCTGTTCGCGCTCGCCGCCTCGGCGATGTGCGGCATCGTCTTCGGCGCGCTTCCGGCGTTCCAGGCGTCGGGCATCGGCGGACAGCATGCGCTGGTCCGCGGACGCGGCGCCGCCTTCGCCGCGCGGTCGCACCGCCTGCGGCGCGGGCTGATGGTGGTCGAGACAGCGCTCGCGCTCATCCTGCTCACCGGCGCGGGCCTCATGATGCGGACGCTGCAGCAGCTCACGCACGTGGAGACCGGCATCCGCTCCGATCACCTGCTGACGACGCGGCTGCAGCTGGCCGGCGACGAGTACACCGGGCCGCGCCGCGTCGCCTTCTTCGCCGAACTCCTGCCGCGCCTGCGCGCGCTGCCCGGCGCGACCAACGCCGCGCTCACCTTCTCGCTGCCGATCGACGGATCGAACTGGAACTCGATTTTCACCGTCGCCGACAAGCCCGTGCCCGAGCGCGCGAAGCTGCCGAGCGCCGCCTTCTCGCCGGTGAGCGACGGCTACTTCGAGACGATGGGCATGCGCCTGCTGCGCGGACGCCTGTTCAACGGCACCGAGACGCCCGACTCGCCGCGCACCGTCGTCGTCAACGAGACGCTCGCGCAGCGCCTGTGGCCGGGCGAGGATCCGATCGGCAAGCGGCTGAAACAAGGATGGCCGGAGACGCCCGACCATGCCACTGCGCCGGGCGCCTATTTCGCGCCGTGGCGCGAGGTCGTCGGCGTCGTCGGCGACGTGAAGTTCAACGGCGTCACGTCGGAGACGCCGCTGCAGGCGTACCTGCCGCTGGTGCAGGAGCCGGCGCGGTCGGTGGCGATCGTCGTGCGCACGGCGCTCGACCCGACGTCGCTCGTGCCGTCGATCGAAGCGATCGTCCGCGATCTCGACCGGAACCTGCCGCTCGTCCAGACGCGCACGATGGATCAGGTGCTCGACACCTCAATCGCGCGCGAGCGCATGTCGATGATCATCTTCGTCGTCTTCGCGATCGTGGCGTTGACGCTGGCGTCGGTCGGCCTCTACGGCGTCGTGGCGCACGCGGTCACCGAGCGGACGCACGAGATCGGCGTCCGCATGGCGCTCGGGGCGGAAGCGCGGCACGTGCTCGGGCTCGTCGTGCGGCAGGGGCTCTCGATGGCGATCGTCGGCGCGGTGATCGGCGTGGCCGGCGCGGCCGCGGTGTCGCGATGGATGCAGGGGCTGCTCTTCGGCGTCACGGCGACGGATCCGGCGACGCTCGCGTCGGTCGTCGCGACGCTCCTCGCGGTCGCCGCCGTCGCGTGCTACATCCCCGCGTGGCGCGCGACGCGGGTGGATCCCACGACCGCGTTGCGGGCCGAGTAGGCCAGGCGGGTCGGGCGGGCCAGGCAGGTCAGGCGGGTTGGACACAAAGGCCGGCTTGTCCCGCCGAAGCTCGCACGTCTTTTGGGCGTGAGCGACGGCGGACGTAAGATGGCGGCATGAAATACGGCCGCACGATCGTCATCGGCTTCGCGTGCACGCTCCTCGTTTGCGCGACACGCGTGCTCGTCGCGCAGAATCCGCTTCAACCGCTCGCCGAGCAGCCGCTCGCGCGCGAGACGCTGACGCCGGCGCCGCCGCGCGCGCCGGGCGAGGGCTTCGGTCCGTACGCGACGATGGTCGTCCGCGGCGCGATGCTCATCGACGGCACCGGCGGTCCGCCGCGCGGGCCGGTCGACATCGTCGTCAACCAGAATCGAATCACTGCGATCCGCAACGCCGGCACGCCGGGCATGCCGCTTCGGGCGAACCGCGCGCCGAAAGCCGATTACGAGATCGACGCCGCCGGCATGTACGTGATGCCCGGGTTCGTCGATCTGCACGTGCACGCCGGCGGCGCGCCGAAAAACCCCGACGCGGAATACCCATTCAAGCTCTGGCTCGCGCACGGCGTGACGACGGTGCGCGGCGTGCCGCTCGCCGACAACGCGCTCGCGGTGAAAGAGAAGGACCGAAGCGCGCGCAACGAGATCGTCGCGCCGCGCATCTGGAACTATCAACGTCCGGGCAGCGGGTGGGGCAAAGGGATTCCGCAGACGGTCGAGCAGGCGCACGCGTGGGTGAAATGGGCGAGCGAGAACGGCGTCGACGGAATCAAGCTCGGCGCCGAGTGGCCCGAGCTGATGGAGGTGTACTGCCAGGACGCGAAAGCGTACGGCATGGGCACGGTTGCGCATCTGCAGCAGACCGGCGTCGTGCAGGTGAACGCGATCAAGGCCGCGCGCATGGGCCTCGGCACCGTGACGCACTTCTACGGACACTTCGAGTCGCTGTTGAAGGACTACGTCGTGCAGCCGTACCCGGTGACGCAGAACTACAACAACGAGCAGGATCGCTTCGGCCAGGTCGCGCGGCTGTGGGACAAGATCTATCCGCCGGGCTCGCCGGAATGGAAGGCGTACCTCGAGGAGCACCTGAAGCTCGGCACCACGTTCGATCCGACGCTCACCATCTACTCCGCAGGGCGCGACGTGATGCGCTTCCGCGCCGCCGAGTGGCACGACAAGTTCACGCTCCCGTCGCTGATGGATTTCTACACGCCCGATCGCCAGAACCACGGCGCCTACTGGTACGACTGGACCACCGAGGACGAGGTCGCGTTCCGCAACTTCTACCAGGTGTGGTTCAAGCTGATGAACGACTACAAGAAGATGGGCGGCCGCGTCACGACCGGTTCCGATTCGGGGTTCATCTACCAGACCTACGGCTTCGGCTACATCAACGAGTTCGAGCTGCTGCAGGAAGCCGGCTTCCATCCGCTCGAGGTGATCCAGTCGGCGACGATGAACGGCGCGGCGACGCTGACCGACGCGCTCCGGCGCCAGGCCGCGAGCGAGCGCAAGCCAATCCCGCAGTTCGGCCTCGTGCGCGAAGGCATGCTCGCCGACATGGTGATCGTCGATCAGAACCCGCTGCAGAATTTCAAGGTGCTCTACGCGAACGGCACGATTCGCCTGAACGACAAGACCGGCAAGGTGGAGCGCGTCGGCGGGATCAAGTGGACGATCAAAGACGGGATCGCCTACGACGCGAAGAAGCTCGCCGCCGACGTGCAGGCGATGGTGGAGAAGCAGAAACGAGCGCGCGGGGCGAAGTCGACGACCGCGCAGTGAACTGCGTGGGGACTGGGGGACTACGCGACTACGTTCACGAGTCCCCGTCCGTAGTCCCCCAGTCCCCAGTCCCCTAGTCCCCAGTCCCCTAGTCCCCAGTCCCCTAGGCCCCTCTCATTTCTTCTCGTCCGCCGCCGCGACCAGCTTCGCCAGCATCACATTCGCCATCGCCCCGCCGGCGCCATCCCCCGTCACCGCGATATCCGGCACCAGCTTCACATTGTGCTCGCCGAGCGTCGCCGCGATCTGCAGCGCCGTAAACCCGCTGCCGCCAATCGCCGCGACGCCCGCCTTGTATGCATCGGCCTTCGCCGCGCCGACCGCGCGCACCGCCGCCGCCTCCGCCTCGCCGGCCAGCCGCACAGACGCCGCCTGCCCCTGCGCGCGCAGCTCGAGCGCGTTGCCCTCGCCGCGCGCCTGCTCCGCCATGGCGAGCGCGTTCTGCTGCGCCACCTTCACCATCTGCTCCGACCGCACCACCTCTCCCTGCAGGTTCGCGACCGCCGTCTCGCGCTCGAGCGCCTGCCGCTTGATCTGCGCCTCGCGCTGCACCTCGTAGGTCCGCTCGAGCTCCTCAGCGATCTTGCGATCGGTCTGCGTCTTCATCAGCTCCGCCGGCGGCGCGATGTCGCCGACGAGCGTGTCGATGCACTCGACGTCGTAGGCCTCGATCGCCTTGCGGATGTTCTCGAACGCCTGCCGCTGCCGCTCCGAGCGCGCCGACAGGAATTCGAGCACCGTCACCTGCTGCGCCGAGTTGCGGAAGTAATTGCCCACCGTCGGCTGCAGCACGTGATCGACCAGGTTCTGCATCGAGCCGACGCGCGAGATCACGCGCGGCGCGTTGCGCATGCCGATGTGGATGATCTGCGACACGTCGAGGCTGAACGAGAAGCCGTCCTTCGACCGCACGATGATCGACGACAGCCGCTCGTCGTAATGGTGCGCTTCGGTCCGCTGCGCCCAGTTCAGCACGATGTTGGTCGTCGGCACGAGCTCCACCTTCATCACCTTCGTGTTCAGCGGGTGCTTGCCGGGCAGCAGCGGCTCGACCCAGACGCCCTTGCGCCCGCGCTCGACCAGATCGCCGTGCGTGAACGCCTCGCCGGAGACGTCGAGATGTTCGCGCCCGACGTAGCTGACGACGACGCCGACGTAGCCGATCGGCACTTCGACGAGCGGCACCTGCTCCACCTGCACGAGCCACGGGTTCAGGTTCCACGAGCCGGAGAGCAGCACCTCCTCCTGCAGGCCGCGGCAGCCGCCGGCTTCGATGAACGCCTGGCCGCGCTGAAAGCTTTCATGTGCCGCGACGACCGGGCCGGCGAGATCGCCCGCCGGAATCGGACGCCCGTCGAGCATCGTGACGATGCCGACGCGATCGGGCTGCACCTGATAGACGCGCAGCTCGCTCGGCGCCATTCCCGCCTTCGCCGCGTTCGACGTCGTCACGACGTCGAAGAGCGCCGGGTTGATGCGGTACGTGCCGGCGGTCAACACCGCGAGCTGGCGGCCGCGCTCGCCGCCGCGCGTCAGGAACGCTTCGGCGTCCTGATAGTTGTCGCACGCGACCGTCTTGCCCAGGACGCGCTCGCTCGGCATCGCCGCGCCGTCCGCCGCGACCACGAGCGCGATCTCACCGGGGCGGACGACGATCGTCGGCACCTTGATGACCCGGTAGCGCCACCGCCACAGGCCAACGTGCCAGCCGGGCGGGAGCACCCGCGCCTGATACCCGGCCTCACCGTGGAGCGCGACGATGCGCCCGGAGGCGAGCGGCGGGCCGAAGCGCTTGACGATCAATCCCGATTCGTCGGCCGCGACGATTCGGACGCTCGAGGCGACTAGCGCGAAAGCCACGAGCGCCAGCGACGAACCGATCACCGTGGCCCAGAGATGTTCCCAGAGCAGGCTGAGCATGGCGTGCCGTCCTTTCGGGCGAACAGGCTTGCGTCCGCCGACCAGGTACACGGTGCATCGGGCGAGCCGGGCCGTTTCCGGCCATTTTCGACGCTTCGGTCGATTCTTTCGGTATTTAATTACTGATCAGTCAGTGTTCTAATACTGATGATGCGCAGCATCGTTTGGATGGGCATCGCGCCGCCGAAGATCGTGGCCGACAGGCTGCGTGCCGCCGGGATTCATGTCGAGCGGGAATTCGACGAGGCGCTCCCCGTCGTCGTGATGACGGCGACCGCGGCGAAAGTCCCGTCGACACGCGCCGAGCGCGGCCGCTGGCTGTGGATCTCGGGCACGCCGGCGCCGGCCGGACGTGCCGCGGACGCCGTCCTCCGCGGCGCGTACGACGTCGTGTCGCTCGATCGAGCCGGCGCGCTCGACGCGATCGTCGTGCGCGTCGACGAGATGCTCGCGCCCGAGCCGGCGCCGCCGGTCGCCGCGCACGTCGTGCAGGAGAGCGCGGCGTCGCGAGCCGTCGTGCGGCAGGCGGCGCGCGTGGCGGCGACGTCGATGTCGGTGCTGCTCACCGGCGAGACCGGCACCGGCAAGGAAGTGATGGCGCGGCTGATCCACACGTGGTCGCCGCGGCGCGATCGCCGGTTCGTGCCGATCAACTGCGCCGCGATCCCCGACGAGCTGATGGAGGCGGAGCTGTTCGGCTACGCGCGCGGCGCGTTCTCGGGCGCCGTGCAGGCGTACGACGGCCAGCTGATGGCAGCGGCGGGCGGCACCGTATTCCTCGACGAGATCGACGACACGCCGATCGAGACGCAGGTGAAGCTCCTGCGCGTGCTCGAGGATCGCGTCGTCAGCCGCCTCGGCGAGAACGTGTGGCACGAGGTGGATTTCCGGATTCTCGCCGCGACGAACCGCGACCTCGAGCCGCTCGTCGCCTCCGGCCGCTTCGGCGCCGACCTGTACGAGCGGCTCGCGATCGTGCGGATCCATCTCGCGCCGCTGCGCGAGCGCGTCGAGGATCTGCCGGGCCTCGCCCGTCACTTCCTCGATCGGTTCGCGCGCGAGCAGCAGCGGCCGGCGGTCGAGTCGATTCGCGCCGACGCGCTGCGCGCGCTGACGGCATATCCGTGGCCGGGCAACATCCGCGAGCTGCGCAACGTGATTTTCGAGACACTCGTGTACAAGCGCGCGGGACGCGAGCTGCTGCCGTCGGATCTGCCGCTGCGAATTCTGCGGCCGGCGGAGCCGTCCGATCGGCTCGTCGATCGCGGCCGCCTCCGGCAGCGGCTGCGCGCCGGGAGCCTCGATCTGCGCGAGGAACTCCGCGCGCTCGAGCGCAGCGCGCTCGAAGCGGCGCTCGAGGCGAGCGGCGGCAACGCGACGGAAGCGGCGCGCCTGCTCGGGACCGTCGGCCGCGGCGCCGCGCGCGATCCGGGCGGCACCGTGCGCGCCATGAAGCGAAGGCTCGGATATCGTGGGTGAGAACGGCGAGCCCCCAGCCCCCAGCCCTATTCGGCGCGCAGCGCCTCGAGCGGATGTATCCGCGTCGCGCGCCGCGCGGGGAGATACGCGGCGAGCAGCGCGGCCGCCGACAACACCGCCACAGCGATCAGCAGCACCGCAGGATCGAACGGGCTGACGCGGTACAGCAGGCCGCTCACCAACTTCCCGACACCGGCCGCGAGCAGCAATCCGATAGCCAGCCCGATTGCCGTGGTGCGCATCCCTTCGCCGAGCACGAGCCGCGCGACGTCGCGGCTCGTCGCGCCGAGCGCCATCCGAATCCCGATCTCCCGCGTGCGCCGCGCGACGTCGTACGCCTTCAGCCCGTAGACGCCGATCGCCGCCAGCACCAGCGCGAGCGCGCCGAACGTCGTGAACATCGTCGCCGCGGCGCGAACGCTCCACACCTCCAGGCTGCTCGCCCGGTGCGCCTCCATCGTCGTCGCCGAGAGAATGGGCAGCTGCGGATCGATCTCTTTGAGGTCACGGCGGATCGCGCCGAGCATCGTCGCGGCGTCCACGCCGGCGGCGGTGCGGACGTGCAGCGACATGATCGTGTTGAATCGCTGGCCGTAAGGGACGAAGACGTGCGGCTGCGGCGCGTCCTCGAACAGGTGGTGCCGCATCTCGGGCGCGACGCCGACGATCGTGTACGGCTCCGGCGGATCGGTGTCGCTGCGCGGCATCCGGATCTGGAGGCCGACCGGATCCTCGTCGCCGAACAGCTCGCGGGCGAGCCGCCGATCGACGATCGCGATGCGGGGCGCCGGGCCGGGCTCGTCTTCCGGCGGCGCGAACTCGCGGCCGCGCAGCATGGGCATCCGCAGCGTGTCGAAGTACCCGGACCCGACGACGACGAAGACGACGTGAACGCCGCGGTCGCCGTCGGTGCGGTGCACGGTGCGCCCTTCCGTCATCGACCCGAGCGGCACGGTCGACGCGAAGCTGACGCGCTCGACGCCCGCGATCGATCGGACGCGCGCGAGCACGGCGCGGTACGTCGACCGCACGCGCGTCTCATTGTAGCCGGCGAGGCTCGGATCGAGTCCGACGACGAGCTCGTGGTCGACGGTGAATCCGAGGTCTGCCGACGCGGCGCGGACCGCCGCGCGGACGAACAGGCCTCCGGCAGCGACGAGCGCGAGCGAGACGGCGAGCTGCACGACGAGGAGCGACGGTCCGGTGCCCATTCGGCGGACGCCGGCAGCCGGCTCACCTTTCAGGTCGCCGGCGAGCGCGGGGCGCGACAACGACCACGCCGGTCCCGCGGCGAAACAGAGCGTGCTGAACGCGGCGAAGGCGAGTCCGGCCGACGCGAGGCGCGACGACGGATCGATCACGACGTCCACGCCGAGGGGAAGCGCATCACCGAACCAGGACGCCAGCGCGCGTGTGGTCCACGCGCCGACGACCGCGCCGATGGCGGCGCCCGTCAGCGACAGCGCGAACGCCTCGACGACGAGCTGCCGCACGATCCGCGCACGGCCGCTGCCCAGCGCCTGGCGGATCGCGATCTCGCGGCGCCGCGCGGTCCCCCGCGCGACGAGGAGGTTCGCGAGATTCAGGCAGGCGACGAGGAGCACGAGGAGCGCCATCACCATCAGCAGCGCGGAGATCGTCGAGATCGACGAATCGTTTTCCGGCCGCGACCCGACGCTCATCTGCGACAGACGGCCGATCGACAGCTCCTGATCGCGATCGCTCCCCGGAAAGTCGCGCGCGAGCTGCGCGGCGACCGCGTTCAATGCGGCCGTCGCGGCGCCGGCCGTCACGCCCGGCTTGAGCGCACCCGCGAGGTTCAGCGCGTAGTTCATGCGATCGCTGAGACCGCTCGCACGCGCCTTGAACATCTCGTTCGTCACGTCGTCGTAGCTGCCGAGCGGAAACCACCACTGCGGTGACACGAGCGTCATCGTCCCTGTGAACCCGCGCGGCGCGACGCCAACCACGGTGAACAGCGAACCGTTCACGCGGAACGTGCTGCCGACGAAGTCGCGCGCGAGGCCGTGGCGCTGCCAGACGGAGTACGACGCGATCGCCACCTGCGCATGCGCGGCGGGACGCTCCTCGTCCGCCGTGAACGTGCGGCCGGCCGCCAGCGGCACCCCGAGCGTGCTGAAGTAGTTCGACGACACCATCGACGCGAACATCTGCTCGACGTTGCCGCCCTCGTGGATGCCGACCGTGGTGAACGAGTGCGCAAGCAGATCGTCGAACACGCCGCGCGTGCCATCGCGGAGGTCGGCGTAGGTGAGAAACGAGAAGTCCCTGTAGCTGTCGGGCTTCACGCGATCGCGGCTGAAGACGGCGACGACGCGATCGATGCGCCCCGGGCGCGGCTGCAGGACCAGCGCGTTGACCACCGAGAACACGCCGGCGTTGACGCCGATGCCGAGCGCGAGGATGCCGATGGCCGCGAGCGTGAACCCGGGCGTCCGCCGGAGCAGACGAAGGCTGTGACGGAAATCCTGAAGCATCGCGCCCCCGCTATGGACCCGGTGTCGTGACGACGAGCGGGCGCGCGGCGGTTCTCGGATCGACGCCCGATCGCTTCGTCACGCGCCGTCCCTTCGGGCTCATCGTCGTCACCTCGAGGTCGACGCGCGCCGCGCCTGCCGTGGCGACGTGCACCGGCATCACGTTCTGCGAACAGTAGCCGCCGCCCGTGTCCACGAGCCCCGACGAGATCAGCCGACGCGTGCCCGCCGCGTACACGCGGACTTCCGCGCCCGGCTTCGTGTGGCGGCCGCGCGCGTCCACGACGTCGATCGCGAGCGATTGGCGCGCGGCCGCGGCGTCGAGCAGATTGCGCAGCAGATAATGTCCGCCTTTTGCATCGTTGTTGGCGAGCGCGAGATCGAGCGCGCCGTCGCCGTCGAAATCCACCCACTGCACGCCGTGGCTCGCGTCGTGCTCGGCGACGATCGCCGGCAGCGCCTCGCGGAAGCCGGCGCGCGTGTTGAGGAACAGGTGATCCGGATAATGCGTCTCGGCGGCGAGAAAGCCGGCGACGTACAGATCCGGCCGGCCGTCGTTGTCGACGTCGCTCCACGACGGCGTCGTCGCGTGCTGCTCGAAGAAGAGCCCGACCGACGTGGTGACGTCGACGAAGCGGCGGCCGCCGTCGTTGCGATACATCGCGCTCGGACCGTAGTTCGCGACGAAGAGATCGAAGAACCCGTCGCCGTCGAAATCGGCGACGGCCGCGCCGACGCCGCCGAACTCGGCCGAGCGGCGCGGCGCCTCGACGCCCCACTCGCGCGCGACGTCCACGAAGCGGCCGCCGTCGTTCCGGAACAGCCCGTTCGTGTCGCCGTTCTGGTTCGCGGCGAAGAGATCCAGATCGCCGTCGCCGTCGACGTCGAACCAAGCGGCGCCGACGGTCTTGCGCGGATCGCCGATGCCTGATTCGACGGTCACGTCCGTGAACCGCGCGCCGTCGTTGCGAAAGAGCCGGTTCGGCTTGTCGCGGAACGCGACGAAGAGATCGAGATCGCCGTCGTTGTCGTAATCGATCCACGAGACCTGGCGCGTGACGCCGGTCGCGTCGACGCCCATCGCTGCGGCCACGTCGGTGAAGTGCCGCCCGTTGCCGTCGTTGCGATACAGCTTGTTCGGCGTGCCGTCGATGAACCCGACGTACAGATCGACGTTGCCGTCGGCGTCGAAGTCGCCCCACGCCGCGGCGCGCGTCTCGACCGCGTCGGCGATGCCGACCTCGGCCGCGATGTCCTGGAACCCACCGTGATCCTGTCGGTAGAGGCGATTGGGCCGGCCGCGAAAGCCGACGAACTCGTCGAGGTCGCCGTCGTTGTCGACGTCGGCCCACGCGTTCGGCATCGCGCCGCTCGCCGAAAACAGATCCGGCTGCACGAGCGCGAACCGCGGCCCCGCGTCGCCCGCCAGCGCGCAGACCGCCAGCGCGCCGACCGCGAGCGGCGCGGCCGCGCGGATCGCCCTCGGCAGGATCACATCTGCACTTTGAACGGGACCGACGCCACCGTCTTGTCCCACATGATCGTAAGGCTGCCGCCGGCGTCGGTCATGTCGGTGAAGTTCCACGTGAGCTGATCGACGGCGAACGGCAGCGTCGACACTTTCATCGGCGCGCGCACCACATCCTTGGCCGGCGTGTAGCCGTACGCACCGAACACCTCGCCCGTCTTGGCGGAGTCGTTCTTCGGATCGAAGGTCGTGGCCGCCTTCCAGGTGGACACGATGAGCGTCCAGTTGTTCGGCTTCAGATCGATGAACAGCGTGTAGGTGCCCGGCGCGATCGTCTTCCCGTTGAGCACGAGCGGCACTTCCGTCTTCAGCTGCGTCGACACGTTCGCGCCCGCGCGCCAGACCGGCGCGTCGGGGTTCACGCCCTTGCCGTAGCCCTCGCCCGTTCCAGCGAACAGGTCGCGCCCGCGCTTGATCGGACGGCCGTAGGTGATCTCGATCCACTTGCCGCCTCGATAGACGGGCTCGGCGCCGCTCGTGTCGTACTTCCCGCCGACCTGCGTGGCCGACGTGCCCGCGGGGCTCGCCGGGCGCCCGCCCTGCGCAAGGATCGCGGCGCTCGCGAAAAGCACCGCAGCTGCGGCCGCCATCACTCTGGATGTCATGCGTCGTTCCTCCAGTAGAATTTCCGCCGTGCCCCCTCGCCCTGACGACGACGTCACGATTGGCGCGCCGGCGGTACGGACTGTGGCGCCGGCGCCCACGCCCGGATCGGGTGGCTACGCGCCGGGGGCGGTCGTGGCGTCGCGCTACCGGCTGGTGGCGCTGCTCGGCCGCGGCGGCATGGGCGAGGTCTATCGCGCCGAAGACCTCACGCTCGAGCAGCCC
>Ga0075434_100000099_pt1 | contig 48394 bp, 51 predicted proteins | sample RhiMethybrSRZTD3_FD_75298 | JGI IMG/M metagenome (GOLD analysis project Ga0075434, IMG submission 75298) | Populus rhizosphere microbial communities from Tennessee, USA - Rhizosphere MetaG P. TD hybrid SRZTD3 | ecosystem: Host-associated > Plants > Roots > Rhizosphere > Soil | place: USA...
GAGGAGATCAGCAAGTTCGTCGCATCCCGGGAGCGCGTGCGCCTCCTGCTGCGCATCTCGTTCCGCAACCCCGATACGATCCTGGACCTCTCGCGCAAGTTCGGCTGCGACGCGGACGCGGCAATCGGCCTCGTGGAGCACGCACAGCGCTCGGGACTCCGCGTGGTGGGTCTCTCTTTCCACGCGGGCTCGCAGCTGCCCCGCCCGGACAAGTACGTCGAAGCCATCGACACTTGCGGCCGCCTGATTCGCGAGGCGGCGCTGCGCGGACTGCCGCCGCTCGAGCTGCTCGATATCGGCGGCGGCTTCCCGATCGACTACCTCGAGCCGGCGCCGCCGATCGCGGATTTCTGCGCGCCGATCCGCGCCGCGCTCGCGCAGCTCCCGAAGGGCATCCGCGTGATCGCCGAGCCGGGCCGCTTCATCTGCGGGCCCGCGGCCATTGCAATCTCGACCGTGATGGGCCGGGCACAGCGCGAGGGGCGCTGGTGGTACTACCTCGACGACGGCATCTACGCGACCTACAGCGGCCAGCAGTACGACAAGATGCGCTTCCCGATCGAGCCGTTACGCGGCGTCGACCGGCTGCGCGTGCCCTGCGTGATCTCCGGACCGACCTGCGACAGCCTCGACGTCATCGCCGAGGACCTGCCGATGCCGGTCCTCGAGATCGGCGAGCGGCTCGTGGCCCGGCAGATCGGCGCATACACCATGGCCTGTTCGACGGATTTCAATTTCTTCCCGCGCGCGAAGGTGATCGCGGTCAATGTCGAGCGCACGGCCGGCTGAGCCGACCTGCGGCTGCGGGTCGCGGCGGCGCGCCATGGTCGCGCTCATATCGGCGGCGGCGGCCACCGTCCTTCCGGCGCGCGCGGATGTCGGCGCCGGCAGCCGTCTCGTCCTCGTCAACACGCACACAGGCGAAATCCTGGACACCGTATTCCGGGACGCCGCGGGCTACCGCGCCGGCGAGCTCGGCCGGCTCGATTGGCTGCTCCGCGACTACCGCACGGGCGACGTGCTGCCGCTCGATGCGCGGCTCTTCGACCTTCTGAGCGATCTCGCAACGCGTGCGGGCGTCGAGCCGCGCTACGAAGTCATATCGGGTTTTCGCTCAGCCGCAACCAACGCCATGCTGGTCGCGACCACGGACGGCGTCTCGTCGCGGAGCCTGCACATGGAGGGCAAGGCGATCGACGTGCGGCTTGCCGGGCTCCCGATCGAGCGCTTGCGCGACCTCGCGCTCGCGAGGGGCGCGGGCGGCGTCGGCTATTATCCGGTCTCGGACTTCGTGCACCTCGACGTCGGCCGGGTGCGGAGCTGGTCGGGCTAGCGGAAGGAGGATTCGATGCCGAGCGCGTTCTGGCAGGCGGCGGGCCTGCTCGTGCTGTCCAACGTCTTCATGACGTTCGCCTGGTATGCGCACCTCAAGACGCTCGGCGGCAAGCCGTGGTTCGTGGCAGCGCTCGTGTCCTGGGGCATCGCGCTCGTCGAATACCTGTTCCAGGTCCCGGGCAACCGCATCGGCTACACGGTCATGAGCCTGCCGCAGCTCAAGATTCTGCAGGAAGTCATCACGCTCCTCGTCTTCGTGCCCTTCGTCGTGCTCTACATGAAGCAGGGCCTCAAGTTCGACTACCTCTGGGCGGGCCTGTGCATCGTAGGTGCGGTCTACTTCGTGTTCCGGAGCGCATGACGACCTCGATCCACCGGCGCGTCGACGCCCTGCGGGCGGGCCGCGACCCGGCCTTCGTCGCGCGCCTGTCCTCGGGCTGGGCCGTGCTCGGCGAGCGCCAGTTCCTCCCCGGCTACTGTCTGCTCCTGCCGGACCCGGTCGTGCCGACGCTGAACGCGCTGCAGGGCGGCGAGCGGGCCGCGTTCCTCGCCGACATGGCCTCGCTCGGCGACGCCGTGCTCGCGGTCACGCGGGCGCTCCGCATCAATTACGCGATCTACGGCAACGTCGACCCGGCGCTGCACGCACACGTGATCCCGCGGTTCGCGGACGAGGCACCGGCGCTCCGGAAAGCGCAGCCCTGGGCCTACGACTGGGATGCGGCGCCGGCCTTCGACCTCGACCGGCACCGCGACCTGCGCGACCGCATCCACGCCGCGCTCGGCCACGCCCCTTGAGCGCCATGCCATGAAAGTCGTCTACACGCCGCTGCACGCCCGCCACGACGGCGGGATGGAGATCCACCGCGGCGAGTTCGTGCCGACATTCGAGATGCCGGCGCGTGCGGAGATGATCCGCGCGGCCGTCACGGCCGCAGGCCACGAGATCGTAGCGCCGCGCGACATCCCGGAATCACGCGTACTGCGCGTGCACGATCCGGCATTCATCGAGTTCCTCCGCGGCGCCTGGGCGCGCTGGGAGGCGGAGGGCCGCGAGGGCTGCATGCTGCCGAGCGGCTTTCCCGCGCGCGGCCTGCGCCAGGACCGCGTGCCGGCCGGCATCAGCGGCGCCATGGGCTACTACTCGTTCGACTCGAGCTCGCCGATCGTGAAGGGAACCTGGGACGCGGCGCTCGCCGCGGCGCGCTCGGCGATGACCGCGGCGGCGCTCGTCTCGGAGGGAGACCGCGCTGCGTTCGCGCTCTGCCGACCGCCGGGGCATCATGCCGGCCGGAGCTTCTACGGCGGATACTGCTTCCTCAACAACGCGGCCCTCGCCGCGCAGTACCTGCGCGACGAAGGCTGCGCCCGGGTCGCCATCGTCGACGTCGACTATCACCACGGCAACGGCACCCAGGAGATCTTCTGGGAGCGCGACGACGTCTTCTTCGTCTCGCTGCACGGAACGCCGGACACCGAATACCCGTACTACCTCGGCTACGCCGACGAGCACGGGGCCGGTCGCGGCGAGGGATTCACGCTCAACCTGCCGATGGCGGAAGGCACGGGCTGGGACGGCTATTCAGCCGCGCTCGCAACCGCGCTCGATGCGGTGCGCCGGTTTCGGCCGGATGCGCTCGTCGTCTCGCTCGGCGTCGACACCTACGAGGCCGACCCGATCAGCGAATTCAAGCTGAAGACCAAGGACTACCCGCGAATCGGCGCGGCGCTCGCATCGCTCGGCCGCCCCACGGTGCTCGTGCAGGAAGGCGGATACGCCGTCGAGGACATCGGCGTCAACGTCGCCGGCGTCCTCGGCGCCTTCCCGTAGACTAGGCGCATGTCGGTCAGCAATGACTACCGCGACTTCGTCCTCGAACAGCTTGCGCCCGCCGGGCGCGTCACCTCGCGCGCCATGTTCGGCGGCGTAGGCCTCTACCTCGACGGCCTTTTCTTCGCGCTGATCGACGACGACACGCTGTTCTTCAAGACCGACGAAGCGACGCGCAAGCGCTATGAAAGCGCGGGCTCGAAGGCGTTCTGTCCTTATCCGGACCAGCCGGATCAGTCGATGGGTTACTGGGCGGTGCCCGCGGAAGTGCTCGAGGACTCCGACGAGCTCGCCGCCTGGGCGCGCGAGGCCATGGGCGTTGCGCTCGCCCGGAAGACCCGCCGGCCCGCCCGGCGACGCGTGAGCGCGCGCAGTCGCAGGATCCGCCGATGAAGGCGAGCCCCGAGGATGCGGGCCTCGCCTGGCGCCGCGACTGGGAGCCGCGCTTCCGGCAGTTCGTCGCGGACCAGCCCGGCGCGGACCCCGGCCACGGCCTGGTGCACCTCGAGCGCGTCGTGACGACGGCGCTCCGGCTCGCCGCGGAGGAGGGCGCTCGAATCGAAGTGGTACTGGCTGCCGCCTGGCTGCACGACTGCGTGCACGTCGCCAAGGATTCGCCGGACCGCGCCCGCGCCTCGCGGCTCGCGGCCGACCATGCGTACCGCTTCCTCGAGTCCGCCCGCTATCCGGCCGACGCATTGCCCGAAGTGCGGCATGCGATCGAGGCGCACAGTTACTCGGCCGGCATCGCCCCGCGCACCGTCGAGGCGAAGGTCGTGCAGGATGCCGACCGGCTCGATGCGCTCGGCGCCATCGGCGTCGCGCGCTGCATCGCGGTCGGCGCCGCGCTCGGCCGTCCGCTCTACGAGACCGACGACCCTTTCTGCAGGTCGCGCGCGCCGGACGACCTCGGCGCTTCGGTGGATCATTTCTACACCAAGCTGCTGAAGCTTGCGGGCACGATGCAAACCGGCGCCGGCCGCCGCGAAGCCGAGCGGCGCACGGCTTTCATCCGCGCCTTCATCGCGCAGCTCGAGTCGGAGATCGTCCCGTGAGCCGCGTGTCCGCGGGAGAGGCGCTCCGCAGGCTCCGCGAGGGCAACGCGCGCTTCGCGACGAACGCACGGGGCACCGGCACGCTCATCACCGCCGCGCGCCGCGCCAAGCTGACCGCAGCACAGGAGCCCTTCGCGATCGTGCTCGGCTGTTCCGACTCGCGCGTGCCGGTCGAGCTCGTCTTCAACCAGGGCCCGGGGGACCTGTTCGTCATTCGCGTCGCGGGCAACATCGTCGCACCGTCCCTGATAGGCAGCGTCGAGTTCGCGGCGGACCGCTTCGGCACGCGGCTCGTGGTGGTGCTGGGCCATGCGTCCTGCGGCGCGATCGCGGCGACCATCGAGGAGCTGCACCGGCCGACGCCGAACCCATCGCCGAACCAGCGCGCCATCGTCGAACGGATACGGCCCGGCGTCGAACGAGCCGTCGCGAATCATGCAGCCGAGGGCGCGCTCGCCGTCGAGCACGCGGCGATGACCGCGAACGTGCGTGCTTCCGTCGAGCAGCTGCAGCACGGCTCGCGGATCATCGAAGGCCTGATCGCGAGCGATGGCCTCGTCGTGACCGGCGCCTGGTACTCGCTCGAGACCGGAAAGGTCGAGTTCCTGGACGAACCGTTACCGGCTTAGCGCCGCTGTGAATGTCGCGGCATCCACGTTGCCCCCCGAGAGGACGATGGCGACGGTGCGGCCCGCGATCGGCAGCTTGCCGGCGAGCACGGCGGCGAGTCCCACGGACCCGCCCGGCTCGACGACGAGCTTGAGCTGCCGGAACGCGCGCGCCATGGCCGTCTCAACCTCCAAGTCGCTGACGGTCAGGGCGCCGGCGAGCAGGCTGCGGTTGATGGCGAAGGTGAGCCGGCCCGGCGGCGAAATCTGCAGCGAATCGCAGATCGAGCGTGCTTCCGGCGGATTGGGAAGCGGCTGGCCCGCGGCGAGCGACCGCCGGGTGTCGTCGAAAGCCTCGGGCTCGACGGCGTACAGAGCGGCCGACGGCGCGAGTGCACGCACGGCGACCGCCGTGCCGGCCATGAGTCCGCCGCCGCCCGTCGGCACGAGGACGAGGTCGGGCGTCACGCCTTGCTCGGCCGCCTGCTGGATCAGCTCGAGCCCCACCGTGCCCTGGCCCGCAATGATGTGCGGGTCGTCGTAGCTCGGCACGAGCGTGGCGCCGCGCTCGGCGACGATCTTGCGCGCGATCTTCTCGCGGTCCTCGGTAAATCGGTCGTAGAGCACAATTTCGGCGCCGAATGCACGCGTGTTCTCGAGCTTGATGGCGGGCGCATTGGAGGGCATCACGATGGTCGCCGGGATGCCGAGCATCTTTGCCGCGGCGGCGACGCCCTGGGCGTGGTTGCCGGAAGAAAACGCGACGACGCCGCCTCTCCGCTGCCCGGCATCGAGCAGGACCAGGCGGTTGTACGCGCCGCGGAATTTGAACGAGCCTGTGCGCTGGAGCGCCTCGACCTTGAACAGCAGGCGTGCCCCCGTCAGCTCGTCGAACGGCGTCCCGGCAAGCAAGGGCGTGCGACGCGCGACGCCGGCAAGCCGGCTCGCGGCGGCCTCGACCTCCGCAAGGCCGGGCAGGGCGGGAAGTTCGTGCGAGTCGTTCACCGGATGCTATGGTAGCCGCATGCAGGGGACCTTGCGCACGGCGCATCTCGTCGTCGGCGCGATCGCCATTGTCGCGTTCCTGATCACCGGAATGCTGATGAACGCGCACCAGCCGCCGGTCATGCAGATGGACTGGGACCAGCGGCTGCTCTTCAACTCGCGGCACATCTACCTGATGGCCGCGGGCCTCGTGAACCTGGCGCTCGGGACACGCTACGGGCTGCCGCCTTCGCGGGCGCGGCAGGCGGCCGCCATCTTCGGCTCGCTGCTCGTCTTCGCGAGCACGGTGATGCTCTTCTTTGCATTCTTTGCCGAGCCGATGGCCGGCCGCTGGCCTGGCCGGCTGAGCGGCTTCGGCCTCTTCGCGCTTTTCGGTGGCGTGCTGCTGTACGTGTTGGCGAGCCTTCACAGGAAACCGGTGCCGTCATGACCGACCCGATCTGGATGCCCTGCGCCGCGCTCGTGGGGCTGACGGCGCTCGTCTGGGTGAAGCTCTACGTGGACCGCCTCGGCGAGATGCGCGCGCGCGGCGTCGCGCCGCAGGCGCTCTCGACCGCGCGCGCAGCGGCCGGGCAGCTCGAAAGCACGCAGGCCGCGGACAACTTCCGCAACCTCTTCGAAGTTCCGGTCCTGTTCTATCTCCTCTGCGTAGCGATCGCGCTGAATGGCGGTTCGACGCCGGCCTTTGTCGCGGCGGCCTGGGGATACGTGGGCCTCCGAGTCCTGCACAGCCTGATCCACGTCACGTACAACCGCGTGGTCCACCGGTTTCTCGTCTACGTGGCGAGCACGCTGCTCCTGTTCGGGACGTGGGCGGCGTTCATCGCAAAGATCGCTGCATGAGCGGATTCGAGGGCCGCTGCCTCTGCGGGGCCGTGCGCTTCGCGGTGACGCCGCCGACGCTCTTCTTCGCGCATTGCCACTGCCGCTGGTGCCGCGAGGCGCATGGGGCGGCCTTCGTGAGCTGGGTCGGCGCGGCCGAGGAGCGTTTTCGCTACCTGTCCGGTTCCGCACAGCCCACGTGGTACCAGTCCTCCCCGCAGAGCCGGCGGGGCTTCTGCCCGAAGTGCGGCACGAGGTTGTTCTTCGCCTCGACGGTCTGTCCCGGGGAGATTCACGTCGCGCGTCCCGCGATCCCGGGACCGATCGACCGCGAGCCGCAGTGCCACGTGTTCTACGACCAGCACGCCGAGTGGGCCGAGATGAGCGACGCGCTGCCGCGCTACGCGACCGACGACCCGGGGCTCGCGAAATTCAAGGCCGTGAAGCGGCCGGACTGAGCGCCGCAAAGCTCTCGACCGGTTCCGAGCAGACCGGCCCGCGGCACACGTAGGCGACGGTCCGGCCGCGCGGCGTCTTGTTCGCGATCGCTTCGGGCAGCCCGGTCGCGCCCGACGGGATCGCGATGACCATGCGGCGCGGCGCGTACCTGCGGCCGAGCGCCGCCTGCCACTCGCCGAGCTCCTGGCCGCTTCCGCGAACCACCACGATCTCGGCGGGCGCGAGGAACTCGTCGAGCGCGTTGAGCAATGCGGCATGGTGCTCCGGCGCGCGCGCGAGCGACGGGAAGCCGCCGCGGACCGCGGCCTCCGCGGCGTCGAGATAGCGCGCTTCGCCCGTCAGCCAGCCGAGGCGCGCAAGCGCTTGTGCGGCGACGCCGTTCCCAGAAGGCGTGGCGTCGTCCACGTAAGCTTTCGGCCGGTAGAGCGGAGGGTCCTGGCCCGAGGCGGTGAACCAGAACCCCCCGAGCTCGCGGTCGGCGAAATCCGCCAGGAGGCGCTCCGCGATTGCGAGCGCGAAATCCAGGTCCTCAGTGCGAAACCTCGACTGCAGCGACTCGAGGAGGGCATCGAGCAGGAAGGCGTGGTCGTCGAGGTAGGCCGGATGACGGGCCTCGCCGTCCTTCCAGCTGGCATAGAGCCGACCGCCGCGCCAGCAGTGGCTGCGCAGGAAGTCAATCGCCTGCTGCGCGGCTTCGGTCAGCTCCGGCGCTGCGAGAAGTCGCCCGGCGATTGCGAGGCCGCGGATCATGAGGCCGTTCCAGGCCGTCAGGATCTTGTCGTCGAGGCCGGGGCGGACGCGCGTGCCGCGTTCGGCCAGGAGTTTCGCGCGCGCCGCGTCCAGCAACGACCGGGCCTGCGCCTCGGGGAGGCCCAGTTCGCGCGCGACCTCCGGGAGCGCGACGAAGCCGTGCAGGTGCCAAGCACCCTCGAAATTCGGCTCGCGGTCGAGGCCGAAGCGCCGTGCCAGCACGCGGTACTCGTTGGGCGTGAGCAGCTTCTCGACCTCGCCGCGCTGCCAGACGTAAAAGCGCCCCTCATGACCTTCCGAGTCCGCGTCGAGCGCGGCGTGAAAGGCGCCCCCCAATGCGCGCATCTCGCGCAGCGCCCAGCCCGCGGTTTCGAGCGCCGCCTCGCGAAGCCGCGCATCGCCCGTCGCCACGAACGACTGCGCGAGGAGCGCGAGCAGGGGGCCGTTGTCGTAGAGCATTTTCTCGAAGTGCGGGATCATCCAGATCGGATCGACGGAATAGCGGCAGAAGCCGCCGCCCAGCTGGTCGAAGATCCCGCCTTCCGACATGCGGCGCAGCGTCAGCACCGCCATGTCGAGCGCATCGCCGTCCGCGACCGGGCCGGCGGACGTCGCGGCCCAGGCGCGCAGCAGGAACTCGATGGAGGCCGCGTGCGGAAATTTCGGCGCCGGCCCGAAGCCGCCATATCGCGGGTCGAAGCTCATCGCGAGCTGCTGGCGCGCACGCTCGAGCGGCTCGCGGGTGGGCGCTTCGCCCGGATTCGCGGCCGGAGGAAGGAGCTCGCCGAACACGCCTCGCAACGCCGCGTTCTGCGTCGCGACGCTCGCGCGCTCGTCGCGGTAGAAGCCGGCGACCCGTTCGAGGAGGTCGGCGAAGGCCGGCATGCCGTAGCGCGGGCGGTCGGGAAAGTACGTGCCGCCGAAGAAGGGCGTGAGGTCGTCGGGCGCCAGGAACATGGTGAGCGGCCACCCGCCGCCACGCTGCGTGAGGAGCTGGTGCGAGAGCTGGTAGACCTTGTCGAGGTCGGGGCGCTCCTCGCGATCGACTTTCACGTTGACGAAGAGCCGGTTCATTACGGCGGCGGTCGCTTCATCCTCGAAGGACTCGTGCGCCATCACGTGGCACCAGTGACATGCGGAGTAGCCGATCGACAAGAGGATCGGGCGGTCAAGCTCCCGCGCCTTTGCGATCGCGTCCGGTCCCCAGGGATACCAGTCGACCGGATTCGCCGCGTGCTGCAGGAGGTAGGGGCTCGTTTCGTCCGCGAGCCGGTTGCGCGGCCCCGCGGGTGGTTCGCCGTGCATGGACGCCGCCGCGGTCGGTTAGAATTGCGTTCACTATAGCCACCGCGCTGCGTCCCCGCATGTCGAGCACACCTGAGCCCGCCGCCGCGGCGGCCACGAGCCTGTCGCCGCTCGCGCTGAAGCCGCGGGAAGAGCGCCGCCTGCAGGCGGGACACCTCTGGATTTTTTCCAACGAAGTCGACGTCGAGGCGACGCCGCTCACCGCGTTCACGCCGGGCGACATCGTGCAGGTGCGCTCGAGCGGCGACCGCTTCCTCGGCTACGCCTATGTCAATCCGAGGTCGCTCATCAGCGCGCGCGTGCTGGGGCGCGACCCCGACTATCCACCCGGCAAGTCGCTGCTCGTGCACCGGTTGAAAGTCGCGCTCGCACTCCGCAAGCGGTTCCACGTCGAGCCGTTCTATCGCCTCGCTTTCGGCGAAGGCGACCTGCTGCCCGGCCTCGTGGTGGATCGCTATGGTGACGTGCTGGTCGCGCAGGCGGCGACGGCCGGCATGGACGCGATGAAAGGCGATATCGAGGACGCCCTCGTCAAGGTCGTCGCGCCGAAGGGGCTCCTCTGGAAGAACGACTCGCCGATGCGCGAGCTCGAGGGTCTCGAGCGCGGCGTTGCGACCGCGTTCGGCACGGTTCCCGACTACGTCGACGTGCCCGAGGGCGGCGTGAACTTCCACGTGCCGCTCGCGGCGGGCCAGAAGACCGGCTGGTACTTCGACCAGAGCGCCAACCGGGCGCTCGTCGCGCGTCACGCCGCCGGCGCGCGCGTGCTCGACGTCTTTAGCTATGCCGGCGCGTTCGGGCTGCAGGCGAAGCGCGCGGGCGCCGCCGCCGTGACCTGCGTAGATTCCTCGAAAGGCGCGCTCGAGGCCGCCTCGGCGACGGCCGACGCCAACGGCCTCGAGGTCGAGCTGCTTGAGGGCGATGCGTTCGAGACGCTCGAGGCGCTCGCCGCCGAGCGCCGGCGGTTCGACCTCGTGGTTGTGGACCCGCCGGCGTTCATCAAGCGCAAGAAGGACCATCCGAAGGGACTCGCGGCGTACCGGCGGATCAACCAGCTCGCGATGCAGCTCATCGACCGCGACGGCCTCCTGATGTCCTGCTCCTGTTCGTATCACCTCGCTCCGGGCGAGCTCGTCGACGCAGTTCAGCGCGCGGCGCGGCACCAGGGCCGCTTTGTGCAGCTGGTCTCCGTCGGCGGCCAGGCGCCGGACCACCCTGTGCATCCCGCGATCGACGAGACACGGTACCTGCGCGCCTTCCTGTTCCGCGTGAGCGGCGGATGATCAACTATCCCGACATCGACCCCATCGCGTTCGCGATCGGGCCGTTCGAAGTTTTCGGCCGCACGATGGGACCGATCGCGGTGCACTGGTACGGCCTCATGTACGTCGTCGGCTTCATCGCCGGCTGGTGGCTCGCGCGCCGCCGGGCCGCGATGCCCGGCTCGACCTGGAAGGCGGTGGACGTCGACGACCTCATCTTCTTCGCGGCGGTCGGCGTGATCCTTGGAGGCCGGCTCGGCTGGATCCTCGTGTACGGGTTCGACACGATCCGCGCGGACCCGCTCAACATCATCCGCGTGTGGCAGGGCGGCATGTCCTTCCACGGCGGCCTCGTCGGCGTCATGGCCGCCGTGGCGCTCTTCGCGCGGCGGCGCGGCCGGAACATCGCGGACGTTTTCGACTTCACCGCGCCGCTGCCGGCGATCGGGCTTTGCGCCGGGCGCATCGGCAACTTCATCAACGGAGAGCTCTGGGGCAAGCCGACGGACCTGCCCTGGGGCATGCTGGTCAAGGGCGAAGTCCTGCATCCTTCCCAGCTGTACGAGGCGGCGCTCGAAGGGGTCGTGATGTTCGTGATCCTCTGGTGGTTCACGTCGACCCCGCGGCCGCGGCTCGCACCCGCGGGTCTTTTCCTGGCGCTGTACGGGATCTTCCGCTTCGTCATCGAATTCGTCCGCGTGCCCGATGCGAACATCGGCTACCTGGCCTTCGGCTGGCTGACGATGGGACAGCTCTTGTCGTTGCCCGTGCTCGTCACCGGCCTTGCAATGCTCGGATGGGCGTACACTCGTCGCCAGCCTTCCGGGAACTACGCCTGAGATGCACGCCTATCTCGAGCTGATGCGCCAGATCCGCGACCACGGTGCCCGCAAGACGGACCGCACGGGCACGGGCACGCTCTCGATCTTCGGCGCGCAGCTGCGGTTCCCGCTCGCCGACGGCTTCCCGCTCGTCACGACGAAGCGCATCCACGTGAAGTCCGTGATCGAGGAGCTCCTCTGGTTCCTGCGCGGCGAGACGAACGTCCGCTCGCTGCAGGAGAAGGGCGTCCGGATCTGGAACGAATGGGCGGACGAGCGGGGTGAGCTCGGACCGGTCTACGGCCGCCAGTGGCGTGCCTGGGCGACGGCGGACGGCCGCCACGTGGACCAGGTCGCGCGCGTCATCGAGCAGCTTCGCACCGACCCGGACTCGCGGCGGATCATCGTGAGCGCCTGGAACGTCGGCGAGCTCGAGCAAATGGCGCTCGCACCCTGCCACTGCTTCGTCCAGTTTCACGTCGCGGACCGACAGCTCTCCTGCCAGGTCTACCAGCGCAGCGCCGACGTCTTCCTCGGCGTGCCGTTCAACATCGCGTCGTACGCGCTGCTGACGCACATCCTTGCACAGCAGGCGGACCTCTCGGTCGGCGACCTCGTATGGACCGGCGGCGACTGCCACCTGTACTTCAACCATCTCGCGCAGGCGGACGAGCAGCTCGCGCGCGAGCCGCTGTCCCTTCCGACGCTCGCGCTGCTGCGGCGGCCCGCGGATGTCGCGGACTACCGTTACGAGGACTTCCAGCTCCTCGGCTACGAGCCGCTCGCCGCGATTCGCGCGCCCGTCGCGGTCTGAGGACGGTTCATGGCGCGCGACGCGGTCGCGGTCGTCGCGATGGCGGACAACGGCGTGATCGGCCGCGACAACGAGCTGCCCTGGCGCCTCCCCGACGACCTCCGGCGTTTCAAGGCCCTCACGATGGACCATGCGGTCCTGATGGGGCGCAGGACCTGGGACTCGATCGGCAAGCCCCTCCCGGGCCGGCGCAACCTCGTGCTGACACGGGACCGCGCGTGGCGCGCGCAGGACGCCCTGCCGGTACATTCGCTGGAGGAGGCTCGCGCGCGCGCCGACGGCGCAACGCTCTTCGTGATCGGCGGTGCCGAGGTCTTCTCGCTCGCCTGGCCGATCGTAGGGCGGCTCGAGCTCACCGAGGTGCACGCGATGCCGGAGGGAGACGTTCGCCTTTCAGGATTCGACCGTCGCGACTGGCGCGAGGTCTCGAGAATCGAGCATGCGGCGGACGAACGGCATGCCGCGCCGTTCAGCTTCGTGACGCTCCTTAGGGAGCGTTGACGGTCAGCGTTGCCTGGCCGAGCACGCGCCCCTCGGCGCGCAGCTCGAGGCGGATCGGCGGCGAGCCTGAAAATTCCAGCACGCGCACGTGGCGACCGGCCAGGAGCTGAATCCCGACCTCGTCGCCCGCGGCCGTGACCGATGCGTCGTCCGCGCTTCCAGTGAGCGACGTCGCCGACGGGTCGATCTTCACGGCGAGCTCGCCGGGTGTCGCGGCCGACGATGCGATCTCCAGATGCAGGATTTCGCCATCGCTCCGGAGCGTGGCGTCGACTTCAATTCCTTCGGCCCGAAGCGATGCATGACGCTCCGCCGCTGCGACGGCCAGATCCTTGCCCGCGCTGACCGAGCCTTGCAACGCCTCGCCTGTCTGGCGCCCGTCGTTGACGTAGTAGGCGGCACCGACGACGAGGAGCCCGCCCACGAAAGCCGCGGCGATCCGGTAGGTCGAAAGCCGGTTCCAGCGGCCGGGCGCCTCGCGTGGCTGCGCCGGTCCCGCGATCACCACGTCGCGCAAGCCCGCCGGCGGCACGGCTGCCGGAATGTCGCGCAGGAGCTGGTCGGTGCGCTGCAGCTGCCCGTGCAGGCGCCGCGCTTCAGGATCCTGCAGGAGGAGGCGGGCCAACTCAGCCCGTTCGGCGGCCGAGAGGGCGCCGTCGAGGTCCGCCTGGATCAGGTCACGGAGGCGGTCGTTCGGAGCGCTCACAGCACGCCTCGCGTGGCGAGCCGGTCCTTGAGGAGCTGGCGCGCGGTGTAGAGGCGCGACTTCACCGTCTTCACGTCGATGTCGAGGATCTCCGCCATGGCCTCGTAGTCGCGCTCGACGAAGTATTTCAGCACGATCACGGCGCGATACTCCGGCTTGAGGCGGTCGATCGCGTCGAGCACGACGCCCCGGACCTGGTCGCCGTCCAGGAGATCCGGCGGCCCGGCGTCCTCCGTCGGGAGGCGCTCGTCAACGGGCTCCGCGCCGCGGGCGCGCGTGCGCAAGACGTTGAGCGATTCATTGATCGCCATCCGGTAGATCCAGCTGTAGAACTTGTATTGCGGGTCATAGCTCGAGAGGTTCTGCCAGGCCTTCAAAAAGACGGTCTGGGCGATGTCGCGGGCTTCCTCCGGGTCGCGCAACATCCTGAGCGCGACGTTGTAAACGGGCTTCTCGTACTCGGCCACGAGCCCGGCGAATGCGTGGGAATCGCCTGCCAGGCAGGCACGGACCCTCGCCGCGTCGACGTTCTCGCCCATATGAAATACACGTAAGGGCCCCGCAGGTTGGCGGGGCTTGGCGGGAGACCCCCGCTGCCCTGAACCTGCTCCGCTGTGGCCCAAATCCCTTAACATCCCCGTGGCGGCGTGCGGCGGTGGCCGGCTTGATGGGCCACTGTAGCCTCGGTCCGCGGCATGCCACAAGCGGAGCGGGCTTGTGGCAGCGATCCGGCCTGATAAGAGGGGAGCGGCCAGACTCTTGACCATGTCGACATTCCTGCAGGCTGTCGGGGTCGCCATGATTCCGTCGGTGGTATGGGGTTGGTTCTTCGTTTCACGCAATCCCGAGTCCCGCCAGTTGGTCGTCGTGACCTTCCTCCTGGGCACCCTGGCCGTGGTTCCCCTGCTGCTTTTCATGGCGGGCCTCGGAATCCAGCTCAAGACCTACGAGGCGGTGGCGGCCCAGGCCGTCAGCGGGTACTCCCTGCGGCAGGCGCTGGGCCTGCTGGCTTTCCTCGCGGCCGTCGCGCTGGTGCTGGTCGGCGTCTTCAAGCTGTTTCACATGATTGCGCGCCGGGTCCGGCGCCATTCCCTGCGCTTCGGCGCGATGCTGCTCGCTGCTGGCCTCCTCCTGGCGGCGACGCTCAGTTATCAGCAGCTGCGCGCAAGCCTGGGCTCCCTGGCTGCGCCGCTCACGGACGTGTTCCATTTCCTCGTGGTTTTCTCGCTCTTCATGTTCCTCCTGGAACGGCTGTCCGCGCGGACCGTCGCCAACGTCGCGGTCGCGACCCTCGCCGCCGTCCTCGTCCTCGTGTCGGTCAATGCGGGCACCGCATTCGAGGCGGGAGGCGGTTCCGAGCTCAGCTCGATTTCGACGATCTTCAGCCTTCCATTCGAGCTCGACCTCGTGCAGCAGGACAGCCTGACGCTGCGGATCCTCGACTTCATGCAGGTCTACGTGACCTTCGCGGTGACAGCGATCAGTACGCTGCTCGTGGTCGCACTGGTTCACCTGATCTACCTGTTGCACGAGAACCGCTGGATCAAGCTCCTGCACGGCCTCTCGCTCGCCTTTTTCGCGCTGCCGTTCCTGTCCTGGGCCGCGGGAAGCGTCAGTCCCGACCTGCCGCTGGCCGGCATGGTCCACTCCGCGCCACCGGGCGTCGAGATCGCGTGGTACGCCAACATCCTCTTGCTGGTCGCCCTGTCCGTCTGGTCAGTCGTCATGTTCGTCCGCCAGTCGGGCTCAGCCGCAGTCGAGCTCTTCACCGGCCTCTATGAGGAGCCGCTGAACTTCGTCGGGGTCGGCCTGTTCCTGACGGTGTTCATCGCGCTGTTTCACTGGCTCGGGTTGCCGGTCGCCGCCTTCAGCCTCATCTTCCTGGCGTTCGCCGAAGAGTATTCGAAGCACCTCATCGTCCGCTTTACCGACGACGACAGCATCCGGTCGATCAACGACTCGATCGAGTTCTCCATCATCGTGGGACTGGCATTCGCCTTCGCGGAGAACGTGCTCCTGTATTTCCCCCGGCTGCTGGCCGAGGGCGACACCCCGACGCTGCTGCTGCGCTCGGTGCTGACCGTGCTGATGCACGCGGTCGCCTCCGGCATCCTCGGCTATTTCTACGGGCTGGCCCACTTCTCGGCCGAGGAAGTCCGCCGCGGACACGGGGGCAGGGGAGACCTGTATCGATGGCTGCACCGGGTCTTCCTGTTCCGGCGGGAAAGCCTGTACCACGAAGCCAAGATGTTCGAAGGCCTCGTCCTCGCGGGCGCCTACCACGCGGCGTTCAACCTCGCGGCGGCACAGGGCCGCGTCACGACGATGCTCGTCCTGGTCGGTGGGGGCTGCGCGTTCCTTTACTACCTGCTGGGCCTCAAGGCGAACCGGGAGAAAATGGGCGGGATATCGCGGGCACGCGTCCACGATACCTACGTGCGGCGGCTGAAGAGGCGGACGAGCTAGAGGATCTTGAGCGAGAGCATCCACTCTTCGTCGAGCTTGCGGCCATCCTCGAAGCCGGCCGCGTACCCGAATGACAGGGTCATGTTCAAACGGCTCATCACCGTGAACCGAAGGTCGACCTGCGTGCCGGCGTTGTAGACGGTCCGGCGCCCGGACCCGTCGGCCGGCCTCGCGGCGAGCGCGCCGACGAAGATGGCCGGCCGCGCCCAGTCGAGGAAAAAGCCCGGAGAACCGATCTCCTCGAACCGGACCGGCGGCAGGTTCCACTCCAGCACGCTCTTGCCGAAGTCGCGGCCGGCGAGCGCGTCGATCTCGAAGCCCGGGAAGCTGTCGTACTCCCGGTAGCGCTTGACCTCGCCGTCGTCGACGTAGTTGTTGCCGAATCCGCCGAAGTAGAAGCTCGCGAGGCTGTTTTCGCGATTGCCGTCGGCGACGCCGGCGGAGTTGTACAGCCACACGGACGAATTCTTCAGCGGAAGGGCGAAGCCGAAATCGAGGCCGCCGCGGAACCTCGACACGGTGTCGCCGCCGGCCTGGTCGACGTTGGCGGCGAGCGCCCACCGGTAGCCCTTTTCATGGTCCACGGAGCCCTGTGAGCTGCGCGTGTCCGTGTACTCGAGCTTGGTCTCGCCCGAGACGATGTCGCTGAAGTCGGTCGGGACATTCTGGTTGAGCGGCAGCGTGTCGAGCCCGGTGAAATAGGCGCCGAGGATCGACAGGTCGAGCCTGCGCGGGTCGTCGAAGATGAGCGCCTTCTTGTACTCGCCCAGGAACGCGTCGCCCTTGCGGCTGCGCTTGGTGGGACCGAACAGGTCGTAGAAAAACGCGCCGTTGTGCCAGTACTCCCAGCGCCACTCCGGAGTCTCGTACCGCAGGTTGACGTGCGGCTTCTCTTCCGAGGGCAGCTCGTCGTCCACCGAGTAGCTGGCGGAAATATCGAACCGGTTCAACTGCGCGGGGTCCGCGAAGCGCATGTGATAACCGAGCGCAACGGAGTCCTTGTACCCCTCGACGACCGGATAGCCGTCCCCATATTCGAGCTCACGCATCGGCCGGTACTTGCCGCGGTGCGTAATCATCGGCTCGAGGTCGACATCCCCGGGCGGGCCGACGACCCACGTCTTGACCACCGGGTGCTTGCTCGCGAGCTGCGTGCCGAGGAATTCGATGGCGCTGACGTCCTCCAGCGGCTTCGGATCGATGATCGTCGGCGCAAAGCCGTTGCCTGTGTATTCCTGCACGACCAGCGTGCCATCCGCCATCGGGATCGGGCGGAAGTAACCGGTCTCCGCGTTGCTGACTGCCTCGAGCTCGCCGGTCGCGGGTTCGAAGCGGAATATGTTGGAAACGCCGGTGTAGTAGGAGCTGCCGTACAGGTACCGGCCATCGCGCGAGAATACGAAGCCCTCGGGAATGGCCTGGCCGAAGTCCTGGTGGGCAAAGGGCTCCACCTTGCCGGCCTCGAGGTCTGCCCTGCGAAACACGTTCAGTAACTGCTTGCCGTCGATCGTCCCGATCGACATGGACAGCATGGATCCGTCCGCCGACACGTCGAGCTCGAAAGGCACGTCGCCGTAGGGCCAGGTGTAGACCTGGTTCCAGCTGGTATATGGGTAGGGGATGCGCACGAGGGTCACGTAGCCGTTGAGCGTCCGCAGTCCCCACAGCGAGCGGTCCGACTCGTCGAAGCAGATGTCGCCGATGCGCGCGTCCTTGAGCAGCATGCGGGCATGGCCGGTGTCGACGTCCACCGCCATCAGGTCGCGCCAGGAGTCGTAGTTGTCATCGGTGTAGAACAACGTCCGGGTGGCCGGATCGAAGGCGGTCGACGACACGCGAAACTTCATCGGCCCCTTCATGTCGACGAGCTTGCGGATGCCGCCGTCCTTCATCGACACCACGCCGGCGTAGGCGACGACGCCGGGATACTGGAAGGCACCGATCATCGAATCCGACTTCGCGTCGTAGTAGGAGCGCGACACGGAGCCGAGCGCCTGGTGCGTGACGCGGCGGCCGCTCGTGATCGGGTGCTCGCGCACCCGGCGGAGGTTTGCCTCCTGGAACTCATGCTCCCACGCGATCCACTCGTCCCAGGCGGTCTCGAGCGGCTTGCCGAATACCTGGGCGAACTGGCGCGAGTAGTACGCCTCGCTCCCTTCGCCGCGCTTCAGCCATTCGACGACGGACTCCGGCGAATAGGTGTACGCGAGGTAGGTGTCGAACCGGGTCCCGTACAGGTAGGCATTGGTCATCGTCTGGAAATCCGTGTTGACGCCCTTGGATACCAGACCGAGGTTGCTGTAGAAATGCGCGTCGTCGCGGACCATCGCGCGGAACACCATCTCGTCGAAGGCGCCCTGGGCACGGCCGATGCCGCCCGCCATCCAGGTCTCCATGAATGTCGCCGCGCCCTCGAAGTACCAGCGCGGCGCGCTGAGGCGCGGCACCGTGAGGTAGTTGTAGAGGATCGACTCCGGGTGCTGCTGCGATGCGGCGGGCTTGCCGCCGAAGAACTTTCGCCAGGCCCGGTCGCGCGAGTTGGCGACGTCGCCGTTCGCGACATGCACGGTTTCGTGGTTCATCAGCGAGTACATGCGCTCGCTGCTCGGCATCGTCTCCAGCGTACGGCTCGGGGGAGCGACGTACACGATGATGCCGTTGTGGGGTGCGGAGCCGGCGCTCGCGTTTCCGTAGTCCGCGAGGTCGTTCATCAGCACCATGGTCCTTTCGGACGGCGTCCACTCGAAGACCCGCTTCTGGAACTGCAGCGAGTTATAGAAGCTCTTGGCGACGAGGGGCGTCAGGTAGGTCTGGAACGGATCGAGGTAGAGGAGCTGGAGATCGTCGGTGTCGAGCTCGTCCAGCACGAAGGAAGCGGCGCGCACCGGTTGCGCAACGAGCAGCGCGGCGAGCCACAGGCTCGCGATGATGCCTGACGAAGAAAGGGCCGCCGGCGCGTGCGCAGGCGGCCCTGTGAGCTTCAGCATTCCAACGTAAGGCCGACTATCTTGACTGCGAGGCGGCCTTCATCGCGTCGCTCGCGAGCGCCGAGCGGAACTGGTCGCTGGCGAGCGCCGAGCGGAACTGGTCGTTCGCCATCGCCTGCTTGAAGCCGTCGCTGGCGAGCGCCCCGCGGAACTGGTCGCTGGCGAGCGCGTTGCGGAACTGGTCGCTGGCGAGTGCGTTGCGGAACTGGTCGCTGGCGAGCGCGCCACGGAACTGGTCGCTGGCCATCGCCTGCTTGAAGCCGTCGCTGGCGAGCGCCGAGCGGAACTGGTCGCTCGCGAGTGCGCCACGGAACTGGTCGCTGGCGAGCGCACCGCGGAACTGGTCGCTGGCCATCGCCTGCTTGAAGCCGTCGCTGGCGAGCGCCGAACGGAACTGGTCGCTGGCGAGCGCCGAGCGGAACTGGTCGTTCGCCATCGCCTGCTTGAAGCCGTCGCTGGCGAGCGCCCCGCGGAACTGGTCGCTGGCCAACGCGTTCTTGAAGCCGTCATTCGCCATCGCCTGCTTGAAGCCGTCGTGGCCCATGGCCTGCTTGAAGCCATCGCTGGCCATCGCGTTCTTGAAGCTGTCGCTGGCCATCGCCTGCTTGAAGCCGTCGCTGGCGAGCGCCTGCTTGAAGCTGTCGCTGGCGAGCGCGCCGCGGAACTGGTCGCTGGCGAGCGCGCCGCGGAACTGGTCATTGGCCATCGCGTTCTTGAAGCCGTCGCTGGCAAGCGCGCCGCGGAACTGGTCGCTGGCGAGCGCACCCCGGAACTGGTCGCTGGCCATCGCGTTCTTGAAGCCGTCGCTGGCCAGTGCGCCGCGGAACTGGTCGCTGGCGAGCGCGCCGCGGAACTGGTCGTTGGCCATCGCTCCCTTGAACTGATCGCTGGCGAGCGCCTGCTTGAAGCCGTCGCTGGCGAGCGCCCCGCGGAACTGGTCGCTGGCGAGTGCGCCACGGAACTGGTCGCTGCCGAGCCCCTGGCGGAAGGCATCGGAGGCAAACACCGCGGCCAACTGCTTATCGGACACGATCTGCCGATAGAGGTCGGTCTGCATGAACTGAGCGACGCTCTGGTCACCCAGGGTCTCGCGGCTCGAGCTGGTTGCCGACGTCTCGGCCCTGTAACGCTCCGCTGGAACGACCGAGCCGGTCAGTGACTTGTCGGCGGGCGGGTAAATGTCGGCCACATAGGCGACGCCTGCCAGCACGACGATGCCGACGACGACCAGCCAGATCGTGGTCTTGGGTGAACTCTGATCCGTGGATGCCATCTTGCCTCTCCCCTTAGTTGGGCCTCGGAAGGCCCGGCAATGGTGTTTCAATTTACCAAATACGATGCTCGGCCGGAGAAGTTGGTGGTTTCGTTTCGCCGGGGCCTGGCCTGGACCCGGTCCATCGGGCGTCCCTTCCCCCTGAATAGGGGGCAGTCCTAGGCGTGGATCGCGTCGAGCTCGTCCTCGATCAGGGCCACGGCCCGCCAGCAGTCCTCATACGAATTGTAGAGGGGGGCCGGCGCGAGCCGAATGACGTCCGGTTCGCGCCAGTCACAGGTCAGGCCTGCCCCGAGGAGGCGGTCGAAGAGGGCCCGCCCGCCCCCGCGCGTCCCGCGCAGGCGGACCGAGAGCTGGGCACCGCGCGCCTCGGGATCGCGTGGCGTCAGGATCTCGATGCGCTCGCCGAGGCGGGCGTCGAGGAGCCGTTCCAGCCAGCCGGTGAGCGCTTGCGAGCGCTCGCGCAGCGCCGGCAGCCCGGCTTTCGCGAACTGCGCGAACGAGGCCTGGAGCGGCACCATGCCGATCAGCGGGTGGTTGCTGACCTGCCAGCCCGCGGCGCCCCGGTAGGGCCGGAACGTCTCGGCCATCTCGAAACGAGACTCGAGGTCGTTTCCCCACCAGCCGGACAGGCGTGGCGCGGTGCCGCCGAAGTTCCGCTCGTGCACGAAGGCGCCGGCCGTCGCGCCCGGCCCTCCGTTCAGGTACTTGTACGAGCACCAGGCGGCGAAATCGACGTTCCAGCGATGCAGTTCGAGCGGGAGGTTCCCGATCGCGTGCGCGAGGTCGAAGCCCGCGACCGCCCCGACCCGGTGCGCCGCCTCGGCGAGGCCGGCGATGTCGAGCCGCTGCCCGGTCAGGTACTGCACGCCCGGAAGCAGCACGAGCGCGAGTCGCGAACCCTGCCGCTCGATCTCGGCGACGAGGTCCTCGTGACGCAGCAAGAGCTCGCCGGCGCGCGGCCCGACCTGGACGAGCGACGCGGCCGGGTCGCGTCCGTGCCAGCCGACCTGGGATGCCACCGCATAGCGGTCCGAGGGAAACGCGCCCTGTTCGATGAGGACTACGTGGCGCCCGTTCGTCGGCCGGTAGAAACTCGCCATCAATAGGTGCAGGTTGATCGTGAGCGAATTCATCACGACGACCTCGGCGTGACTCGCGCCGACGAGCGCCGCGGCGGTCGGCGCGAGGCGCTCGTGCAGGTTCAGCCAGTCCGCCTCGGGATCGTGATAGCCGAGCACGCCGAGCCGCTGCCACTCGCCGAGGAAGGCGAGCACGTCCGCTTGCGCGCGGCGCGGCTGGAGGCCGAGCGAATTGCCGCAGAGATAGAGGACCTCCTCGCCATCCCGCCGCCGCGGAAAGTGGAACTCGGCGCGACGCGCGCTGGCGGGATCGGAGGCATCGCGCGCGCGCGCGGCTGCGAGCGAAAGATCCGCGCTCACTCGGGCCTCACGGCGTAGAGCAGCGGCCGCGACGGCGCCGCGTCGGCGAGGAATGCCGGAATCTGCAGGTCGAGCACGTACCAGCCGTCCGCGATGCCGGGCGCGACCCAGGCGAGCTCGGTGATCGTTGCGCCCGGTCGCCGCGCAGCGGACGCATCGCGCGAACCGGGCGGCAGGCCGAAGAAGATCCGGTGCGCTGTCAGCAGTCCGCCGTCGGCCGCGCGATCCGCCGACGGCAGGTCGAGCACCAGCGTCTCGATGCCGCGTGCAACCAGCCATTCGGCCGCCTGGCGCGAGAGGTACGGCGCAGGCGAGGGGCCTTCGTAGGCGCGATGCGGGCCGCCGGCTTCGGACATCGTTCGCACGACGAGCGCGCCCGGGCGCGGGCCGGCATGTCGCGCGACAGCGCGATCGAGCGCTGCCGCGGTCACGAGGCGATCGCCGGGCCCGGGCTGCGGCTCGCTGTCTTCCGCCGTGTCCGCCGCAGCGACAGGCTCGATTGTGACGAGGAGCGCCAGCTGCACGCCTCCCGGCAAGCGCTCGCTCACGGCGACGCGCTCGTCGGTGACGTGGCCGACGCACTCCGTGTGCGTTCCGTTGCAATGCGGCGCGAGCGTCACGAGCTCGCAGTTGCAGCTGCCGCCCTCGCGCGTGTCGCCGACGAAGCCGCCCGCGCGAAACGGCATCGACACGGCTCGCGGCGCTCCGAAGCACGCGGGCTGCGGGCCCGTGAAGTCAAGCGGAATCGCGATCGAGACGGGCTTTGCAAAGTCGACCCAAAACCGCCGCCCACCGGCCTCGAATCGCATCTCGGTCATCGTGTCGCTCATGGCGGAGATCGTGTAATTATAGTCACCCGATGGAACCCCACGGGCCGGCCCCGGGTCTCACCTACGATTCCCGAGAGGAGCGGTCGATGGCGCTTCGCGCCGCAATTCTGGCCTTTTTGATGCTTGGCGCGTTGCCCGCCATCGCGGAGGACGAGGCGCCGGACGAAGAGCCCGCGGCCTGGACCCAGCACGTCGTGGACCTGCAGTACATGGGATTCACGACGCGATACACCTGCGGCGGCCTCAAGAGCAAGGTCAAGCTGCTGCTCAAGCACCTCGGCGTGCGCGACGACGTCAAGATCATCGAGCGCGGCTGCGAGTACGGCTACCAGAAGGTTGCGGACTTCCCGCGCCTGAAGGTCACGTTCTGGGCGCCGGCGATCCCGAAGCAGGGCGACAAGGACGTCGGCGAGCCGGTGCTCGGCGTGTGGAAGCAGGTCGTGATCAAGAGGGACTCGCCGAAGGGACTCGAGATGGGCGACTGCGAGCTCGTCGAGATCTTCCGCGACACCATCATGCCGAAGTTCCTGACGCGCTCGATGGAGGGCGACGTCAACTGCATCCCGCACCAGCTCGTCGGCAACCGCATCAACCTCAAGTTCGAGGTTCTCGCCGGCGTCCAGCCGGTCGACCAGGCGGCCCAGGCCCAGCCGCGCCAGGCCAACTGATCAGCCGGCCGCGCGCCGGCTGCCGCGACACGGCAGCCGCACGGGCTCCGCTTCCGCGTCGAGACGCAGCGCCGTGAGGGCGCCTCCCCACACGCAGCCCGTGTCGAGGCAGCGCAGCCCCGGTTCGGAGAGGAAGCCGAGCGCGGACCAATGACCGAACACCAAGGCATCGTCCTTCGTCGCACGCCCGGGATGGCGGAACCAGGGCATCGCTCCCGCCGGCGCGTCTTCGATCGTCCCCTTGTAGGAAAGCAGCAGCCGCCCCTTGCGGTCGACGAACCGTAGGCGCGTGAGGCAGTTCACAGAGAAGCGCAGTCGTGCCGTGCCCTTGAGCGACGCCGACCAGCGGTCGGGCTCGTCGCCGTACATGCCCTCGAGCATCCCGGCGATGTCGTCGCGAAGCGCCGACTCCACTTCGCGCGCGCAGGATTCGGCCTGCGCCAGAGTCCACTGCGGCGGGAGGCCCGCGTGTATCAGGGTCCAGCCGAGCGCGCCGTCGCGGTGCATGAGCGGGCGCGCCTGGAGCCACGCGAGGAGCTCGGCGGCGTCGGGCGCGTCGAGCACGGCTTCGAGCTCGGGCTCGCGGCGCTTCACGGTCTTCGGCGCAAAGGCCAGCGCAAGCAGGTGAAGGTCGTGGTTTCCGAGGACGACGGTCGCCGCGCGACCGAGCGACCTCACCTCGCGCAGCGCCGCGAGCGAGGCCGGCCCGCGGTTGACGAGGTCGCCGGTGAGCCAGAGCCGGTCGCGGCGCGGGTCGAACTTGAGGCGCTCGAGGAGCGCCATGAATTCCGCGTGGCAGCCCTGCAGGTCGCCGATCGCGTAGAGCGCCACTAGTGGATGGTGCCGGGAATCGCGAGCGAGAAGGCGGGAATCGGCGCGTCGAAGCGCTCACCGTCGTCCGCGAGCATCTGGTAGGAGCCCTGCATCGAGCCGACCGGCGTCTCGAGCACGGCGCCACTCGTGTAGCGGAAGCCCTGGCCGGGCTGCAGGTGCGGTTGCTCGCCGACCACGCCTTCGCCGCGCACTTCCTGCACCTTGCCGTTGGCGTCCGTGATCACCCAGTGACGGCCGAGCAGCTTCGCCGGCACCTTGCCGCGGTTGCGGATCGTGATCGTGTACGCGAAGACGTAGCGGCTCTCGCCGGGATCCGACTGGTCCTCGAGGTAGCGCGTGTCGACGTTGACCGCGATGCGGGTGTCCTTCGCGTCGCTCATGCGGCCCTCAGCGCAGGCGCACGGCGAGCACGTCGCAGGGCGCGGCGTGCAGCACGGTGTCCTCGGTGAAGTTGACGAGGATCGACGGACCGCGGCGCTCGCGGGAGCCGAGCACGATGAGGTCGGCTTTCTGCTCCTGCGCGGCGCGAACGATCTCGGCCTTGATGTTGCCCGCGGCAACCTGGCGCCGGCCGGAAGGGATGCCGAGCTTGTCGGCGAACTCGGCGAGGCGCTTCGTCGCGCGCTGCACGAGCTCCTCCTCGATCTGGACGGCGGGCAGGAGCGTCTCGCCCATCGGCTCGACGGGCACGTACTCGACGACGTGCAGCACCGAAAGGTCGGCGTCCGTCAGCGCCGCGATGTCGCGCGCGCGCGCACCGATCTGCTCGCACTGCTCGCCGAGGTCTACGACCAGGAGGATCCTGCGGTACATGCCCATCGTCCGGGCATTATAGCGCCGCGAGGCGCGCGAACTCGGCGGGGGAGAGCGTCTCAGGCCGGCGGTCGGCGTCGATTCCGGCCGCGTGGAAGCGTCCGGCGTCCACGAGCCCGCGAAGCGAGTTCCGCAGCGTCTTGCGCCGCATCGAGAACGCTGCGGCGACGACGCGCGCAAAGCGCCCCGCATCCACGATCTCGAAGGGCGGCTTCGCGTGCGGCACGAGGCGCAGGTACGCGGAATCGACGGCAGGCGGCGGCTGGAATGCGCCGCGCCCGACGCGAAACAGCGCGGTCGCCTGGCAGGCGGCGGCGAGCATCACCGTGAGGCGGCCGTAGGACTTGCCGCCCGGAGCTGCGACGATGCGGTCGACGACCTCCTTCTGCAGCATGAAATGCATGTCGGCGATCGACCCGCGCGACGCCAGCAGATGGAAAAGCAGCGGCGTCGAGATGTTGTAAGGCAGGTTGCCGCAGACCCGCAGCGGCGGCCCGGCGCCCGCCAATTCCGCGAAATCGACATCGAGCACGTCCGCCTGGTGCACCACGAGCTCGCCCCGGCCCGCCGCGCGCTCGACGAGCGGCGGCACGAGGTCGCGGTCAATCTCGATCACCTCGAGGCGCCGGCAGCGCTCGAGGAGCGGCAGCGTCAGGGCGCCGCGTCCCGGCCCGATCTCGACGATGCGCTCGCCGGGGCGCGGGTCGATCGCTGCGACGATGCGGCCGAGCACGCCCGGGTCGTGCAGGAAATGCTGGCCGAAGCGCTTGCGCGCGAAGATCATCCGAGGCGATACGCGAGCCGGATCGCCTCGAACAGGCTTCCGGGGTCGGCGCGGCCGCTGCCCGCGAGGTCGAGCGCCGTGCCGTGGTCCACCGAGACGCGCTGGAAAGGAAGGCCGAGTGTCACGTTGACGCCATGCCCGAATTCCGCGTGCTTGATGACCGGCAGTCCCTGGTCGTGGTACATCGCAAGTACCGCGTCGGCGTTGGCGAGCGAACGCGGCGTGAACGCCGTGTCCGCCGGCAGCGGCCCGTCGATCGCGACGCCGCGCGCGCGCGACGCCTCGACGGCCGGTGCGATGACCTCGATCTCCTCGCGCCCGAGGTGCCCGCCTTCGCCCGCGTGCGGGTTGAGGCCGCACACGAGGATGCGCGGCGCCTCGATGTGAAACGCGGTGCGCAGGCCCTGGTCCAGGACCGCGAGCGTGCGCTCGAGCAAAACGCGCGTGATCGTCTCCGGCACGCGCGCGAGCGGCAGGTGCGTGGTCGCGAGCGCGACGCGAAGCTTTCCGGCGACCAGCAGCATCACGGGATGGGCGCCGCCGGCGCGCGCAGCCAGGTATTCCGTGTGGCCCTTAAAGGCGATGCCTGCGTCGAGGATCGAGGATTTCTGGACAGGGGCGGTCACCATCGCGGAGAAGCGGCCGCCGAGGCAGCCGTCGGCGGCGGCATCGATGGTCGCGAGGACATAGCGCGCATTCGCGGGATCCGGGCGGCCGGGCGTCGCCTCGCGCGCGAGCGGGAGCGGCAAGACCGGCAGCCGTCCGGCGCGGTGCGGTCCGGGCGGCGCATCTTCTCGCCACTCGGAAGCCTTGATCGGGAGTCCGAGCGCCGCGGCCCGCGCCGTGAGGAGGGCAGGATCGCCGGCGAAGATGAGCTCGCAGGGCCAGTCGGCGAGCGCGGCGGCGAGCGCGAGGTCAGGGCCGATGCCGGCGGGCTCGCCGGTCGTGACGACGATGCGCCTCAGGGGTTCCTGATCTCGACGTAGGCCTCGTCGCGCAGTCGTCGCAGCCACAGCTCGGTCTCCTCGTCGACCTTGCTCTCGCGCAGCGCAGTCAGCACGCGCTGGCGCCGTACTTCGTCGCTCTGGTCGTGCGTGCGGCGCCCCAGCAGCTGGACGATATGCCATCCGTACTGCGTGCGGAACGGCTCGCTGATCTCATTCTCCTTGAGTTTCGCCAGGGCGTCCTCGAATGCCGGGTCGAAGGTGCCCGGCGAGGACCAGCCGAGGTCGCCGCCGCGGCTTGCCGAGCCGGGGTCCTCAGAAGTGACGCTCGCGAGCGCGCCGAAGTCCTCGCCGGCCAGTACGCGGTCGCGCAGCGCCGAAAGCCGCTGCCGCGTCGTCGCGTCGTCCTGCACCTCGTTCGGGCGCATCAGGATGTGCCGCGCGTGGATCTGCTCGACCATCTGCGGGCCGGTGTCGCCGCCGCGCGTGCCGTCGAGCCGCACGATGTGGAATCCCGTCGGCGTGCGCACCGGCTCGCTCACGTCGCCCGGTTTCATGGCGGCGACGAGGTCGCCGATGAACTGCGGAAGCTGGTTGATGCGGCGCCAGCCGAGCTTGCCGCGCTCGAGCGCCGACTGCGACTTCGAGTACGCGAGCGCGAGCTGGCCGAAGTCCTCGCCCGAGGACGCTCGATGCTGGATCTCGTGCGCGAGCTTCTCGACCTTCGCCATCTCCTCGGTCGTCGCCGTCTCGGGCAGCGAGAGGAGGATGTGGGAGACGTCGAACTCCGTGTTGGTGTTCGCCTGGCTGGAGTCGCGCTCGAGCGCCTGGTCGAGCTCGCGCGGCGAGACGTAGATGCGCGGGTACACGTCGCGCTGGCGCAGCAGTGTCAGCGTGATCTCGCGCCGCATCTCCTCGCGGTAGGTCGCGTAATCGATGCCCTGCTGCTCGAGCGCCGCCGGCATCTGCTCGAACGGGATGTTATTGCGCTTCGCGACGTCCCGGAGCGCCTCGTTCAGTGTCTCGTCGGACACCTGGACGCCCAGGCGGTTGGCGCGCTGCACCTGGATCTCCTGCAGGATCAGGCGCTCGAGCACCTGCTGCCGGATCACGTCCGGCGGCGGCATCTGCGTGTTCTGGTTGCGCAGCCGCTCCTCGATCAGGGCCGACTGGGTGTCGAGCTGGCTTTGCAGCACGATGCCGTCGTTGACGATCGCGATGACTCGGTCGAGCGCAACGCCGGTCGCGGACATGTCGCGCGTCTGCGCGAAGGCGGCGCCCGGAAGCAGCAGCATGCACAGCAGGAGAGTCGGGATTCGGCTCATGGATGGGCCCGGGTTCAGGGTCGGGTATCCCCGGAGGCGGGGGAGTATCCCCGAATGCCGCGCTCCAGGAAAGTGTCGTTCCGGGTTCCGACCGAGGAGAGCCCCTTGAGTTCCACCTGGAACAGGACTGAGTTGTCGCTCTCGCCGGTGCGGTTGGAGACGTAATTGCGGGCCACAAGCCGGACGCTCCAGCAACAGCCGCTGTACTCGAAGCCCGCGAAGCGGTCGATCGACTTGTCTTCCTTCGTCGAGTACACCTGCCGGGCGTAAATCTGCCAAGTGGGCGAGAGGCGCCAGGCGAAGCCCGCGTCCCACTGCTCGAGCAGGCCCTCGCGGTAACGATAGCCGAGGTTGGCGACGGTATCGGGACTCGGCCGATACTGGACGCTCGCCTCGCCGCGGAGCGTGTTTGAGTCCGCGTAGTCCCACTCCATCGCAACGCGCGAGCTCCAGTCGCGCCAGGCGGTGAGCTCGACCTCGCCCACGACGTTCGAGGCGCTGCGCTGCTCCGCGACCTCGCCCGGCAGCACGACGCGCGGGCTCTCGAGGTAGAAGCGCTGCCCGATCGTCGCCGTCAGGTATTGCTGCCCATTCTCGGCGCGCAGCAACCGCGTCGTGAGGCCGGCGGCGACCTCGTTGGCGTCGCCGAGCCGGTCGGCACCGACATAGCGGTTGGTGCGGAAGAGCTGCACCAGGTTCAGGTCCGGCAGCGCCGTGTCGAACACGGGCAGGTCGTCCTGGTCGCGGAACGGAATCCAGGTGTAGCGCAGCCGCGGCTCGAGCGTGTGGATGAACTGCTTGCGCTCTCCGGCGTCGCGCTCGAACACGAGTCCCGTGTCGAGCGAGATGATCGGCGCCGAGCGGTCGGGCGTGTCGTCCGCGCCGGGCGTGGTTCCCGCGAGGTCGTACGCCGTCGCGCGAAAGGCCGCGCTCGGCTCGAAGTGGTAGCCGGGCCCGCGCACCGACCAGGCGACGCCCGGTGTCGTGTCGAGCCGGAGTCCCGTCACGCCCTCGTCGCGCTCGAACCAGACCGTCTCCGCGTCGAGCGTGGCCTGGAATCCGCCGCGCATCGGCCAGAGGCCGGCGAACGCAAGCTGCGGCAGGCGCGAGTAAGGACGGTCGAGCGGGTCCACGCTGAAGTCGATGGTCTGGTAGTCCTGGACCTGGCCGTCGAGCCGCCATCCCTCGCCGAGCCAGGACAGGTGGATGAAGCGGTCGAGGAAGGTGATGCTCGTGCCGTCGGGCCCGAGGCCGAAGTCCTCGAAGTAGCTGCTGTCGCTCGCGTCCGAGAGCTCGGCGTCGAAGCGCAGCACGTCAGTGATGTCCGTGCGATGCGTGAGCGTCGAAAGGCGGCGATCGTCGTTGCCCGCGAGGTCGTCGCCGGGCAGGTAGTCCGTTCCGAGCTTCCCCTTGCTGCGCTCGGTGAGGTAGCGGTAATCGAGGCCGAGCCCGAGTCCCCGGCGCGAGAGCAGGAACGGCGTCAGCGTCAAGTCGTAGTTCGGGGCGAGGTTCAGGTAGTAGGGCACGCTGAGCTCGAAGCCGCTCTTGTCCGAGTTGCCGAACGACGGGAAGAGGAACCCCGACTTGCGCGCGTTGCCGACGGGGAACGAGATCACCGGCGTGTACAGGATCGGCACGCCCTTCAGGTCGATGCGGACGTTCCGGCCCTTGCCCTGCTGCGTGCGCTGGTCGATGTCGATGTTGGACGCGCGGATCTCCCAGTCGTTGTTGCCGATCGGGCAGGTCGTGAATCGCACCGTCTCCAGCTTGAGGTCGCCCGTGCGGTTCATCGCGAGCGTCTCTGCCGAGCCGCGGGCCGGGCGCAGCGGAAGCTCGAACTCGGCGCCGGTGAACTGGCTCGTGCCGAGCGCGTTCCAGCTACCCGACCCGCCCTTCAGGCGCAGGTCCGGCGCGCGGTACTCGACGTCGCCCTGAACGTCGAATCGCCGGTCGGCGGCGTCGTAGTTCGCGGACTCGGCGGAGAGGTGCCGGTCGCCCTGCGTGATCGTCACGCCGTCGGTGAGCTTCGCGTTGCCGTCCCGGGACATCTCCGCCCCGCCGCTCTTGACCTCGATCGGGAGCTCGTCGGGCCCCTTGACGTCGACTCCGCCGTCGGCCGGCTGCTGCGCGGCGGGCGCCGCGGCGGCCGGCCATTCGCATTCGGCGGCGACGGCCGGCGCAGCGACGGCCGTCGAAGCGAGTAAAACGATGACGCGTCGGGAAATCACGGGACCGGGCAAGTCTATAATGCGCGCACCCCGGCCGTCGCCTCTGCATGACAACGAACGACATCGCCGATCCGCGGCTGCAACGACTCGAGCAATGGATTGCGGGCCTCCCGGGGCCACCGGTCGAGCGCATTGCGCCCGCGTCCGCCGACGCGAGCTTCCGGCGCTACTTCCGCGTGCACCGCGGCGGCGGCACGCAGATCGCGATGGACGCGCCGCCCGATCGCGAGAGCCTCGAGCCATGGCTGCGCATCGCCCGAATACTGGCCGCGACCGGCGTGCACGTGCCGCCCGTGATCGCGGTGGACGCGGAGCAGGGCTTCGTGCTGATCGGCGACCTCGGCCGCCACCATTACCTCGAGGCGCTCGGCCAGGGCGCGGATCCCGAGCCGCTCTACGCCGACGCGGTCGATGCGCTCGTGCGCATGCAGTCAGGCGATCCGGCGGCGGTCCAGGAGCTTCCGCCTTACGATCGCGAGCACCTCATGCGCGAGCTCGAGCTCTTCCCCGAGTGGTTCGTGTCGCGCCACCTCTCGCTCGTGCCGGACGCCGGCGAGCGCGCCGTGGTCAAGGCCGCGTTCGACTGGCTCTGCGACGAGGCGCTCGCGCAACCCGTCGTGCTCGTGCACCGCGATTACCACTCGCGCAACCTCCTGGTGCGCATCGACGGCAATCCCGGCGTCATCGATTTCCAGGACGCCGTGCGCGGGCCCGTGAGCTATGACCTCGTGTCGCTGCTCAAGGATTGTTACGTCGTGTGGCCACGGAAGCGCCTGCTCGCCTGGCTTGACCGATACCGCGAGAAGGCGGGCGAGGCGGGCATCGACGTCGGGGCGGACCGCGCCGAGTTCCTGCGCTGGTTCGACCGCATGGGGCTGCAGCGCCACCTGAAAGTGCTCGGCATATTCGCGCGGCTCTGGCACCGCGACGGCAAGCCGGGCTACCTCGGCGACCTGCCGCGCGTGCTCGACTACACGCTCGAGGCGACGGCGGCGATGCCGGAGCTCGCGGACTTCGACGCCTGGCTCCGGCGCGAGGTGGTGCCGGCCTTCGCCGGCGTCCATCGCCGGGCGAGTCACGCGCGGTGAAGGCGATGATCCTCGCGGCGGGCCGCGGCGAGCGCATGCGCCCGCTCACCGAGAAGCTGCCGAAGCCGCTGCTCGAGGTCGGCGGCCACCGGCTGATCGAGTATCACCTGGCCGCGCTCGTCGACCTCGGGGTCCGGGACGTCGTCGTCAACCTGTCCTGGCATGGCGACCGCATCCGCGAAGCGCTCGGCGACGGGCGCACGCGAGGCGTCTCGATCCGCTACAGCGAGGAAGGCCCGGAACCGCTCGGCACCGGCGGCGGCCTGTTCGCGGCGCTGCCGCTCCTCGGCGACGCGCCCTTCCTCGTCGTCAACGGCGACGTGTGGACCGACTTTCCGCTGCGAAACCTGAAGGTGCCCGAAGGTTCACTCGCCCATCTCGTGCTCGTCGACAACCCGGAGCATCATCCGGACGGCGACTACGGGCTCGAAAGCGGCGGACGCGCGAACGCGGGCACGTCGAAGCTCACGTTCTCCGGCGTGTCGATGCTCGACCCGAGGCTCTTCGACGGATGTACGCCCGGCGCTTTTCCGCTGAGGCCGGTCCTCGACGGCGCGCTCGGGCAGGGCAGGCTCACCGGCCAGCGCTACGGAGGCGCCTGGCGCGACGTCGGCACGCCCGCGCGCCTTGCTGCGCTCGACGCCGAGCTCCGCCTCGGCAAGGCGAGGCATCCGGTCCTCTCGTCTCCCGTCGGCTAAAATACCCGTCTCGCAGGCGCGGGATACGGGACAAATGGCTGATCTGAAAGGCATTCCGATCGCGGTCGAAGGGCGCGTGGCGAGCGGCGAGAAGTTCGTCACGCCGCAGGGCTTCACGGCGATCCGCGACGGCATCAAGAAGTCGGGCGGCGCGCTGCCGTTCGCGCCCGGCGCGAAGCCGCGATGGCTGCGCGCACCGCTCGCGACCGGGGCGCGCTACGACGCGCTGCGCCGGACCGTGCGCGAGCACCGGCTCAGCACCGTCTGCGAGGAAGCGCACTGCCCGAACATCGGCGAGTGCTGGAATGCCGGCACCGCGACGCTACTCCTCATGGGCTCGGTCTGTACGCGGGCCTGCCGCTTCTGTGCGGTCGATACGGGCAACCCGCGCGGCTGGCTCGACCCGGACGAGCCCGCGAACGCCGCGCGAACCGTCGATCTGATGGGCCTCGGCTACGTCGTGCTGACTTCCGTGGACCGCGACGACCTCGCCGACGGCGGCGCCGCGCACTTCGCCGCCTGCGTGCGCGCGATCAAGGCGGCGACCCCGCGCACGGCGGTCGAGGCGCTGACGCCCGACTTCCAGGGCGTGCTCGCGGACGTCGAGACCGTGGTCGACTCCGGCCTCGAGGTGTTCGCGCAGAATGTCGAGACGGTCGAGCGCCTGACGCACCCGGTGCGCGACCCGCGCGCGGGATACCGGCAGACGCTCGACGTGCTCGCGCACGCCAAGCGCCACCGCGGCCAGGTGCTGACGAAGACGAGCCTCATGCTCGGCCTCGGCGAGACGGCCGACGAAGTGCGCCGGACGATGGACGACCTGCGCGCCATCGGCTGCGACATCCTGACGCTCGGGCAGTACCTGCGCCCGACCGCGAATCACCTGCCGGTCGAGCGCTACGTCACGCCGCAGGAGTTCCTCGCGCTCCGCGAGGACGCGCTCGAGCGCGGCTTCCTCGAATGCGTGTCGGGACCGATGGTGCGCTCGAGCTACCGCGCGGAGCGCGCGCTCGCCGGCAACAACTGCGGCATCGCGGCGCCCTGATGCACCCGTTTCCCCACCACTATCGCGTGCGGATCGGGATCAGGCCCGAAGGCGAGGTGAGCCTCGACTCCGAGGGCCTCCCGCAGCTGCGCTCACTGCCGCCGCCGGAGTGGGGCGGACCGGGCGGCTACTGGGCTCCGGAGACGCTCCTCCTGGCCGCGCTCGGCGATTGCACGATGATGACTTTCCGTGCGATCGCCAGAGCCTCGCGCTTCGAATGGCATGAGCTCGCCGCGGATGTCGAGGGGAAGCTCGAGCGCATCGAGGGCAACAGCCGTTTCACGGAAATCACGCTGCGCGTGCGCCTCGTCGTGCCGGCGGGCGCCGACGCCGCGCGCGCGAAGCACCTCCTGGATAAGGCGGAGAAGGGCTGCCCCGTGTCGAATTCGCTCACGGCCGCGAAGCACATCGAGGCCGAGATCGTCGAGGCCGCGTGACGACGATCGTCCGCCAGCTCGGACGCGCGGGCTACGAGCCGACCTGGCGCGCAATGCAGGCCTTCACCGATGCCCGCGACGCCGACACGCCCGACGAGCTGTGGTTCCTCGAGCACGACCCCGTTTTCACGCAGGGCCTCAACGGAAAGCCCGAGCACCTGATTGCGCCCGGCAACATTCCGGTGGTCGGCATCGACCGCGGAGGGCAGGTGACCTATCACGGCCCGGGGCAGCTCGTGATGTACGCGCTCGTCGACCTGCGGCGCCGCGGCATCGGCGTGCGCGAGCTCGTCATCGCGCTCGAGGATTCCGTGGTCGCGCTCGCCGCGCGGCACGGCATTGCCGCGGCGGGCCGACGCGAGGCGCCCGGCGTCTACGTGGAAGGCCGCAAGCTCGCGAGCATCGGGCTCCGCCTGCGGCGCGGCTGCAGCTACCACGGGCTCGCGCTCAACGTCGACATGGACCTTGAGCCGTTCCGGCGGATCAATCCCTGCGGAATTTCGGGGCTCGCGATGACGCAGCTCGTCGCGGAAGGCTCGCCGCTCGACGTGCGCGCGGCGGCGTCCGAACTGGCGCCGCTCGCCTGTGCGGCGCTCGGCCTCGACTGGGACGGCGAATGGCACGGACCGCCCGAGGGGCTCCCGCGTCAAAGCGCGACCAGCACGACCCCGCTGTCCGTCAGGTCCTGGTAGATCTGGTCGAGCTGCGCGCGGCTCTCCGCGCGGATCGTGTATGTGAGGGCGAGAAAGCGGCCCTTGCTGCTCATGCGTTCGCTGATCTGGCCAGGCGAGAGCGGCCCGGCGTGTCGCTCGACGATCGCAAGCGTCAGGGTCCGGAACGACTCCGAATCGCGGCCCATCACCTTGATCGGGAACTCGGTCGGGAACTGGAAGAGCTCTTCGCGCTCGCTCATGCCGGCAGTTCGGTCGAGAACTCCCGCTGCGTCGCCTTGTACGCCGCGTAGATGCGGCGGAATACCGGCCCGGGCGTGCCGGAGCCGACCGGCTTGCCGTCGAGCCTCGTGACCGCGCGGATGCCGGCGCCCGCGGAGGCGATGATGAGCTCGTCGGCACCGCGCACTTCGGCCTCGGTCACCGGGCGGCGCTCCGAGGCGATGCCCTCGCGCCCGGCGAGCTCGAAAATCACGCCGCGCGTCGTGCCGGGCAGGATCGCGTTCGTCTGCGGCGGTGTCGCGATGCGCCCGCCCTTCACGACATGGGCGCTGCTGGTGCTGCCTTCGGTCAGCACACCATCGCGCATGAGGACGCTCTCCGTCGCCCCCGAGTCGGCGGCGAGCCAGCGCAGCAGCACGTTGCCGAGGAGCGACGTCGACTTGATGTCGCAGCGCGACCAGCGGATGTCCTCGACGGTGATGGCCGCGACGCCTTGTTCAATCACCGCGGCGGGTGTCGCAGGCAGCTTCTGCACGGATGCGAAAACGGTCGGCCGCGTGCCCGCGAGCGGCACATGGTTGCGCTCGGGCTCGACGCCTCGAGTCACCTGCACGTAGAGCAGAAGGTCGCCTCCGCCGTTCCCGTGGACGAGCTTCCCGAATGCCGTGAGCCACCCCGCGCGGTCGAGCGGCGGCGCCATGCGCATCTCCGCGAGGCTGCGGTCGAGGCGCGCCATGTGCGCTTCGAAGCGGTAGGCGCGACCGTCGAAGACGGGCAGCACCTCATAAGCTCCGTCGCCGAAGATGAAGCCGCGGTCGAGCGGCGAGATTCGCGCCTCCGCGAGCGGCAGCAGACGCCCGTCGAGCCACACCAGCGGAAGGGGCATCAGGCGAACCAGGACAGGATCGTGTCCCAGATCCTGCGGAAAATGTTGCCGCGCGGGACGTCGGCGACCGGGTGCAGCGCCGCCTCGGCGACGACCTTCCCGTCGATGAGCGCGCGCAGCACGCCGACCCGGTCGGACTTCGTGAGCGGCGCGAACACGCGCGGCGCGAGCTCGACCTGGTACTCGACTTTCTCCGACTGGCCGCGGCGCATCGTCATGACGAGGTCCTCGGACAGGCCGACTGCGGCCTCGCCGCCCGGCGCCTTGTAGATGCGCTGCATGGCGACTTGCTCGCCGCCCTTGCGCAGCGTCCGCGTCTCGTAGAAGTTGAAGCCGTAGTTGAGGAGGGCAAGGCTCGCGTCCTCGCGCGCCTTCATGCTCTTCGAGCCCATGACGACCGAGACCAGGCGCATGCCGTCGCGGTGCGCGGAGGACACGAGGCAGTAGCCCGCGGTGTCCGTCATGCCGGTCTTCATCCCGTCCACGCTGGGGTCGCGCTCGAGGAGGCCGTTCCGGTTCTGCTGGGTGATCTTGTTCCAGGTGAACTCGCGCTGCGAATACCAGCGGTAGTACTCCGGGAACTCGCGGATGATCGCGCGCGCGAGCTTCGCGATGTCGGCGGGCGACATCTTGTGGTTGTCGCCAGGCAGTCCCGTCGCGTTCTGGAAATGGCTGTGCGTCATGCCGAGGCGCTCGGCGTACTGGTTCATGAGCGCCGCGAAAGTGTCCTCGGTGCCGGCGACGGCCTCCGCGAGCGCGATAGTCGCGTCGTTGCCGCTCTGCACGATCATGCCCTGGATCAGCACCTCGACCGGCACCCGCGAGTTGAGGTCGAGGAAGGTGCGCGAGCCCTCGGAGCGCCAGGCGTGCTCGCTGACGGGGATCAGCGTGTCGAGCTTGAACTTTCCTTCGCGCAGCGCGTGGAACACGGCGTAGGCGCTCATCAGCTTGGTGAGGCTCGCAGGCTCGGTCGCGACGTCGGCACGCTGGCCCGCCAGGACCTGGCCGCTCTGCTGGTCCACCAGCACCCAGGCGGTGGCGGCGAGCGTCGGCGGCGGTGGCACGGGCGGCTCGGCGGCGCGGGCGGCGATGGAGCCGGCGAGCAGGCAGAGGACAGGCAGGATTCTCAAGGGGGGCCTCGCAGGGTGGCGATTACTCATTATTACAGCGCGAGCCGGGCGCCATCGGCGCCGGCAGCCCGCATGCGCTCGATGAGCGCGTCGAATTCCGGGAAGCCCGAGACGGGACCGGCGCGGACGCGGAAGAGCGTGCGGCCGTCGACCGTCGACTCGATGACGCTGACGCCCGCAATCCCGGCCCCTCGCAGGCGCTCCGCGAGCAGCTCGGCATTGGCGCGGCTCGCGAATGCGCCCGCCTGGGCGTAGTACGCCGGGCCCGCGACCACGGGTGCGGCGCCCGTAGCGCTGTCCGGTGCGGGCTCGCTCGAGACTGGCACCAGGACGGCCGGCGCCGGTGTCGATGGGCCAGCCGGCGCCGCCGCGACCAATGCGTCGGTGCCCGTCAGGCTTCGCACTTCGACGCGCGCGGTGCCCATGCGGATCATGTCGAGCTGCTCGGCAGCGGCGCGCGAAAGGTCGATGATGCGGCCCTTGGCGAAGGGGCCGCGGTCGTTCAGGCGGACGACGACGCTGCGGCCGTTCTCGAGGTTCGTGACGCGCGCCCAGGTCGGGAGCGGCAGCGTCGGGTGCGCGCCGGTCATCGCGTTCATGTCGTAGGTTTCGCCGGTCGCGGTCCGGCCGCCGTGAAAATCAGGCCCGTACCAGGACGCGATGCCCTGCTCGACGTAGCCGACGGCAGTCGGCAGCACGACATAGCGGTGGCCGCCGACCTCGTAGAAGGGCGGGTTCCCGGACTTCGCGCGCGGCTCGTCGTGCGGCACGCCCGAGCCCACGGGCGGCGTCGTCGGTGCCGGCGGCGGGGCGGGACGGACCGGCTCGCGCGCGCAACCGGCGATCGCGAGCAGGAAGAGCGCGGTCCCGATCGCCCGCAGCCGCGTCATCGCGGGGCCACCGCGGGCGCCTCGGGCGGCAGCATCGACTCGATGCGCTGGCCGAGGTCATTCACCGCGAGCGCGTAGAGGACGCTGCGGTTGTAACGCGTGATCACGCCGAAATTGTGGAATCCGGCGCGCAGCTCCGGCCCACCGTCGCCCTCCACCTGGATGAACAGCGCCGGGGCCGTGGCGCCCTGCGTCGTCTCGAAGGCGAGGCCGCGGTCGCGCAGCGCCTTCACCGTCGAATCCGGCGCGAGCTTGCCCGCCACGAGCCCGTCCGCCGTGGGGAACCAGAGGCTCGCGGGCACGACGACCGGCTCATTGGCGCGCCAGCCATGGTCTGCGAGGTAGTTCGCGACGCTCGCGATCACGTCGGGCCAGCTGCCCCAGAGGTCACGCTTGCCGTCGCCGTCCCCGTCCACGGCCCAGGAGCGGTAGCTGCGCGGCATGAACTGCGCATTGCCCATCGCGCCCGCGTACGAGCCCTGCACGGCCTTCGTGTCGATGTTCTCCTCGCGCGCGAGCAGCAGGAACTGCTCGAGCTCGGCGCGAAAGTAGCTCGAGCGGGGCGGGTAGTCGAAGGCGAGCGTCGAGAGCGCATCCACGACGCGGTACTTGCCTGTGATGCGGCCGAAGAAGGTCTCGGCGCCCAGGATGCCGACGATGACGTGCGCGGCGACGCCGGTGTTCTTTGCGACGCGCGCGATCTCGTCACGATGCTCGGTCCAGAAAGCGACGCCTGCGTTGATGCGGTCGGCCGTCATGAAGTGGTCGCGATAGGCGTACCACGGCATCACCGCTTCCGCGGGCTTCGTCATGAGCTCGATGATGCGCGGCTGGCTCGTGGCGTCGGTGAGGATGGCGTCGAGCCAGGCGGCCTCGAAGCCGTGCTTCTGCTCCATCTCCGCGGCGAAGGCGCGCACGTCCTCGCGCGCGAGGTCGAGCGCGGCGGCGGGCGCGGCCGTCATGGCGAGCGCCAGGGCGAGCAACGGCGCACGCAGCGTCCCGTTCGCTGGCTTCATCCTCATCCCACGAGCTTTCTGCTGGAATGCAGCGACATCAGGATACCGAAGCCCGCCATCAGCGTCACGAACGAAGTGCCGCCGTAGCTGACGAGCGGCAGCGGCACGCCGACGACCGGCAGGAGTCCCATGACCATGCCCGCGTTGACGCCCGCGTAGACGAAAAAGGTGAGCGCGATGCTGCCCGCGAGCAGGCGCGCGTAGGCGTCGCGGCACTGCATCGCCATCGTCATGCCGCGCCCGACGATGAAGAGGTAGCCGAGGAGCAGCGCGACGAGGCCGAGGAGGCCGAGCTCCTCGCCGATCACCGCGAAGATGAAGTCGGTCGAGCGCTCGGGCAGGAATTCGAGCTGCGCCTGGCTTCCATTCATCCAGCCCTTGCCGAACACCCCGCCCGAGCCGATCGCGATCTGCGACTGGATGATGTGGTAGCCGGCGCCAAGCGCGTCGCTCTGCGGGTCGAGCAGCGTCAGCACGCGCTGGCGCTGGTAGTCGTGCAGGAAATGCCAGGCGACGGGCACCGCGGCGCCGAGCAATGCGACGCCGCCCGCGAGGTAGAGCGCCGAGAGCCCGCTCATCACCAGCACGATCATGCCGGCGGCCAGCACGAGGAGGGCGGTGCCGAGGTCCGGCTGCTCGGCGATGAGCGCGACGGGGATCGTCACGATGAGGAAGACGGCGCAGACGTCACGGAACGAGGGCGGCAGCGCCCGCTGGTGCAGGTACCAGGCGCACATCATCGGCACGGCGAGCTTCATGATCTCGGACGGCTGGAAGCGAATCACGCCGAGGTCGAGCCAGCGCTGCGCGCCCTTGCCGATGTCGCCGGCCAGGGCGACGACCACGAGGAGCACGAGCCCGAGCAGGTACACGACCGGGGAAAACATGCGGAGCCAATGGTCCGGGACCTGCGCCAGCGCGACGAGCAGCGTGAAGCCGATGCCGATGCGCGCGAGCTGGTTGAGCCAGAGCGAGGTGTTCTCGCCCGCCGCGCTGTAGAGGACGAAGAGGCCGAAGACACTGACGGCGGCGAGGCCCGCGAGCAGCATGCCGTCGAGGCGGAGCGCGCGGAGCACGCGCGCCATGCCGGTCATGGTGCGCTTGGTGCGGGAGTCGCCGAGCTCGCCGTAGATCATGGCGATTTCCGGTCGAAGTACGCATCGAAGATGGCGCGCGCGATCGGCGCGGCCGCCGAGGCGCCGAAGCCGCCGTTCTCGACCAGCACGGCCACCGCGAGCTTCGGATCCTCCGCCGGCGCGAAGGCGACGAAGAGCGCGTGGTCGCGCAGGCGCTCGGCGACCTCCTTCTCGTTGTACTTCTCGGTCTGGCCGACCGAGAAGACCTGGGCGGTGCCGGTCTTGCCCGCGATGGTGTAGTTCGCGCCCTTGCCGATCCGCGCCGCCGTGCCGCGCGGCCCGCTCGTCACGGCCACCATGGCATCAATGATGATGTTCCAGTTCTCAGGGTGCTTCAGCTCGACCGTCGCGAGCGGCACCGGCTTCTTGTCCTCGACCGATTTCGTCGCCGGATCGACGAGCGCGCGCACGAGGCGGGGCCGGAAGTGCTTGCCGCGCTCGGCGATCACGGATGTGGCGCCGGCGAGCTGCAGGAGTGTCGTCGTCCAGTAGCCCTGCCCGATGCCGATGATCACGGTCTCGCCCGGGAACCAGGTCTGCTGCTCGGGCCGCGGGAACGCCGTCCTCTTCCAGGCGGGCGAGGGCATGATGCCGCTGCGCTCGCCGGCGATGTCGATGCCGGTCGGCTGGCCGAAGCCCATGCGCGTCATCGAGTCGTGGATGCGGTCGATGCCGAGCGTATTCGCGAGCCGGTAGAAGTACACGTCGCAGGACTGCATGACCGCGTTGTACATGTCCATCGAGCCGTGGCCCTCGCGCTTGAAGTCGCGGAAGCGGTGGCGCGAGCCCGGCAGCGAATAGCTGCCGCCGCAGTAGGCGTGGTCCTCGGGCTTGATGACGTCGTACTCGAGGCCAGCGAGCGCCATCAACGGCTTGATCGTGGAGCCCGGCGGGTAGGTGCCTCGCAGCACGCGGTTGAAGAGCGGCTGGTCGGGGTCCTCAGTGAGCGCGATGTACTCGTCGCGCGAGATGCCGCGCGCGAAGCCGTTCGGGTCGAAGGACGGCAGGCTCGCGAACACGAGCACGTCGCCGTTCGACGGGTCGATCGCGACGACGCCGCCGCGCCGTCCCGCGAAGGCCTCCTCGGCGACCTTCTGCAGCTCCATGTCGATCGTCATGCGCAGGTCTTTGCCCGCCTGCGGCTGGTGCGTCGTCAGCTGCGGGTCGACGCCCTCGGCGAGCTTCGCCGGGCGGCCCTCCGCGTTCACGAGCACCTCGCGATAGCCGCTGTTGCCGAGCAGGTCCGACTCGTAAGCGCGCTCGACGCCGGTCTTTCCGATGACGCCGGTGCCGAAGTAGCGCTCGCGGTCGACCCTCCCGAGGTCGTCGGCGCTGATCGTGCCGACGTAGCCGAGCGCGTGCGCGCCGACGCTGCCGTAGGGATAGTGCCGCGCCATGCGCGTCTCGAGCAGCACGCCCGGGAGCTCGTGCCGGTGCACCGCGTAGCGCGCGATCTCCTCGTCGTTGAGCTGCAGCAGGAAAGGCACGGCCTCGAAGGAGCGCCGCGAAAGCGCGAGCTGGCGCACGCGCTTCACGTCGGCGGACTCCAGCAGGCCGAAGCGCACCAGCCGCGACAACGTGTCTTCGAGGTCTCCCGCCTGCTCGCGCACGAGCTCGAGCTGGTAGGCCGGCGTATTCTCGGCGATGACGCGCCCCGCCCGGTCGTAGATGATCCCGCGATTCGGCGGCAGCGGCTCGATGCGCGCGCGATTGCCCTGGGACAGCTCGAAGTAGTGCTCGTGCTGGACGACTTGCAGCCAGAAGGCGCGCGCGCCGAGCAGCAGCGCGACGACAGTCACGATGCCGCCCGCGACGAGCGAGCGCTGGAAGAACGTCCGCTGCTCGAGTGCGTCGTCCTTGATTCGCACGCGCCGCATCAGGAGGGTTCCGTTACCGGCGCGAGGCGAATCGCGAGTAGAGCGCGGTGATGAGCGGCCAGCAGGCTGCGGAGACCGGCACCGAGAGCCAGCGCCGCCAGTCGGTCACCGGGTGACCCGCGACGCCGTCGAGCCAGAACAGCAGGAACTCGTGCAGCCACAGGAGCGCGAGGATCACCGCCGACTGCTGCAGCGGCGGAAAGGCGCGGACCTGCAGGCGCAGTTTCGAGGCCAGGTAGGCGATGACCGTGAGCGTCAGCGCATGCTGCCCGAGCAGCACGCCCTTGAAGCCGTCGAGCGCAAGCCCCGCACACCAGGCATAGGTGAGCCCGAGCAGCCGCGGCGACAGCAGGCAGAACCAGAGCACGGTCAGTGCGACGAAATCCGGTCGCAGGAGCTCGACCGCGTCCGGCAGCGGCACCACGGAGGCCGCGAGCGCGAGGATGGTGAGGCCGACGACGCGGCCCCAACCGAAGTTCGTGCGCGTTCCGAGCATCATGGCGCGTTACCCGGCGGCGGCGGCTGGGGCGACGGGGCGGCGCCGGCCGGCGCATCGACGCCCGTGTCGGGCGGTGCTTCGGTCGGCGTCTCGGCCGGCGACGCTACGGGAGCCGGGACAGGCGCAGGCCTCTGCGGCGCCGCATCCGCTTTCAGTTCCGACTCCGCCGGCGGCTCGACGACCGCGTTGTCGAACCATATGAGGAGGATTTCGGGGTCGCGGTCGAGCCCGGCGAGCGGCGCCGCCTCGATCGCGAGCAGCGGCTGGGCGGGATCCCGGACGACCGAAGTCACCTTCGCGACCGGGTAACCCGGTGGATAGACGCCGCCGAGCCCGGAGCTGACGAGCAGGTCGCCGACGATCACGTCCGCATTCTGCGGCAGGTACGGGAGCGACAAGAGGCCGGAGCGTCCGGTCCCGAGCGCGATGCTACGCACGCCCGTCCGATTCACCGCGACCGGGATCGCGTGCTCGGGATCGGAAATCAGGATGATCTCCGCCGAGACCGGTCCCGCACGCGTGACCTGGCCGACAATGCCGTTCGCGTCGATTGCAGCCTGGCCGCGGAACACGCCTTCTCGCGTGCCCTTGTTGACGAGCACGCGCTGGCGGAAGGGATCGAGGTCGACCTGCAGGATCTCCGCGACGAGCGAGCGCTGCACGACACGCGGCGAGCTTTCGCGCATGGCGCGCAACCGCTGGTTCTCCTGCTCGAGCGCGTCGAAGCGAAGGAGCTTCAGGCGCAGCACGAGGTTGTCGGCCGCGAGCTTGACGTTGTCCGCCTCGACGCGCGTCTTGGTCGCGAACGACTCGCGGATCGACGCCCAGACCTCGAACGGGGCGCTGATGGAGCGCTGGATCGGGTAGGCGAGCGAGGCAATCGCGTCGCGGATTGCGGCGAGCTGGTGCTGGCGATGGTCGGCGACCATGAGGCCTGCGGCCATCGCCGCGAGCACGATGAGGCGCAGCCCGAGCGCGGGGCCGCCGAGCAGCAGGGGCCGGGGATCGGACTCGTGGGAGCTCAATCAGGCCTCAGCCGAGGCCAAACAGCCCCGGATGCTCTTCGGACAACTCGAGGATGCGGCCGCCGCCGCGGGCAACGCAGGTCAGCGGATCCTCGGCGATGACGACGGGCAGGCCGGTCTCTTCCATGAGGAGCTTGTCGATGTCCTTGAGAAGCGCGCCGCCGCCCGTCAGCACGATGCCGCGGTCCGCGACGTCGGCGCCCAGCTCTGGCGGCGTCTGCTCGAGTGCTTTCTTGACCGCTTGCACGATGCCCTGCAGCGGCTCCTGCATTGCCTCGAGGATCTCGTTCGAATTCAGGGTGAAGCTGCGCGGCACGCCCTCGGAGAGGTTGCGGCCCTTGACCGACATCTCCCTCACCTGCTGGCCCGGGTAGGCCGAGCCGATTTCGATCTTGATGCGCTCGGCGGTGGCCTCGCCGATCAGGATGCCGTAGTTGCGGCGCACGTAGTTCGTGATTGCCTCGTCGAATCGGTCGCCGCCGATGCGGACCGACTCCGCATACACGATGCCGTTCAGCGAGATGACCGCAACTTCCGATGTCCCGCCGCCGATGTCGAGCACCATCGAGCCGCGCGCCTCGTTGACCGGCAGGCCGGCGCCAACCGCCGCCGCCATCGGTTCGGGGATCACGTCGACGCGGCGCGCGCCCGCGCCTTCGGCGGATTCCTGGATCGCGCGCTTCTCGACCTGCGTCGAGCCGAAGGGCACACAGATGAGGACGCGCGGCGAGGGGCGCAGCCAGCGATTGCCATGCACCTTGGTGATGAAGTACTGGAGCATGCGCTCCGTGTAGGTGAAGTCAGCGATGACGCCGTCCTTCATGGGCCGGACCGCGGTGATGTGTCCCGGCGTGCGGCCGAGCATGCCCTTGGCCTCAGCACCGACGGCGACGATAACCTTGCCGCCGCGGCCCGGCTCGTCCTGGACCGCGACCACGGAGGGCTCGTTCAGGACGATGCCTTGGCCGCGGACATAGATGAGCGTGTTCGCCGTGCCGAGGTCGATTGAAATGTCGCTGGAGAAGTAACCCCGGAGGTTCTTGAACATGGCTGGAAAGACCGCGTCGCTCACTGAATGGAGCGCCGCGAGTCTAGCCGCGGGCGCGACTTTCCACAAGCCGACATGTATGATTTCCGTCAAGTTTTTCCCTATTTTTCCGCTGTGGTACGCACATGACGCTGACACGCCGCGACGTCGAAAACATCGCGCATCTCGCCCGCCTCGAGATCACGGAGGCGGAGCTGCCCGTCTACGTCGGGAGCCTGTCGGCGATCCTCGCGTTCGTGGAGCAGCTTGCGGCCGCGGCGACCGATGACGTGGTCCCGATGGCGCATCCGCTCGAGGGCCAGGTGCAGCGCCTGCGCGAGGACTCCGTCACGGAAACGGACCGCCGCGAGGCGTACCAGCGCAATGCCCCTGCCGTGGAAGCGGGCCTCTACCTCGTGCCGAAGGTGATCGAGTGAGCCTGCACGCATCGACCGCGGCGGAGATCGGCCGGGGCCTGCGCGCGAAGAAATACTCGAGCGTCGAGGTGACGAAGCACTTCCTCGGCCGCATCGAGCGCGCGAACCCGGGCCTCAACGCGTTCGTGACGGTCACCGCCGAGCGCGCGCTCGCCGATGCGCGCCGCGCGGACGCGACACTGGCGCGCGGCGTGGGTGGCCCGCTCACCGGGGTGCCGGTCGTGCACAAGGACATCTTCTGCACGTCCGGGATACTGACGAGCTGCGGCTCGCGCATCCTGTCGAACTTCGTCGCGCCTTACGACGCCACCGTCGTCGAGCGCCTCGACGCGGCCGGCATGGTGCTGCTCGGCAAGACGAACATGGACGAGTTCGCGATGGGCTCGTCGAACGAGACGAGCTACTACGGGCCCGTGAAGAATCCCTGGGACACCGCCAGGGTGCCGGGCGGCTCGTCCGGCGGCAGCGCCGCCGCGGTCGCCGCGCGCATCGTGCCGGTCGCGACCGGCACCGACACCGGCGGCTCGATCCGTCAGCCCGGCGCGCTCACCGGCCTCACCGGGTTCAAGCCGACATACGGGCGCGTCTCGCGCTACGGCATGATCGCCTTCGCCTCGAGCCTCGACCAGGCGGGCGTGCTCGCGCAGTCGGCGGAAGATGCCGCGCTCGTGCTCGGCGCGATGGCGGGATTCGATCCGCGCGATTCGACGAGCGTCGATGCGCCCGTGCCGGACTACGCGAAGGGCCTCGACCGCCCGGTGAAGGGCCTGCGCATCGGCATCATCCGCGAGTTCTTCGGCGAGGGTCTCGAGGCCGGCACGGGTGCCGCCGTGCGCGCGGCGATCGAGGCCTTCCGCAAGGAAGGTGCGACCGTCTCCGAACTGTCGCTCCCGAACCTGCCGCTCTCGGTGCCGACCTACTACGTCGTCGCGCCGGCGGAATGCTCCTCAAACCTGTCGCGATTCGACGGCGTGCGCTTCGGTCACCGCTGCCAGGACCCGAAAGACCTCCTCGACCTCTACAAGCGCACGCGCGGCGAGGGCTTCGGCGCCGAGGTGAAGCGACGCATCATGACGGGCACCTACGTGCTCTCCGCCGGGTACTACGACGCCTACTACCTGAAGGCGCAGAAAGTCCGCAGCCTCATCAACGCGGACTTCAAGCGCGCCTTCGGCGAAGTGGACGTGCTGATGGGCCCGACGGCGCCGACGCCGGCGTTTGCGATCGGCGCGAAGACCGACGACCCGATCCTCATGTACCTGAACGACATCTACACGATCGGCGCGAACCTCGCGGGACTCCCGGCCGTATCCGTGCCCTGCGGCCTCGTCGACGGCCTGCCTGTGGGACTGCAGGTCATCGGCCCGCATTTCTCCGAGGAGCGGCTGTTCGCGACCGCGCACGCCTGGCAGCGCGCGACGGACTGGCACCGGCGCATCCCGGCGGCCTACGCGTGAGCGCCATGGCAACCGGGTGGGAAACCGTCATCGGCCTCGAGATCCACGCGCAGCTCGCGACGCGCTCCAAGATCTTCTCGGGCTCCGCGACTGCATACGGCGGCGCGCCGAACGCGCAGGCGAACCTCGTCGACCTCGGCTACCCGGGCGTGCTGCCGGTGCTGAACCGCGAAGCCGTGCGCATGGCGGTGAAGTTCGGGCTTGCGATCGGCGCGAGCGTCGCGCGGCGTTCGGTGTTCGCGCGCAAGAATTATTTTTACCCCGACCTTCCGAAGGGCTACCAGATCAGCCAGTACGAGCTGCCGGTGGTCGCGAAAGGCGCCGTCGAGATCCTGCTCGAGGACGGCGCGCGCAAGACCGTCGGCGTCACGCGCGCGCACCTCGAGGAGGACGCCGGCAAGTCGCTGCACGAGGGCCTCGGCCGCATGAGCGGCATCGACCTCAACCGCGCGGGCACGCCGCTGCTCGAGATCGTGTCGGAGCCCGACATGCGCTCGGCGCGCGAGGCGGTCGCGTACATGAAGAAGATCCACACGCTCGTGCGCTACCTCGAGATCTGCGACGGCAACATGCAGGAGGGCTCGTTCCGCTGCGATGCGAACGTGTCCGTGCGCCCCAAGGGCGCGCGCGAATACGGCACGCGCTGCGAGATCAAGAACCTCAACTCCTTCCGCTTCGTCGAGCGGGCGATCAACCATGAGGTCGAGCGCCAGGTGGAGCTGATCGACGGCGGCGGGAAAGTCGTCCAGGAGACGCGCCTCTACGACCCCGGCCGCGACGAGACGCGCTCGATGCGCTCGAAGGAGGAGGCGAACGATTACCGCTACTTCCCGGACCCGGACCTCCTGCCGCTCGCGCTCGACGACGCCTTCATCGAAGGTGTCAGGAAGAGCCTGCCCGAGCTGCCGGATGCGAAGGCGGCACGCTTCGCGAAGGAGCACGGACTCTCGGACTACGACGCGGGCGTCCTGACGGCGAGCCGCGAGATGGCTGCGTACTACGAGTCGGTGGTCGCGGCCGCCGGTGGCGAGCCGAAGCTCGCCGCCAACTGGGTGATGGGCGAGCTCTCGGGCTTCCTCAACCGCGATGGCCTCGAGATCGGCGGCTCGCGGGTCACCGCCTCCGCGCTCGCGGGGCTCCTGAGGCGCCTCGTCGACGGCACGGTCTCGGGAAAACTCGCGAAGGACGTGTTCGAGGCGATGTGGGCCGAAGGCAAGGACGCCGACGCGATCATCGAGGCCAAGGGCCTCAAGCAGATCACGGACACCGGCGCGATCGAGAAGGCGATCGCCGACGTGATGGCCGCGAATCCGCGCCAGCTCGCGGACTACCGCTCGGGCAAGGACAAGCTGTTCGGCTTCTTCGTCGGCCAGGTGATGAAAGCGACCGCCGGCAAGGCCAACCCGGCGCAGGTGAACGACCTCCTGAAGCGCATGCTCGCGGGCCCATGAGCCCGACGGGCGACCTGCTGCACCACTTCCTGTTCGAGCGACTGCCGGTCCGTGGGCACCTCGTGCGCCTCGACGCCAGCTGGCGCGCCGCGATCGAGCACCACGAATATCCCGAAGCAGTCACGAGCGCGCTCGGGGAAGCGATGGCCGCGTCGGCGCTGATGGCGGGCGCGCTCAAGTTCGAGGGCCGCCTGTCGCTGCAGTTCGAAGGGCCCGGGCCCGTGCGCCTCATGCTGGCTCAGTGCACGCACCGTCACGCGATTCGCGGCGTCGCCCGCTACGACGAATTGCCGACCGAGGCCGCCCCGGCGGAAGGGCTCTTCGGCGAAGGCCAGCTCGCGGTCACGATCGAGCAGGACGAAGGCGGCGAACGGTACCAGGGCGTGGTTCCGCTCATCGCTCCCCGGCTTGCGGCCTGCCTCGAGGAGTATTTCGACCGCTCCGAGCAGCTTCCCTCGAAGCTCGTGCTCGTCGCGACGGCCGACCGCGTCGCGGGCCTGCTCCTGCAACGGGTCGCGCTCGGGGACGCAGGCAGCGAGGCGGAGCGCGCCGAGGCCGACGATGCCTGGACGCGGCTCGGCCTTCTTGCCGCCACGGTGTCGGAGAAGGAGCTGCTCGACCTGCCCTGCCGCGACCTCCTGCGGCGGCTTTTCCGCGAGGACGACATCCGCCTCTTCGACGGGACGCCGGTTTTCTTCCAGTGCAGCTGCTCGCGCGAGCGCGTCGCGGGCATCCTGCAGGCACTCGGCGGCGCGGAAGTGCAGTCGCTTCTCGCCGAGCGGGGAGACATCGAGGTGCGCTGTGAATTCTGCAATCGCGCCTGGCGCTTCGATGCGGTCGACGTCGCCGGGCTCTTCTCCGACGGCGCGCCGCAGCAGGCGCCGCCCGGGCTGCACTGAGGGGCGGATCGGTCCGGTTTGCGTGCGCACGTAGCCGCCGCTCGGCCGGCGGCCTTATGCTCTGTCACACCGACTTTCGTGCGGAACAGGCAGATGCACCCATGCGTACTACCATCGCTCCGATCGCAGCGGCGCTCGCCATGAGCGCCGGTCTCGCCCAGGCCTCGCCCGAGGACGACCGCCGCGCGGTCGCGGCGCTCGACACCGAGTTCCAGGCCGCCGTGAAGCGCAACGACGCGGCGACGATCGACCGCATCCAGCATCCCGACATGGTGCTCGTGCTGGGCGACGGCCGCGTCTTCACGAAGGAAGACCACGTCAAGGCCGCGCGCGAGAAGTCGAGCGTGTACGAGATCCAGGACGAGGAGCCGGGCACCCAGGTCGTGCGCGTGCACGGCGACACGGCGGTCGTGACGGCGCTCCTGCGCCTCAAGGGCACGAGTGACGGCAAGCCGTTCGACCGGCGCGTCTGGTTCAGCGACACCTACGTGCGCACTCCGGAGGGCTGGAAATACTTCTTTGGCCAGGCTTCGCTCCGGCTGCCGGACGAGGCGAAGCCGAAGCCCTAACGCCGGCCGTCGCGCGGCCGACGGAGGATCACATGAGGCAAGCCGACGCAGGGACGAACCCGCGCG
>Ga0075434_100000100_pt1 | contig 48123 bp, 47 predicted proteins | sample RhiMethybrSRZTD3_FD_75298 | JGI IMG/M metagenome (GOLD analysis project Ga0075434, IMG submission 75298) | Populus rhizosphere microbial communities from Tennessee, USA - Rhizosphere MetaG P. TD hybrid SRZTD3 | ecosystem: Host-associated > Plants > Roots > Rhizosphere > Soil | place: USA...
ACGCAGGCGACGATCTCGCGCGACATCAAGGAGCTCGGCCTGGTCAAGCGCGCCGGCGACGGCGCCTACCAGCGGCCGGGCGAGGAGGCGCCGAACCTCGAGACGGCGCTCACGCTGCTCGAGCGCGCGGCGAACGAGTTCATCCGCAGCGTCGACCGCGTGCAGCAGCTCATCGTCGTGCGGACGGGCCGCGGGCAGGCGCAGGCACTCGCCGAGGCGCTCGACCGCGCGCGGCTGCCCGAGGCCGTCGGCACGATTGCCGGGGACGACACGATTCTCGTCATCGCGCGCGGCGCGCGCGCCGCCGCCGCCGTCGCGCGACGGCTGAAGGAGTACTCGCTCGAATGACTCGCGTGGTGCTGGCCTACTCGGGCGGCCTCGACAGCTCGGTGGCGATCCGCTGGCTCGCCGAGCGTCACGGCGCGGAAGTGATCGCGGCGACGCTGGACCTCGGCCAAGGGAAGGACGTGCTGGAAGAGATCCGAGATCGCGCGCTCGCGATCGGGGCGCTGCGCGCGCACGTGATCGACGTCCGCGACGTCTACGTCCGCGATCATCTCGTGCGCGGGCTCAAGGCCGGCATCCTCAGGCGCGGGGGCGCGTCGATGGCCGGGCCGCTCGCGTGGCCGCTCGTCGCGCAGAAGCTCGTCGAGATCGCACGCATCGAGCAGGCCGGCGCCGTCGCGCACGCCGATCGCGCCGGGCACGAGGCGGCAATCGAGAAGACGGCGCGCGCCATCGCCCCCGCGCTCACCGTGCTGGCGCCCGCCGGCGAGTGGGAGATGGGCGACGCGCAGCTCGTGGCATACGCGCAGCAGCGGCACGTGCTGCTCCCGGCGCCGATGATCGGCGGCGTCGCCGCGCGATCGGCGGCGCGCCTGCCGGGCGAGCCCGCGTTCGTGGATCTCGGCTTCGATCGCGGCGCGCCGATCGCGATCAACGGCGTCGTGATGAACGCGCCGGATCTGATCGCCAGCCTCGACATTCTCGCCGGCGCGCACGGCGCGGCCGGCCGCGCGCTCGCCGCGTTGCACATGGCGCACGCCGCCCTGCAGGAGATGGCGATCCCGGCCGACGCGCGCCCGTTTGCCGCGCGAGCGGCCGACGAGTACGTCCGCCTGCTGCGCGAGGGCGGCTGGTTCTCGCGCGCGCGCCAGGCGCTCGACGCCTACGTCGACGCCCTCGAGCACGAGGTCGGCGGCGTCGCGCGGCTGCAGCTCTTCAAGGGCGCCTGCACGATCGCGAGCTGCCGCCTCGGGCCGAAGCCGGTGGCCATCGCGCTCGCGAAGGCATCGCGATCGTGAGCACCCTCTGGTCCGGCCGCTTCGACGCGGCGCCCGATGCGGAGGCCTTCCAGTTCGGCGCGTCCTTCCGGTTCGATCGCCGCCTGTTCGAAGACGACGTCGCCGGCAGCATCGCGTGGACGCGCGCGATCGCGAACGCGGGCGTGCTCTCTTCGGACGACGCGCGGCGGATCGAGCAGGCGCTCGTCGCGATGCTGGCGCGCGCGCGCGCGAACCCCGACTTCGTCTCCGGCGACGACGAAGACGTCCACAGCTTCGTCGAGCGCGTGCTCGTCGAGGAGCTCGGCGACGCGGGCCGCCGCCTGCACACCGGCCGATCGCGCAACGAGCAGGTCTCGCTCGACCTGCGGCTCTATCTGCGGCGGCGCATCCCGCTCCTGCAGCGCGCGATCGCGGCGGTGGTCGAGGCGCTCGCGGCGCAGGCGGCCTCGGCCGGCCGCGCGCTGATGCCGGCGTTCACGCACTTCCGGCCCGCGCAGCCGGTGCTCGTCGCGCACTTCTTCCTCTCGCACGCGGCGCCGCTCCGGCGCGACTTCGCGCGGTTCGACGCGGCGCGCGCCGAGGCCGACGCGCTGCCGCTCGGATCGGGCGCGATCGCCGGGACGGCGTACGCGATCGACGTCGACGCGCTCGCGCGCGACCTCGGGTTCTCGCGCATCGTCGACAACAGCATCGACGCGTCGTCCGATCGGGATTTCGCGGCGACCTTCCTCTACGCGTGTGCGCTGGCGATGGTGCACCTCAGCCGCCTCGCGGAGGATCTCGTCATCCTGTGCGGCGACGAACATCGCTTCTTCGAGCTGTCCGACGCCCTGAGCACCGGCAGCAGCATGATGCCGCAGAAGAAGAATCCGGATCCGCTCGAGCTGGTGCGCGGGAAAACGGGTCGCGTGATCGGGCATCTGGTGGGCATGCTGACGACGATCAAGGGGCTGCCGACCGGCTACAACAAGGACCTGCAGGAAGACAAGGACGCGGTATTTGGTGCGGAAGATACCGTGGCCGGGTCGCTCGCGGTCGTGCGGTCGGTGGTCGGCGGCCTGACGCTCGATCGCGAGCGCGCGGCGGCTGCGGCATCCGGATTGCTCCTCGCCACCGATGTTGCGGATTACCTGGTCGGCCGCGGTGTCCCGTTCCGGCGCGCGCACGAAATCGTCGGCGCGCTGGTGCGGAAGCTGGCGGCCGAACGGCGCGATTTCGGATCGCTGTCGCTGGCCGAATGGCGCGGCGCCAGCGACCGGTTCGAGCCCGACATCGTCGATCGCGTGACGCCTGGCGCGTCGGTGGCGGCCAAACGGACGCCGCAATCCACCGCGCCGGCAGCCGTGGACGCCCGGTTGGCGGATGTGCGGCGATGGCTGGACGACTTGGGCAAGCTCTGCTAAGATCGGCTGCGCCTTCGCATTTCATTCCCAGCCAGCGGCTTCTTCGGGAGAGTTGATGCAGCAGCGCCAGCTTCGGCTTGGTGACATTCTGGACGACTATTGCCCGCGCGAGCGCCGCGTGACGAACCACGCGATCGTCGCGATGGTCGGCAACGACGTCAAGCAGACGCGCTGCACGACGTGCGACGCGGAGCACGAGTACAAGCACGCCAAGGTGCCGCGCCAGCGCCGCAAGAGCGAGACGCCGGCGGCGCTCTACGCGCAGGTGCTCGCGAACGGCCCGAAGCGCGTCGTCCACGAGAATGGTGTGAATGGCGCCGACGCGGCGACGGCGGAAGCGGCGTCGACCGACGCGGCGGCGATCGAACCCGCTGCGCCGACCGCGCCGCCAGAACCCGAAGCTGCCGTCGCGGCGCCGGCGCCGAGCGAGCCGGCGATCGACGCGACGCCCGAAGACGTCGACGAGAACGACGCGGATCGCGAGCGCGACACGGAGGAAGGGCCGATTCACCGACGGCTGATTCGCGCGTCGCTGCCGCGCCCCGAAGGCCAGCAGCCGCCCGCGCGACCGATCCCTGAATTCACGATCCGCCAGCCCGGCGGACGGCCGAACCGGTTCCGTCCGCGTCATCAGCGCGGCGGCGGCGGCGGCCAGTCGTTCGGCGGCAATCGATCGAACGGCAGCATGCACGGCGCGCCGCCGCGCGGCATGCGCCAGGGCGGCGGACGGCCGCCGCAGGGCGGCGCCGCGGGCCGCCGCCACGAACGCGGCGGACGGAAGCGATCGAAGTAAAACCGCGCGCTCTCACTCATGTCCGACCTGACCGGCACCCACGGCCTGATTGTCGGTGTCGCCAACAAGCGTTCGATCTCCTGGGCCATTGCGCAGGCGGCGGCCGCCGCCGGCGCGCGCCTCGCGCTCACCTATCCGAGCGAGCGGCTCGAGGAAAACGTCCGCGATCTCGCGGCGTCGCTCGAGCGGCCGCTGATCCTTCCGTGCGACGTCGCCAGCGATCAGCAGATCGCGGATCTCGCGCCGGCGATCGACCGCGAGTTCGGCGGGCTCGACTTCGTCGTCCACGGCGCGGCGTTCGCGCCGGCCGACGCGCTCAGCAGCCCGTTCGTCGAGACCTCGCGCGAGAGCTTCCGGATCGCGCTCGACGTCAGCGCGTACTCGCTCGTGGCGCTCACGCGCGCGTGCGTGCCGCTGTTCGAGAAGCGCGGCGGCGGCAGCGTCCTGACGCTCACCTATATCGGCAGCCAGCGGGTATTCACCAACTACAACGTGATGGGCGTGGCGAAGGCGGCGCTCGAGTCGTCGGTGCGGTACCTGGCGAGCGATCTCGGCCCGAAGAACATCCGCGTGAACGCGATCTCGGCGGGCGCCATCAAGACGCTCGCGGCGGCGGGCATCTCCGGCTTCTCGAGCATCCTTCAGGTGTATCGCGATCGGGCGCCGCTGCGCCGCGGCGTCGATCAGAGCGAGGTCGCCGACGCCGCATTGTTCCTGCTGGGCCCCGCCGCGCGCGCCGTCACCGGCGAGATCCTCATGGTCGACGCCGGTTTCCACGCGGTGGGACTCTGAGAATTTGGACTTTCACCACTCCTCGATCCGGATCCGTTCGCGCGCGATGCCCAGCTCCTGCAGCAGCCGCGGCATCTCGTCCACCATGGCGGCGGGGCCGCAGATGAAGCACAGCGTCTCGGGCTGATGCACGAGCGCGGAGAGCGCCGCGCGATCGATGCGTCCGCGCGCGCCGGTCCATTCGGTCTCGACGGCGCGCGTCACCGTCTGGCGCAGCTCGATCTCGCCGGTGTCCGCCAGCGCGCGCAGCTCCGGCTCGAACGCGAATTCCTCGGGCGTGCGCGCGCTGTAGAAGAGCCCGATGTTCCTGTGCGGCAGGTGCAGCGCGCGGTGCAGCATCGCACGCAGCGGCGCGATGCCCGTGCCCCCGGCGATGAAGACGAAGCACGACTCCTCGGGCGCGTCGGGGAAGGTGAAGGCGCCGAGCGGCCCGTCGACGTCGACGAGCGCGCCCGGATCGAGCGCGAGATGCGGCCCCGGGACGCCGTCGCCGTTCACGCCGACGAGCAGCTCGATGAAGCCGTCGCGGCGCGCGTCCTCCGGCGCGCCGGCGATCGAGTACGGCCTGCGCGCGTCGCTTCCGTGCGATCCCACGACGACGGCTTGTCCCGGCAGGTACTCGAACGGCGCCGCGCCGAGATCGAGCCGGACGATCCGTGCGCGCGGCGTCGCGGGCAGTACTTCGCGCAGCGTCAGCGTCCTCGGCACTCGAATTATGCTAACGCCGGGGCCGGGGGCTAGGGGCTGGGGGCTAGCGGCTTGTTTCTCCGCCGAGTTCGCGGGTTCGTGCTCAGGCTCGTCCGGCGCCGCAGCGCCGCGATCGCGTGCGGCGCCGCGCTCGCCGCGCCGAGCGCATGGGTCGAGTTCAGCGGACGCTACGACGCGCCGTGGCAGCAGGGCCTTGCGCTCGTCGTCGGCGCGACTGGGCTCGCGATTCTGTGGACAGGATTGACTGGTCCGTCGCCGGACTGGATTGACGACGGCGATCGGCCGTAACCATCATCCATCCGCCATGACGGCGTCTGTATTACAACACGCCGATGGCGGCGCGCTGCAGATCGAGATCGGACAAGGTCGTCGCCGGGCGCGGCTGCGGCTGCGGGCGCGCGTGATCGTCGGCGGCCTGGCCGCTCGACGAGTCGCGCTTGCGCCGCGTCTTGTCGCGGTACATCCGGCTGTCGGCCGTCGCCAGGAGCGTCTCGTAGCTGTCGCCGTCGTGCGGGAAGACCGCCGCGCCGACGCTGATCGCCAGCGGCAGCATCTTGCCCGGTCGCGCTTCGAACGCGAGGCTGTCCACGGCCTGCTGCAGCTCGAGCCGCTTCCGCTCGGCCTCCTCGCCGCCGCACCCCGACAGCACGACGATGAACTCGTCGCCGGCGTAGCGGACGCAGATGTCGTACGGGCGGATGCCGGTCCGAAGCACGCTCGCGATGTCGCGCAGCGCGCGGTCGCCGACGTGGTGGCCGTAGGTGTCGTTGATCTCCTTGAAGTTGTCGAGGTCCATCACGAGCAGCGAGACCTCGGACTTCAACCGCTCCGCGCGGGCGAGCTCGCGCGTCAGGTGCATGAACATGAAGCGCGTGTTCGGCAGCGCCGTCAGCGGATCGGTGAGCGAATCCTCCTGCGTCTGCTCGAACACGATCGAGTTGTAGATGACGGCGGCCGCCTGCTCGGAGATGCGGTCGAGCAGCCGGCGGTGATCGTCGGTGTAGACCGACGGCTCGGTGTGGTAGACCGAGATCGTCCCGATGAAGCGCTCGTTGAAGAGCAGCGGGCAGACGAGCGCCGAATGCAGCGTCGTGTGCTCCGAGGGGACGCCCGCCGCCTCGAAATCGGTGCTCGGCCGCGCGTTGACGAGCGGCCGGCGGTTGCGCGCCACCCAGCCCGTGAGGCCGTGCCCGTTGCGGATCGTGAGCTGCTGGATCGTGTCCGACTCCACGCCCGTCGCGAAGCGGCAGCGCAGCGTCTCCGACTCCTCGTTGTAGAGGAAGAGCGCGCAGCAGGAGAACGGCACGATGTTGCTCAACTTCGACGAGATGAGCGCCATCGTGTCCGACACGCCGAGGCTGCTCCCCATCGCCTGCGCGATCTCGTAGAGCGCGTAGATCTCGCGGTGGGCGAGCGCGATGTCCTGGAAGACGTTGGTGCGCGCGACGGGCACCGGCGCCGCGTCGATGAGGCCGACCGCCGGCGCCGCCGTCGGCGCGTGCGTCGGCACGCGCGTCAGCTTGCGCGACGGCTCCTGGCTCGCCTCGGCTTCGGCGGCGAGCGCCGAATACATGTCGACGAAGGTCTGCACCACGCGCGGGTCGAGCGCCTTGCCGCTCTCCTGGCGCAGCAGGCCGATCGCGGCGTCGAGGCTCATCGCCTTGTGATACGGCCGCTCCGACATCAGCGCGTCGAAGTAATCGACCACCGACAGGATGCGCGCGCCGAGCGGAATCTCGTCGCCCTTGAGGCCCGACGGGTAGCCCTTGCCGTCCCACCGCTCGTGGTGGCTCAGGATCAGCGGCGCGACGGGATACGGGAACGGCACGCCGCTGATGATCTCCGCGCCCACCTGCGGATGGATGCGGATTTTCTGGAACTCCTCCTGCGTCAGCGGCCCCGGCTTCGAGAGGATGTGTTCAGGCACGGCCAGCTTGCCGATGTCGTGCAGCAGCGCCGCCGTCTTCACGCCCTGGATCTCGTTGTCGGGCATGCCGAGCGCGCGCGCGAGCCCGGCGGCGTACACCTGGACGCGGCGGATGTGGCTCTGCGCCGTCTGATCCTTCGCGTCGATGGCGAGCGCCAGCGCCTCGATCGTCGCCAGGTGCAGATCCGAGACCTGCGCGACGTGGCGCTGCTGGTCCTGGATCCGCCCCATGTAGACCTTGTAGGTGCGGTAGGTGAGGTACAGCGGCGCGGCGACGAGCGACGCCCACCAGTAGCCGCCCTGGTCGATGACCGACGCCCCGAGCGCGGCGGCGCCGGCGCCGACGAAGTAGCTCGGCGCGCTCCAGAGGAAATTCTCGTTCCACACGCGCGCGATCGACTGCCGCGTCGACAGGCCGATCGCGGTCGCGATGAGCAGCGTGTTGAAGACGAAATAGGTGGTCGCCGCGCCGACGAGCGGCTTCGGAATGGCGAACAGCGAGAAGCCGCTGACGACGGTGACGCCGCCGAGCAGCGTGTAGACGAACCCGGCCGCCTTCACCGTCAGCACGAGCGACGCCATGCTGAACAGCGTGCGGAACGTGGCCGTGCGCGTTTCCGTGCGGAACGTGCACTGGCTCCAGGCGCTCACCGCCGCCACGATCATCGTCTCGTTGGCGCCGAGCAGCAGGAGCGCCGCGAAGTCCACCGAGTAGGACACCGACATCGTCGAGCCGCTGCTGGCGAGCGGCAGCCGCACCTTCAGCGCCGACGCGAGCGACGAGCACGCGAGCAGGACGATGAACAGCAGCGGGTTCGCGATGGAGTGCGGCGCGAACAGCACGAGGATGAGCGTGCCGGCCGCCAGCACGGCCCCGACGAATAGCCGTGCGGCAATCGGAAGATCCTTCATATGTCCGGCGGGGGCGAGCCGAGAGCTCGAAATGATACCGCGACTCGCGGCGTCCGTTTCAGCCTACCGTCTCACGATTGCGTCGTCCTGCGGGCCGGGCTTCCGGCTCGAGCTGATACTCGACGATCTTGCGATAGAGCGTGCCGCGGCTGATGTCGAGCACGCGCGCCGCCTCCTTCTTGTTCCAGTCGGTGGCCTCGAGCACGCGCACGATGTGCGCCCGCTCGGCCTCGGCGAGCGACGGCAGATGATCGCCGGTGGTCGGCGCGGCGGGCGTCGACGCGTGCAGGAACTCGATGTCCTGCGAGCGAATCGATCGGCCCGGCGCCGACAGCGCCGCGCGCGATACCGTGCTCTCGAGTTCGCGGATGTTGCCGGGCCAATGATAGCCGACGAGCAGATCCAGCGATTCGCGCGAAAAGCTCTTGCTGTCGAGCGGCAGCCCCTGCGCTGCGCAGTACCGCGCAAGAAAGCGCTGGGCCAGCACCGGGATGTCCACCTGCCGCTCGCGCAGCGACGGCAGCCGGATCGCGAACGCGTTCACGCGGTAGTACAAATCTTCACGGAATCGTCCGTCGCGCACGAACTGCTCGAGCGGGCGGTTGGTCGCCGAGATCAGCCGGAAGTCCACCGAGATCGACTTGTGGCCGCCGAGGCGCTCGAAGCGCCGCTCCTCGAGCACGCGCAGGAGCTTGGCCTGCGCGATGAGCGACATGTCGCCGATCTCGTCGAGGAACAGCGTGCCTTCGTTGGCGAGCTCGAGGCGGCCCGGCTTGCGATCGTGCGCGCCGGTGAAGGCGCCTTTCTCGTAGCCGAAGATTTCCGATTCGAAGAGCGTGTCGGGCAGCGCCGCGCAGTTCACCGCCTGGAACTTCGCCACGCTGCGGCGGCTCAGCTCGTGGATCATCCGCGCGACGACTTCCTTGCCCGATCCGGTCGGTCCGAGAATCAGCACCGAGATGTCCGATTTGGCCGCGGTGCGGATCCACTCGAACACGATCAGCATCTTCTCGTCGCGGCCGATCATCTCGCGGAAGCGCTGGACCGACGGCGACTGGTCCTCGCTGCTCACCGCCGCGCGGCGCTCGAGGAACTGGTCGAGCAGATCGACGGCGGCGTCGCTCTCCGGCCGGTCGATCATGTAGCGCGGCGGCGCGCTGCCGGCCACGACCTGCGCGACGCCGAAGTCGACGAGCTCGCGCACGCAGTTCTCGACGTCGAGCCGCAGGCGCCCGAACGTCTGCATCAGCGCCTCGACGTCGAAGCTCTCGTCGGGACGCGCGCTCAAATAGCGAAGGAGCCCCGCGCGCAGCGGCGACTGCACGAGGGTACGGAAACGGGTTTCGTAATCGCCGGGCTCGGCCGGTCGGGCCGTGGCGGCCGCGCTCGCGCGGCGCGCGCTGAAGGTCAGGTCGTCCATTGCAACGCTTACGTTATCGGGCGGAAGAGTCCCCGCCGACAGGCCGGGGTTGGGAGGAGCGGTAATAGCCGGTCTGGGACTGCTCGATGAGCGTTTTCATGCGGTTCGCGTCGCCCTTGCGGTGGCCGTGGCAGACGATGGGGTCGCTTCCGCCGCTCGTTTCGATCAGGACGTCGGACAACAGCACGCCGGTCTCGATCTTGACCGACGCGATGTGCGCCATATGTATCGTCTCTTCACGCCGCCCAATCCAGCGGGGCGTGTACTGCACGACGCTGGTCGGCGTGATGAGGATCTGCGTGGGGAACAGGTGATTGCCCGAACTCAAGCGGCTCGCGCGAAACACCTCGCCCGCGGCGAAGGGGCGGCCCTTGAGCCACACCCAGAACGCAACGAGCAGAAACGCCGCAACCGCTGCTGCGGCCGCCCAATAGAGCCAATCCTGCTCGCCAGTCACAAGCCCTGATGTTAAGCTATTTCGCACCCCGGGCCCGAACCCGCTGCGCGCAAAACCGTGCAGCGCGCGTCCCTTCCGGCCCGTTGGCCGCATTTCGGGCATTCAAAGGAGAGGGCCGTTGCCGCACCGCGCCCCGGGCTCGCCCGGGAAGTCCCGCCAGCCGTTCCTGTCCGGCAAGCCGATCCGCTACTACAGGCCGAAGGGAAGCCAGGAAATCCGTCACCTCATCGACGAAGGCTTCCAGGCGTTCAACGCAGGGCGGCTGTCCGAGGCTGCGCAGATTTTCGCGGAGAAGATGCTCGACCCCTCCGGTGATACGACCATCGGGCTGACGATTGCCGGCGCGCTGACGCCGGCCGGCCTCGGCGGCTGCGTCATCGAGCTGATGGACCGCGGGCTCGTCGACTTCGTCATCTCGACCGGCGCGAACCTCTATCACGATCTCCACTACGCGCTGAATTTCACGCTGCGCCGCGGCTCGCCGTTTCTCGACGACGTGGAGCTCTACGAGGACGGCGTCATTCGGATTTACGACGTGCTGTTCCCGGCGACGGTGCTGCTCGAGACCGACGCGTACATCCGCGAGTTCCTCGAGCGCTCGGGGCTGAACGAGCCGATCGCGACCTCCGAGTTCCACTATCGCCTCGGCCTCGATCTGCTCGAGCATTTTCCGGGGTGCGAGGAGCACTCGGTGGTGGCGCGCGCCGCGCGCACGGGCGTGCCGATCTACACCTCGTCGCCGGGCGACAGCTCGATCGGGATGAACGTCGCCTATCACGAGCTGATGAACGGCAGCCGGCTGATGATCGATCCGAGCAAGGACGTCAACGAGGTCTGCGCAATCGTGCTCGCCGGGCGGAAGAACGGCTGCGTGATTCTCGGCGGGGGATCGCCGAAGAATTTCTACCTGCAGGCGCAGCCGACGCTGTGGGAGGTCTACGGCATCCCGAAGGGCGGCAACGATTTCTTCATCCAGATCACGACCGATCAGGTCGTCTGGGGCGGGCTGTCGGGCGCGACGCCGGCCGAAGCCGTGAGCTGGGGGAAGGTGAACCCCGGCGTGCTGCCCGACACCGTCGTCGCCTACTGCGATTCGACGATCGCGTTTCCGCTGTTCTGCGAGTACGCGATCGGATCGCCGAACGGCCGCCGCCAGCGCAAGGAGCTGCTGCATCAGCGCGAGCGGCTGGTGGCGGAGCTGACGCGCGAGGCCCGGGAAAAGCTCAAAGTCAAAACCTGACGTCGATGGGAACGCTCTCTGAGGAGCTCGCGCCGCACGCCGAACGGATCGTCGCGCGGCCGCGCATCTACGCCGACGCGAACGTGCCGGCCGGTCTGGTCGCGCACATGCGCACGCGCCTGCTGTGGGACGTGCTCTTCGTCGTCGAGGAGGACGATCTGCGCCGCGCGTCGGACACGCGCCACTACCAGCTCGCGCAGCAGCTGCGGCGGACGCTCGTCACGATGGATCGCGATTATCTCGACGACCGCCGGTTCCCGCCGGCCGACAGCGGCGGCGTGCTGATCATCCAGGCGCCCGACGAGCGCCAGCTGTCGGCGCTGCTCGATCGGATCGATCGCGCGCTCTTTCATCAGGACGACGGCGACGCGCCGGTCGCGCAGCCGCTCATCGGCCGCAAGCTGCAGGTGAACACCGACTGGGGGCGGGAATAGAGCAGTGCGATGGTAGGGCTCGAGCTGGAGGATGCGCGCGCGATTGCCGTGCGCATCGACGATCGGGGCGGCGTCGAGGCGCGCGCGACCGTCGCGTCGGACGGCGATCTCGCGGCGGCGGCCGAGCGCGCGATCGCCGATGTCGCGGGCGCCGCGCACGGCGCGCGCGAGCTCGGCATCGCGGCCGCCGTGCCTGACGCCCCGGCGATTGCGGCCGCGGTGGCGGCGCTCTCGGGCCGCGTCGGCGGCCTCGCGCAGCACGGAATCGCGCCGTCGGGCACCGCCGCGGCCGTCGCCGAGGCGTGGATCGGCGCGGCGCGCGGCGTCCACGACGTCGTCTACTTCGCGTGCGGCGATCACACGATTGGCGGCGTCGTTCGGGCCGGCGCGCCGGTGGGCGGCGCGCGCGGCCGCGCCGGGTCGGTCGCGTGGCTCGCGTTGAACCCGGTCGAGCGCGAGGACTACCGCAAGGCGGGCTGCCTCGAGGCGGAGGTCGCCGCGGCGGGCATCGTGCGGCGGCTCGTGTGGCGCGTCAAAGCGGGCGATCGGTCGCGCGTGGCCGACGCGGTCAACGGCGACTACGCCGCGATTACCGTGCAGCACGTGCTCGACGCGGCGAGGGAGCGCGACGGCGTTTCGATCTCGGTGATTCGCGACACGGCGAAGTACCTCGGCATGGCGGCGGCCAACCTCGTCGTCATCGTCGATCCCGAGATGCTCGTGCTCGGCGGCATCATGGCGTCGGCGGCGGATTTGCTGCTCGACGCGCTGCGCGCGGAGATCGCGCGGCGGCTGCCGAAGGCGACCTTCGACGCGCTGAAGATTCAGGCGGCCGCGCTCGGCGACGAGGCGGCGGCCATCGGCGCGGCGCGCCTCGCGAGCGCTGCGCTGCGATGATCGTGCTGTCGGGCGCGGCGCTGGTCCTGGCCGACCGCGTCCTTTCACCCGGCACGCTCGTCGTCGACGAAGGACGGATCGCCGACATCCGGCCCGACGCGCCGTCGGGGCACGCCGACTCGCATTTCGCGTTCCACGGCCACTACATCGTCCCCGGCTTCATCGACGTGCACGTGCACGGCGTCGACGGGATCGATTCGCTCGACGCGCGCACGCCGGACGACGCGGTTGCCGCGATCGCCGAGCGCCTCCCGCGATACGGCGTCACCGCGTTCTGCCCGACGACCGTCGCCTGCGCGCCGGCGGATCTGCGGCGCGTCCTCGACGAGGTACGCCGCGCGCGCGCCGCGCCCGCCCCGCGCGCCGCGCGCGTTCTGCCCGCGCATCTCGAGAGCAACTTCATCAACCCGGCGTACGGCGGCGCCCAGCCCGCGGCGTGCCTGCGAAGTCCGGCGGCGCTGAACCCGTCTGCGTCCGCGAGCAGCGGCTCGAGGGAGCACGAGGCATTCACCGCCCAGGACATCCTCGACGAGATCGACCGCGCCGCGCCCGATGTCGGCATCGTGACGATCGCGCCGGAGCTCGACGGCGGGCTGGATCTCGTGCGCTGGCTGGTCGCGCGCGGGCACCATGTGTCGCTCGGCCACTCCGGCGCGACCTACGAGCAGGCGATCGAGGCGATCGGCGCCGGCGCGCGCCACGCAACGCACCTGTTCAACCGCATGCCGCCGCTCGGACACCGCGCGCCGGGCCTGGCCGGCGCGGTGCTGGGCGCCGAGGAGATCGCCGCGGAAATCATCTGCGACGGATTTCACGTGCACCCGGCGCTCGTGCGCACCGCCATTGCCGCGAAGCGCCCCTCGCGCGTCTTCGCGATCACCGACGCGACCGCGGCGGCGGGTCTGCCGGTCGGATCGCGCGCCGCGCTCGGCGGCCAGCCGATTACGACCGGCCCGTCGACGGCGCTGCTCGCCGACGGCACGATCGCCGGCAGCATCACGACGATGGATCGCGTGTTCGAGGTGCTGGTGGCCCAGGTCGGCCTGTCGCTCGTGGACGCGGCGACCGTGTGCGCGACGACGCCGGCGCGCGAGCTCGGCCTCGTCGGGTATGGCCTCCTCGCGCCCGGCAGCGCCGCCGACCTGGTCGTCCTCGATTCGCAGCTGGCCGTCGTGCAGACCTACATCGCGGGTCAGCTCGTCTACGCACGAAACACCGCCCCGTCCCCCTCCGTCTAAGACGCCGGAGGTCCGCATGGACTCGTCTGCCCGCCGCACAGCGCTCCGCACGCCGCGTCCCGGGGGAGTTGCCGCCGCCGGCCTGCTCGCCGCGCTCCTGGCCGGCCCGGGCTGCATCGACATCGTCGGCGCCGACTTGGGCCGCTACGTCGAGCGCGAGGAGAAGCGCTTCGCCGTGTCGGGCAAGCCGGAGGTCGTGCTGGCGACCTTCGACGGATCCATCGAAGTGCGGCCGTGGGACAAGCGGGAAGTGGAGGTCGTCGTCGAGAAGCGCGGCCGCGGCAAAGACGACGTCGCGCAGATCGACGTGCACGCCGAGCAGGCCGGCAATCGCGTCGAGGTGACGGTGCGCGAGCCGAGCACGCGCGGCTTCCACTTCGGCGGCCGCTCGGCGCGGCTCATCGTCTCGCTGCCGGCAGCGTCGGATGTCTCGGCGAAGAGCGGCGACGGATCGATTGACATCGAGCGGATCGACGGGCACCTGCAGCTGCACTCCGGCGACGGCAGCATCCGCGCGCGGGACGTCGGCGGCGAGCTCGACGTGCATACCGGCGACGGCAGCGTCGTGGTCGGCGGCAAGCTCACCGCGCTGCGCGCCCGATCGGGCGACGGCAGCGTCACCGTGCACGCCGCGCCGGGCAGCGCGGCGGAGAACGACTGGGACATCAACACCGGCGACGGCTCGGTGGTGCTCGAGCTGCCGGACGACTTTTCGGCGGACCTCGACGCGCACACCGGCGACGGCCGGATTCACATGCAGGACATCACGGTGTCGAACGTGACGGGGCAGATCGGCCGCAACTCGCTGCGCGGACGGCTTGGCGCCGGCGGCCACAACCTGCGCGTGCGAACGGGCGACGGATCGATCACGCTGCGGCGGCGCTGAGCCTCCCTACTTGACGACCCGCCCGCCGGTCAGGAACCTCTTGTAGTCGGAAAAGGTCTGCCTGCGCCTCGTCGACTGGAGGCCGCCGCGCATGACGCTGAGCACGTCTATCGACTCCGGCAGCAGCATCGTCTCGTCGGGATCGTGGAAGGCGATCGTCTTGTAGCGGATCGTCTGGTTGTAGCGCTCGACGACGATCCAGGTCGAGAAGTTGTGACGGCGCTGGAGCGCGGGCGGCACCTTCACGTCCACCGGCCCCATGAAGTTCGTGTCGACGCGCAGCACTTCGTAGCTGCTCGCGTCGATCCAGATCCGTCCCTTCACGGCGAGGTCGCCGTTCCACTCGAAGCAGTCCTGGTGGCCGCGCGGATCCTCGGACAGCTCGAGGCTGCTGTGGCGGCTGACCGACGCGAAGTCGACGAGCAGCGCCGGCCGATCGTTCTCCTTGCCGATGCCCGCGGACGTGAAGCGGTACTCGTGTCGATGCGCGGGCAGCAGGAACGCGAGCGGCTCGGGGGACAGCGGATTCGGATCGGTGCAGCCCGCCCGATCCTTGTTGTCGCGCTCCCGCGGCGCGCGGCCGTTCACGCGGCGAATCTCGCGCACGACCTTGGCTTCAGCGTCGCCGTCGCCCGCTTCGGCCTCGACGTGCAGCTCCGATTCGACCACGCGCGCGAAGCCGTCCGGCGAGAGGTTCGAGCCGATCGGCTGGACCGTCGACTTCTCGACGCAGATCACGTTCTGCGCGCGCTTGTAGTACTCCGCGATGCGATCGCCGATGCGCCCGAGCAGCATGTCGACGTCCGGCGCCGCCTGCGTCAGCGCCGCGACGCCCGCCGAGAGCGCCAGCGTCGACATCGCGAATCCGCGCGCGCGCGCGGACGTCATGCCGGCGACTCCGCGGCCGGCTGCGCCGCCTCGAGCGCGGCGAACACCTGCGCCACGCCGGCGCGTGGATGCGCCTCGAGCGCGCGCGCGACGAACGCGGACGCGTTGGCCACGGCAAAGCTGACGCCGTTCAGATTCTTCTCGCGCGGCACGCCGGGAATGTCGCGGGGATAGGGCGAGGTGACGAGCACCGTGCGGCCGTCGATCATCGCGACGGCGTATGCGCCGCGGTCGAGCGTCCAGTCGGCGCGAACCGGCACGACGCCGTCGATCGCGCCGGGCAGGAAGCGGACGCCGCGATCCTCGTCGGCCGCGACGACGATCGCGCCCGCCGACGACGCGCGCGCGACGGCCGCGGCGAGCTCGCCGCGGTGCTGCGGGTTCGAGGTGCCGAGGCTCACGTTGATCACCTGCGCGCCGTTCGCCGCGGCGGCGTCGAAGGCGCGCGCCAGCGCGGCGACGTTCGTCGCGAGCGCGCGCCAGAACACCTTGATCGCGACGATCTCGGCGCCGGGCGCTTTCTCGCGAATCGCCGCGGCGACGGCCGTGCCGTGGCCGAGGCGGTCGACGTAATCGCCGCTCAGCGCACCATCTTCGCAGATTGCGATTCCGCCGGCGACGCCGTTGACGTGCGGATGAGATGCATGGACGCCGCTGTCGATCACGGCGATTCGCACGCCCCGGCCGGTGCGCGCCTGCAGGAACATCGGCGTCAGGCGTCGCGGCCGCGCGAGTGCAGGCCCGTGCGCAAATCGGCCGGCGTCGCCGGCAGGACCGCCCGCGCCTTCGGCCGGCCGAGCACCTCGAGCGTGCCGTCGGCGTGCAGTGTCAGCACGCGGTCCGCGCGCGCAGCGAGCGTAATCCGGTGCGTGATCAGAATCGTCGTCCGCCCGCGCATGATGCGGTCGTAGCCGTCGGCCACCTGCTGCTCGGTCGCCGGATCGAGCGCGGCGGTCGGCTCGTCGAGGACGAGCACCGTCGGGTTGACGAGCAGCGCGCGCGCGATCGCGATGCGCTGGCGCTCGCCCGCCGACACCGCCGCGCCGCGCTCGCCGACGACGGTCGCGTAGCCGTCGGGCAGCTTGGCGACGAATCCGTCGAGCCCCGCCGCGCGCGCCGCGTCGCGCACCTCCTCGTCGGTCGCCTCCGGCCGCGCGTAGCGGATGTTCTCCGCGACGGTCGTGTGGAAGACGAACGGCGACTGATCGACGAGGACGACGTGGCGGCGCAGATCCTCGAGCGCGATGTCGCGCAGGTCGTGGCCGTCGAGCGTCACCGTACCCTCGTCGGGATCGAGCAGGCGCAGCGCGAGGTCCGCGATCGTCGACTTGCCGCTGCCGCTCGGCCCGACGAGCGCGAGCTGTTCGCCTGGCGCCACCGAGAAGGACACCGATCGCAGGATCTGCCCGCGCCCGAGGTCCACCGTGACGCGATCGAACGCGATCGCTCCCTCGACGCGCGGCAGACGCGTCGCCGACGGCCGCTCGACGACGTCGGGCGCCGTGTCGAGCAGCGCGTGCACGCGCGCGAGCGACACGCGCACGGTCGCGAGGTTGGAATACAGACCCATCAGCGCCTGCACCGGCTGCAGCACGCGCATCTGATACGCCACGAACGCGACGAAGGTCCCGAGCGTCAGCGATCCGTTGACGACGCGGTGGCCGCCGTACACGAAGACGGCGGCGTTGCCGAGCGCGAGCACGGCGCCCGGCGCGCTGCCCGACAGATACGACCACAGCTGCATCGACATCAACGCGTCGACGAACGCGGTGTTGCGGCGGCGGAACTCGTCGACCTCGCGCGCCTGCGCGTTCGACGTGACGACGAGGCGGACCGCCTGCAGCGTCTCGATGAGGAAGCTGCCGATCGCGGCGCTCGATTCCCGGACCGTCTTGACGCGCGAGGCGAGCTCGGCGCGCGTGCGCGACAGCGCCCAGACGCTCGGCGGCACCGCCGCGAGCGCCACCGCGGCGAGCCGCGCGTCGAGCCAGATCATCGCGCCGATGCTGCCGATGAGGAACAGGATGTTGCCGACCCAGGCGAGCAGCGACTCGGCGGCGACGCGCTGCACCTCGCCGACGTCGTTGTTGACGCGCGCGAGGATGTCGCCGAGTGGCATCCGCGCGTAGAAGCGCGGCGACAGGCGCTGCAGGTGCCGGTACAGCGCGAGCCGCATGTCGAAGAGGATGTCGGCCGACACGCGCGTGTAGCGAAGGCCGGTGATCGCCGTCAGCGCGAAGCTCGCCGCCGACACCACGGCGAACACCGCCACCGTGCGATACAGCGCCCCGAGATCATGCCCGACGAGCGCGCCGTCGATGAGCGAGCGCGACAGATACGGCACGACGAGCGTGAGCGCCGTGCTCACGCCGCTCAACGCCACCACGAGCGCCAGCCGGCGCCAGTAGGGGATGACGTATGCGACCGCCCGCCGAAGCTCCGAACCGAAGACCATGAACCGAGAACCCCGGAACCGAGAACCGAAACCCCGAGAACCTAGAACCGCGAACCGCGTCGTCGTCGCCCGTCGTCCCGTTCGGCGACGAGCGCCTGGCGCGCGACAAGCAGCGAGAGTCCCGTGAGCAGCCCCGCGACGGGCGCCGGCCCGACCTGCGCGTGGTACGCCGCGATCAGCGCCGCGACGTCGTGGCCGCCGCGCGCGAGACGCGCGAGCGCCGGCAGGTCGACGCCGGCCGCGAACGGCACGGCGCCCGCGACGCCGCGCAGCACGACGCCGTCGCGGAGGATCACCTCGCGTCCTTCGATCGCCGGCACCGGCTCGAAGCGCAGCGTCTCGGCCGCGCGGAGCCGGACGCCGTCCGCCGCGCGCAGCGATTCGAAGGCCGCGCGCACGCCTGCATCTTCGATCAGCGCCGCGTCGCTCCAGAGTTCGGCTTCGTCTGCGCTGTCGCTGTCAGCCGCCGCGCCGGCGCGCGCCAGCCAGAACGGCGTCGCGTACGCCGACGCCGCTTCGGCGAAGAACGCGTGCGAGCGGCGCGCGCAGTCGGCATAGACCGCGCGTTCGCGCTGCGAGTAGAACTCGCGCGCCGCGGATGCCGCCGGCGACCGCCTCAGGCAGGTGTTCGCGACGACCGCCGCGCGCCACGCCGACAGCAGCGCCTTCTTCACGCCGGCCGACGACAGCGGCTCGATGAACGACGCGGCATCGCCGACGAGCAGTACGCCCTCGTCGGCGGCGCGGGCGCAATCGTACAGCGACGCGTCGCACGCCCACGGCTCGCGCGCGCGCGCCGCGCGGCTCGACGTCAGCCGTTCACGAATCGCCGTCGTCTTCGCGAGCTCGCGATCGTAGACCGCGGCGAGCGTGGACGCGCGGTTCGTCCGCGGCGCGTCGATCATCACCGTGCACTGCCGGCGCGTCGCCGACAGCGGCACCGACCACGCCCAGCCGTCCGCGTAGCTCTCGACGAGCGTGCGCGCCTGCTCGTCAGCCGGCCACGCGACGCATTCCCACTCGGCGGCAAGCGCGAGCGTGCGATAGCCGGCGCGTGCGCGCCGGAATCCGCGCCGCGCGACGATGCCGGGGCGCCCGGAGCAGTCGAGGACGTACGACGCAGAGAGAATCGCGCCGTCTCGCCCGGCCGTCGCGTACGTGATACGCGCCGGATCGCCGAGGTCCACGCGCCGCACGATCCCGTCGACGATGCGGACACCCGCTGCGGCGGCCGAGATGCGGAGCGCGCGATCGAACGCGGCGCGGTCGACGTGAAAACCCGGCGCGTCGGTCGCGGTCGAGCGATCCGCCTCCGCCCAGCGCGCCACGGTTCCGTAGCTGGGATGGAACGACGCGCCCTCGACCGCGTCGAGCTGTCCGACGATCTCGAGCAGCTTGCGCGTGCTCGGCGGCAGCGATTCGGCGAGCGCCGGCCGCGCTGCGGCGCGATGCACGAGGCAGACCGACCAGCCCCAGGACGACAACAGCCGCGCGGCGGCGCTGCCGGCTGGCCCGCCGCCGATCACCACCACGTCGCATCGATCGGCGGCGCGCGTCACGCCGGCACGATACGCTGCATGCCGGGTGTAGTCAACGCGGCGCGCTTTGCGCCCGTTGCTTCCTTTGCGGCCTTTGCTTCCTTTGCCGCCTCTGCTCTATGCGAGGTTTGTCGTCGTCACGTAGACGGTCGGATCGGCAATCTGCGCTTCGACGAACGCGTCGTGACGCTCGCGGCACTTGCTGCATTCGCCGCAGTGGAGGGGTTGCGGGTTCATACACGAGAGCGTCAGCTCGAACGGCACGCCGAGCGCCGCGCCGCGGCGGATCACGTCGGCCTTGCTGATCGCGGCGTACGGCGCCTCGATCTGCAGCGGGTGCGCGAGGCCGAGCGACAGCGCGCGCGCCATCGCGCCGCGGAAATCGGGCGTCGCGTCGGGAAACGGATTGTGCCCGAGCGTGCCGAGGACGAGGCGGTCGATTCCGGCCGCCGCGCAGTAGACGCCCGCTTTGCCGAGGAGGACCACGTTGCGTCCCGGTAAGTACACGTCCTCGTCCGGCGTGTGATAGCCGGGCGGCCGTCCTTCGATCGCCCAGTGCGTCGCGGCGTAGACGTCGCGCATGTCGACGCCGAGCGAAACGAGCCGCCCGATCCTTCCGCCGATAGGCGCCGCCGCGAGGAAGCGCTCGACCATCGCGCGCTCCGCCGCCTCCCACGCGAGGCCGACGCTGACGTAAATCGGCTGGACGCCGGCCTGCGCCGCCGCCTCCTCGGCAAGGAGCACCGCGCTGTCGAGGCCGCCCGAGAGCAGAACAGCGGATCGCATGGGTTTCAGGAATCCCGTGGCTTGGCGATTTCGCGAATTGATGATTTGATTGATCGCTAGCTTAATTCACGAACGCGCCAATTCTCCAACACGCGACATGTACTCCGTCACCAAACACATCGAGTTCTGCTACGGGCACCGGCTGCTCGACTACGACGGCATCTGCAAGCATCCGCACGGGCACAACGCGCTCGTCGAGATCGAGGTCCGCACGGGCGCGCTCGACAGCCGCAACATGGTGTGCGATTTCAGCGACATCAAGCGCCTCGTGAAGGGCTGGATCGATCGCGAGCTCGATCACAAGATGCTGCTGCGCCACGACGATCCGCTCGTCGCGGCGCTGAAGGCGCTCGGCGAACCGGTCTTCCTCCTCGACAGCAATCCCACCGCAGAGCGCATCGCGCGCTTGATCTTCGACAAAGCGAAGGAACAGGGGCTGGCGGTCGTCCGCGTCACCGTATGGGAAACGCCGACGTCGTTTGCCGATTACAGGCCGGACACTGTCTGACCTTCTGCCCTTGTCATTTCTGCCTTGATCGCTTTCTGCCTTCGTCATTTCTATCTTCCAGCCTTCCTTCCTTGAACTCCTGCCTTCCTGCCCTCCTGCCTTCCTGACTTGTATGTTTCACCTATTCGTTTTCGATCTCGATGGCACGCTCGTCGACTCCAAACGCGATCTCGCGAACGCGACCAACGCGCTGCTCGTCGAGTGCGGTGCGCCGCCGCTCGCCGACGATCGCATCGGCCGCATGGTCGGCGACGGCGCGGCGACGCTCGTCGCGCGCGCGTTCGACGCCAGCGGGATCGCGCGGCCGACCGACGCGCTCGAGCGCTTTCTCGCGATCTACGGCGCGCATCTGCTCGATCACACGCGGCCGTATCCGGACGTGCCCGACGTGCTTGCGGAACTCGTCGACCGCGTCGATCTCGCCGTCCTCACGAACAAGCCGCTCGACTCGACGCGGCGGATTCTCGACGGGCTCGCCTTGTCGCGCTATTTCGCGGCGGACGCGGTGGTCGGCGGCGACGGTCCCTTTCCGCGAAAACCGGATCCGGCCGGGCTGCGCCACCTGATGGCGCGGAGCGGCGCCGCGGCGGCGGCCACCGTGATGGTCGGCGATTCGCCGATCGACCTGCGCACGGCGCGCGCCGCGGCGACCTCGGTCTATCTGGTCCGGTATGGGTTCGGGTTCGATGCGGTGCCGGCCGGCGAGCTCGGGCCGCAAGAGCGCGTGATCGACAACTTCCGCGCGCTCTTAGTCTTGTAGCATTTCCCTACGTTGACGCGCGCGGCACTGTCGGGCTTCGATGCAGGACATCGCTCGTTTGCAAAAAATTACGCCACTAATCGCTTGGCACTGCCATTGCTGAGATAACACAGTCCCTCGCCAATCCGTGACACAGCGAGCGTACGCGAAAGTTCGTAGAATACGGATTCTATGCCGACGTCACTGAGCGAGGGCTATCCCCGTTCGTCAGGCCTCGTCGATGTGCTCGACCGTGTCCTCGACAAGGGGCTGGTGGTCGCCGGCGACGTCAAGGTTTCGCTTGCGGAAGTCGAGCTCCTGACGATCCGGATCCGACTGCTCATTTGCTCGATCGACAAGGCCGAGCAGATTGGCCTCGACTGGTGGAAGTTCGATCACCATCTGTCGCCGGGCAAGCAGGCGCTGTCGGCCGAGAACGAGGAGTTGCGCAAGCAGGTGCGCGCGCTGGAGCGCCGGCTGCTGTCGCTCACGCGCCGCCGGTCGGCGCCGGCGATGCGTTAGCGCGCCCCGCGTGGCGACGTACGACTGAAGGAGTGCTCTGATGCCCGTTGAGAGAGCTGCAGGCGGCACAAGTCTTATTGACGTCCTCGACCGCGTACTCGACAAAGGGATCGTGATCGATGCGTGGGTCCGCGTTTCGCTGGTGGGTATCGACCTCATCACCGTCGAAGCGCGCGTCGTCGTCGCGTCGATCGATACCTACTTGAAGTACTCCGAAGCGGTCGCCCAGGTCGGTCCGGTGTCGAAGCCGACGATCGAAGGCAAGGGGTATGAGGAAGTCATTGCTGAAAACGCCGCCCTCCGGGCCCAGCTCAATGCCGGTACCGGCAGCCGCGCTCGTGGCGGTCGCCGAGCCTCGGCGAGCCGCGGCTAGGCGCAACGGAACGGCGGCGCCCTACACCGGCGTGCCGCGCGTGCGCGTGGCGGTCGAGGAGGGCGGCGACGAAACTGATCTGCTCGCGGCGCGCCTCCGGCTGCTCGAAGGCTTCGTCGCGCGCGCGGAACTCTCCGACTGTACGCAGCTGGCGCTGCAGTGGCTCGCCGAAGTTCTCGGGCTGACGCAGGCGATCTGCCTGGTCCGGCCCGAGGCGGAGCAGGTGCTCTACGTCATCGGCTCGTACGGCATCGGCGGCTCGGCGATCGCGAGCTACACGATCTCGCTCGAGGACTGGAACAACCCGCTCGTTCCCGCATTCATCCACCGCAAGGAAATTTTCTTCCCGACGCCGCACTCGGCCGCCGATCGCCGGCGCCGGCCGGCGACGCCGTTCGAGGACCTGCCGTTTCATGCGGTGCCGCTCGGCGTCGCGGGATTCGGCGAGGACGCGTTCGGCCTGCTGCTGGTCGGCGACACGCGGCCGCTCGACGCCGACTTCCACTGGTTCACGTCCGTCCTCGGCCAGCGGATCGATCAGATTCTTCGCCAGCAGGCGCTGACCGAAGGCGATCGCCGGCAGGGGCGCGAGCGGTCGCTGCTCTACAGCATCATCAACGCCGTCACCGACCCGATTCTGCTCACCGACACCGAAGGGCGCCTGCTCATCGCGAACGCGCGCGCGCTGACGCTGTTCACCGCGTCGGAGGAAGAGAGCGAGGGGCGCCGCGGCGCCGTGCGGATGAACAACATGCTGTTGTCGTCCGCGCTCTCGAGCAAGGCGATCGAGGAGACCGGCGCGACGCGCCGCGAGCTGCTCCTGGTCAACCCGGTCGACGGATCGGACCTCGTGTTCGAGCTGCTCAGCACGGTGACCGAAGATCCGCGGCAGGGCAGCGGCGTCGTCTCGATTCTGCGCAACGTCACCGACCTGCGGCGCGCGAGCGAGGAGATCGAAGAGAACTACCGCAAGATGCGCATCGCCGAAGTGCAGGCGCGCGCGGAGAGCGATCGCCTCAACCTGATCATCGACTCGGTCGCCGATCCGATCGTCGTCACCGACGCCGGCGGCGCGACCTCGCTGATGAACGAACCGGCCGAGCGGCTCTTCACGATCCCGCAGCTCGCGAGCGAGATCGAGCAGCGGTGGGTGCAGGCCAACGACGCGCACTTCTCGTCGTTCATCGCCGGCATGCTCGTCAGCGCCGACCAGCGGCGCGTGGGCGAGATCGGCCTCGTCGATCCGAAGACCGGCGAGGCGATGCCCGTCGAGGCGATCGCGGGCAAGATCCTCTCCGAGCACGGCGAGCTGACGGCGGTCGTCACGATCCTGCACGACCGCCGCGAGGCGATCGAGAAAGCGCGCCTCTACGAGCAGCTGAAACAGGCGTCGGACGAGCTCGAGCGCAAGATTCAGGCGGCCACCGCCGACATCGCGCAGCAGAACGAGCTGCTGCGCCGCCAGGCGATCGAGCTCGAGCAGGCCTCGGCGCTCAAGTCGCAGTTCCTCGCGAACATGTCGCACGAGTTCCGGACGCCGCTCAACGCGATGCTCGGCTACACGTCGATGCTGCTGCAGGGCGTGGCGGGATCGGTCGAGCCTCCCGTGAAGCGGCAGCTGGCGCGCATCGAGTCGAACGGACGCCACCTGCTGACGATCATCAACGAGATCCTCGACATCTCGCGCATCGAAGCGGGGCGGATGCCGCTGCAGCTGTCCACCTTCCGCATCCCCGAGCTGATGGGCGAGGTGAAGGCGGAGCTCGAGCCGATCATCATGCGCTCGAAGCTTGCGATTACGCTCGACGTGCCGAAAGATCTGAAGCCGATCACGAGCGACCGCCAGAAGGTGAAACAGATCCTCCTGAACCTGTTGAGCAATGCGCTCAAGTTCACGCACCACGGCGGCGTCACGATCGCGGCGCGGTTCGCCCCGCGCGATCGGCGGCTCTCGCTCTCGGTCACCGACACCGGCATCGGCATCGCGCCCGCCGACCAGGAGCGCGTCTTCGAAGACTTCCGCCAGCTCGATAACTCGCCGACGCGCGCCTACGGCGGCACGGGCCTCGGGTTGTCGATCTGCCGGCGGCTCGCGCAGATGCTCGACGGCGAGATCACGGTGCAGAGCCAGGTCGGCAGGGGATCCACGTTTACGTTGACGCTACCCACCAAGGGACGAAAATGACTGCACCACGGCCTGAGAAGTCGGACCGTCCGCGCGTGCTCCTCGTGGACGACTACCCCGATGCGCGCGAGATGTACACCGAATACCTGGAGTTCTCCGGCTTCGAGGTGATCGGCGCGGGGAACGGGGTCGAGGCGCTGCAGCGCGCCGTCGACGCCAGCCCCGACATCATCCTGATGGACTTGTCGCTGCCGGTGATGGACGGATGGGAGGCCACGCGGCGGCTGAAGGCGGATAATCGGACGGCGGCGATCCCGGTGGTGGCGCTGACGGGGCACGCGCTGGCCGGCATCTCCGAAGGCGCGAAGAAGGCCGGCTGCGACGCGTTCGTGACCAAACCGTGCCTGCCCGAGGATCTCGTGCGCGAGATCCGCAAGATTCTCGATGCGCCCGACGCGTCAACGAACAAGAAAGCCCGCAGGAGCGGCCGATATGCCAAGAGCAGCTAGCGCGCGCAAGGGCGAGCGGGGGCGCACGCCGGCCGCGGTGAAAGCGAGCGCGAAGAAGCCTGCGGGCCGGCGCGCCGTCAAGGCGCCGGGCAAGAGCAACGGCGGGGCGCGCGCGTCGGCGAAGGTGGCATCGACGAAGGCGACGCCGGCGAAATCCGCGCGCGGCGATCGCCGCGGCTCCGAGAAGACGGTCCAGGCGGGCCGCGCGATGGCGGCGCCCGAGTCGGCAGCCGGAACGAGCCGCGGGAAATACGTCTACTGCATCATCTATTCGGGCGATCCGCTGCGCTTCGGCCCGATCGGCATCGGCGCGGAGCCGTCGGACGTCTACACCGTCCACTTCAAGAGCCTCGCCGCCGTCGTCTCCGACGCGCCGCTCGAGGTGCTCGACTCGACGCGCGAGAACGTCCTGGCGCACGAGCGCGTGAACGAGACGGTGATGCGCGAGCACACCGTGATCCCGATGTCGTTCGGCACGATCTTCAAGACGCGCGAGGACATCGTCGAGCTGCTGCGATCGGCCGCCGAGGCGTTCGGCGACGTGCTCAACAAGATGCAGAACAAGCTCGAGTTCGGCCTGAAGGTCCTGTGGGATCGCGATCAGGCCGTGCGCGAGGTGGAGCTCGAGGACGAGGACATCAGCCGGCTGAAGAAGGAGATCTCCGGCCAGAAGGGGCCGACCTATTTCGCGCGCATGCAGTACGGGCGCCTGATCGACTCCGCGCTCCAGGCGCGCTCGGAGCGCTACGTCGCCGAGATCCTCGAGCAGCTGCGCGAGGTGTCGGTGGCCTCGCGCATCAACAAGCCGATCGGCGACAAGATGATCATGAACGCCGCGTTCCTCATCTCGCGCGATCAGGAATCGGCGTTCGACACGAAAGTGAAATCGATCGCCGCCCGCTTCGACAAGCTGACGTTCAAGTACACGGGGCCGTGGCCGCCGTACAACTTCGTCAACATCCGTCTGAAGCTCGAGAGGGCCTGAGCCGGGTGTTCATCCTCGACTCGATCCTGATCGGCAGCCTCCGGTTCGTGCTCGACAAGGTCGTAGCCGCCGCCGAAGCCGAGATGAACGACGACACGGCGCTGCGCGATCGGCTGCTCGAGGCGCAGATGCAGCTCGAGCTCGGCGAGCTCAGCGAGGAGGAGTTCGCCGAGATCGAGCGCGACGTGCTCGCCCGGATCCGCGAGATCAAGCGCCCGCAGCAGGGCGCTCTCACGATGTCGCCGAAGGACAAGATCACCGGAGTCGACATCGAGAGCTTCGAGTCTGACGAAGAGCGGTAGGCGCCTCCACTCACCAGCAGCTCCCCGCCTCGTCTTCTACGCGGGCAAGGGCGGCGTCGGCAAGACGACGTGCGCCAGCGCCTTTGCGCTTGCGGCCGCAGTCGATCGCCGCCGACGCGTGCTCGTCGTCTCCACCGATCCCGCGCACTCGCTCGGCGACGCGCTTGGCATGCGGCTCGCGGCGTCGCCGCGCCGGGCCGCCGGCCGCCTCGACGCCGTGGAGCTCGACGCGCCGCGCGCGTTCGCGCGATGGCTCGCCGCCAATCGGCGCGCGCTCGGCGACGTCCTCGAGCACGGCACGTGGCTCGATCGCGACGACGTCGACGAGCTCCTCGACCTCTCGATTCCAGGCATCGACGAGCTCCTGGGCATTCTCGAAATCGCGCGGCTCTCCGAATCCGACTACGAGCTCATCGTGATCGACACCGCGCCGACCGGGCACACGCTGCGGCTGCTCGCGGCGCCGGACACGGTCGCGGCCGTCGCCGAGACCCTCGACGCGCTGCAGGAGCAGCATCGGATCATCCGCGATCAGCTCGCGCGCGTCGGCCGCGCCGAAGCGTCCGATCGATTGATCGCGACGCTTGCCGCGCAGGCGCGCGACGGGGCCGACCGGCTCCGCGATCGCGGGCAGACGGCCTTCCGATGGGTGACGCTGCCCGAGGGGATGTCGCTCGCGGAGAGCGAGGACGGCATCGGCGCGCTCGAGGCCGGCGGACTGCACGTCGAAGCGATCGTCGTCAATCGCGTGCTGCCCGACGGTGCGCCGTGTCCGATCTGCGATCGACGCCGTGCCGAGGAGCGGCGCGTCGTCGCCGCGATCCGGCGGACGCTCGGGCGCGGCCGCGCGATCGTGCTCGTGCCGGCGGAGCTCCGCGAGCCGCACGGGAGGCGAGCCCTCGCTGCGCTCGGGCGCGTCATGGCTGATGGCTCGCCGAATCCCGCCATCCGCCATCGACCATTGCCATCAGCCATCAGCCATCCGCCATCAGCCATCCACGCGCGCGCGCGCGTGGCGGCGCCGGAATCGATCGCTGCCTTCCAGGGCGCGTCGCTGTTGTTCTTCGGCGGAAAGGGCGGCGTCGGCAAGACGACGGTCTCGGCGGCGGCCGCGCTGCGAATCGCGAAGGCGGATCCGACGCGTCGGGTCCTGCTGCTCTCGACCGATCCCGCGCATTCGCTCTCCGACGTGTTCGAGGCGCGCGTCGGCGACACGGCGCGCCCGCTGCCGCGCGGGCCGCGCAATCTCGACGTCCGCGAGCTGGACGCCGCCCGCGCCTTCGCCAACCGCCGCGCGCTGATCGAGGCCGCGCTCGACGAGATCGCCGCGGCATTCGGCGCGGGCGCCGTATCGGCCAGCGGGGGGAAGGCGTCGGAGCTGGCGAAGCTGGCGCCGCCCGGGATCGATGAGCTGTTCGGCATGCTCTCGGTCGTCGACGCGCGCGGCGCGTACGATCTCGTGGTGGTCGACACGGCGCCGACGGGACACGCGCTGCGTCTGCTCGAGATGCCGGACGCCGCGCGGGAGTGGACGCAAGTGCTGCTGCGCGTCCTGCTCAAGTACAAGTCGCTCGTGCGGCCGGGGCAGCTGGCGGTGGAGCTCGTCGAGATCTCCAAATCGATTCGCGAGCTGCAGGCGCTCATGCACGACGGCGGGCGCACGCGCGTCATCGTCGTCACGCGCGCGGCGGAAGTGCCGCGCGCCGAGACGGCGCGCCTCCTCGCGCGGCTCCGCGCCCTGCGCCTCGCGGCGCCGGCGATCGTCGTGAACGCCGTGACGATGTCGCCCGGCCGCTGCGCGCGGTGCCGCGCGACGGCGGCCGCGGAGCAGCGCGAAGTGAGCGCGCTCGGACGGCTGTGCCGCGGACGCTGCGCTATGATCGAAGCGCCGCTCGCGGCGCCTCCGCCGCGCGGCGCGCGGGCGCTCGACGAGTGGGCGCGCCGCTGGGCGCCGAATTGAGTCAAGGAGAAGATGGCCGCAGCGAAGGGCACCTACGTCTACTGTGTGATTGCGGCGCCGCGGCGCCCGCGCCTCGCGCGCGTGCCGGCGGGGCTGCCGGCGACCGGCCCGGTGCGGCTGCTCGACGTCGAGCCCGGCCTGTTCATGGCGGTTGCCGACGCGCCGCTCGATCGCTACGGCGAGGCGGCGATCGCGCGCGGCCTGGGGGATCTCGACTGGGTGTCGCGCGCGGCGGTCGCGCACGAAGCGGTGATCGAGGCGTTCGTCGGCGAGACGGCGGTGCTGCCGATGAAGCTGTTCACGATCTTCACGGGCGACGAGCGCGCCGCGGCGCACGTGCGGGCCGAGCGCGCGCGCATCGCCGGCGTCGTGAAGCGCGTGGCGAACCATCAGGAGTGGGGCGTGCGCGTGGTGCTCGATCGCGCGCGCGCCGCCGGCGCGGGGACGGCGAAGCGCGCGGCGCGGGTGTCGGCCAGCGCGCGCTCGGGCATCGCGTATCTCTCGGCGAAGAAAGCGCAGCGCGACCGGACGGCGGAGCTCGCGGTTCGCGCGCGCGAGACGGTCGCCGCGCTCTACGATCGGCTCGCGTCGCGCGCGCGCGAATCGCGCCGCCGGACGGCCGCCGAGTTGCCGATCGAAGGCGGGCCGCTGCTCCTCGACGCCGCGTTCCTCGTGTCCAGGCGCCGAGCGGACGCCTTTCAGGCGCTCACCGCGCGCGAGGCGAAGTCGCTCGCGCGGCACGGCTATGGTGTGACGCTCACCGGGCCGTGGCCGCCCTACACGTTCGTGCAGGAGTGACATGGCGCGCGAGCGACGCAAACCGCTGCAGCCCGCCGTCGCCCTTCGGGTGCTCGACGCGCCCGACTCCACGGTGCTCGACGCCCTCGATCACCTGTTGAACAAGGGCGTGATGCTCGACGGCGACGTGACGCTCGGCGTCGCCGGCGTCGATCTCATTTACCTCCGCCTCTCGACCATCCTGTGCGCCGCCGATCGCGTTCTGCCGCCGTACCGTCCAATGCCCCGGCGCGCGCGTCGCCGGACGCGGAAGCGCCGCGCGTGAAAAAACGCCGCGCGCGATCGACGCGCACGCGCGCGGCTCGTCCGCGGCGCGGCAGCCGGACGCGCGCCGTCGCCGCCGCGCCGGTGACGACGGCGGAGCTGCGTGTGCTCAGGGAGGAGATCGATCGGCGCATGCGCACCGCGACGCGCACGTCTGTCGGCAAGCAGCGCACGGCCGCGGCGCGCAAAGGCGCGGCCCCGCTGCGCTGGAACCCCGAGCCCGAAGACGTGCAGCGCTCCGTTGCGCAGCTCGTGCTGACGATCGTCGAGTTCCTCCGGCGCCTGATGGAGCGTCAGGCGATTCGCCGCATGGAGCAGAAGACGCTCACGCGCAAGGAAGTCGCAGCCGTCGGCGAGGCGCTGATGACGCTCGAGTCGACGATCCGCGACATCGGCCTGAAGTTCGGGCTCACCCCTGAGGATCTCAACCTCGATCTCGGACCGCTGGGAAAACTGATGTGACGCGAATGTCATCTACCGCCGCGGCGTCGACGCCCGGCGCCGCGCCAGCTGCCGCTCCCGCGCGTGCACGCCGTGCCCGCCGAGAATCTCGCCGACGACGATCGTGACGCCGCCGAACGCCGCGAACGCCGACGCGTTGCGCGTCACGCCGAGCTGAACGCCGCCGTCGAGGGCGTAGCGTTCGCCGAGCTCGTAGATTGCGCCCGCGTCGATCGCGACGACCGACGTCCCCTCGATCTCCTGTCGGGAAAACCAGAACGCTTCGACGTACGGATTCCAGTTGTCCGACGCCGCCGCGCTCGTCGAGATCGAGATGAGATGCTGCACGAAATGCGGCTGTTCGCCGCCGGCGCCGATCGCGCCGACGCCGTAGTTCACGTCGGCGTGCGCGTGCCGTCCGATGTCGGTGCCCGTCAGCACGGCGAGCGTGTAGTCGGCCGCGCCGCTGCCGAGCCCCTTGTCCGCGCTCGCCGTCGGAATGTTCACGGTCGGGAGGATCGACAGCACCGGCGCGCCGCCCGGCTCCGCCCACAGCCGCAGCTTCGCGCCGACCTGCAGGTTGCCGATGCCGGCTGCCGACGCCGATCCGTAGCGCTGCGCGAGAAAGCCGTCCGTCCCGACGCGCGCCTCGAGCCACTCCGCGAGGCCGACGCGCGCCGTCACCGGCGTGCCGGCGGCGTGATCGCCTGCGGCCGCGTGCGTGTAGACGCCTCCGAGCTCGATCTGCAGCAGGCCGATGTCGACGATGTGGGTGCCGTTGGTGACGTCGGGCCGATCGGGTTCGACGGCCTCCTGCGCGACGGCGCCGCTCGCCGACCACGAGACAATCACGAGACAGAAAAGGAGCTCCTTGAGTTTTTGATTAATCAAAGTTATGATTTCGCCATGTTCGTGACCTTGGTAGTTCTTGCGCTGGCCGCATCCCCTGACCTTTCCGACGTCCAGGATCAGCCCGCCTCTTCGGCTCCGGCCCCCGACCAAATCGACGCCGATCGCCCGCATGTCGGCACGGGCGCCTACGTCGTGGCCCCCGGGCAAGTGCAGGTCGAGCTCGGCGGCCAGTGGCAGCATGCCGGCGAGGTGCGATCGTTCGCCTCGCCCGTGCTCGTGCGCATCGGCCTCGCCGACCGCGTCGAGGCGCGCGTCGCCTCCGACGGCCTGCTGACGCGCGACGCGCCCGCGGCTTACGAGCGCGGCATCGGCAACACGCAACTCGGCGTGAAGATCCGGCTGCTGGGCGGCGCCGACGAGCCCTACCTCTCGGTGATGCCGGCGGTCAGCCTCGGGCTCGCGAGCCGCGACAAGGGGCTGGGGTCCGGCGAGAGCGACGCGACGGTCACGCTGCTCGCCGGCCACGCGCTCGGCCGCCGCCTGCACGGCGAGGTCAACTACGGTATCGGCGGCATCGGCGATCCCGCCGGCCGCTTCGCGCAGCATCTGCTGACCGGGGCCGTCGTCCATCAGTCGACGCCGCGGCTGCAGTCGTACGTCGAAGCGGCGTGGTGGTCGCGGCAGGCGCGGGGCGGCAGGGCCGTGAGCTTCATCGACTACGGCGTCATCTTCGCGCTGGTGCCGCGCGTCCTGGTCGACGCCGGCGCGTTCACGGGCGTCACCAAGGCGACGCCCGACTACGGCCTTTTCACCGGCCTGTCGTTCGCCGTCGGCCCCGATCGCGCGCGCAGCGCCATCCGGCCCCTGCCGTTCTGATCATCGATCGACTTCGACGAGCAGCTTCGACGCCGCGCGCGCGCCGATGGTGATCCGGCGATCCTTGCGCCGCAGCATCACCGCGTCGGCGGCGTCGTCGCGCGATTCCACTTCCACCGTTTCGCCCGGCTTCAGATCGTTGCTCTCGATGAAACGCAGGAACGCCGGATCCTGATCGGCGATCCGCGTGACCCTGAGCCGCGTCGCGAGGGGACAGGTGAGCAGGTTGTCGAAATGGCGCGCGGCGATCTCGCCGGCCGGGTTCGGGATCGGATCGCCGTGGGGATCGCGCGTCGGGCGGCCGAGCATCTCGTCGATGCGATCGATCAGGCGATCGGAGACGACATGTTCGAGCTGCTCCGCATCGTCGTGCACCTCGGCCCAGCTCATGCCCATCACCTGGACGAGGAACAGTTCGACGAGCCGGTGGCGCCGCAGCACGAGCCCCGCGAGCTTCTCGCCGGCGGCGCTGAGACGCACGCCGCTGTACGGCTCGTACTCCGCGAGGCCCGACTCCGCGAGCGCCTTCACCATCGTCGTCGCCGTGCCCGGCGTGACGCCGAGCGCCATCGCCACCTGGCCCATCGGAACGAGCCGCTCGTCGGAGGTGAGCGCCGATTGTCCCTGATAGATTGCTTTGAGGTAGTTCTCGACGGTGCTCGACGGGAGCATGCAACGATATTATCCGACAATGTCGATCGGCGACCGGATCGCGACGCCCGATGGCAAGCGGCGGTACGTGCGCGCGCTGTTCGCGACGATCGCCGATCGCTACGACTTCATTACCGTGGCGTTGTCGTACGGACAGGATTCGCGCTGGAAGCGCCGGCTGATCGATCTCGCGTCGCCGCGCCGCGGCTCGCGCGCGCTCGATCTCGCCACGGGCACCGGCGACATCGCGTTCGCGCTCGCGGCGCGCGGCGCGCGCGTCGTCGGGCTCGACATCACGCTGCGCATGATCGAGCTGGCGCGCGCGAAATGCGATCGAGGCGTCGTCCGGTTCCTCGTCGGCGACATGCTCGCGCTGCCGTTTCCGCCGGCGTCGTTCGACATCGTGACGACGGGCTACGGCCTCCGGAACGTGCCGGATCTGTCGGCGGCCATCGAGGAAATCGGGCGCGTGCTCGCGCCCGGCGGGCAGCTTCTCTCGCTCGATTTCAATCGGCCGTCGAACCGCGTCGTGCGCGCCGTCTATCTCGCGTACCTCGGCATCGTCGGCGGCGCGCTCGGCTGGGCGCTGCACCGCGATCCGGACACGTATCGATACATTCCCGCGTCGATCCGCCAGTACCCGGGCGCCGACGCGGTGGCGCGCATGTTCGAGGCGCGCGGCTTCCGCGCGGTGAGAAGCTACCCGGTCCTCGGCGGTCTCATGGCGATTCACCATGCCGTTCGAGGTTGATACGTCCGGCTGGTCGGGCGAGGGCGAGTTCACCCAGCGGCTGATCGATCGGCTGCGCACGATCGCCGGCGTCCGCTTCGTCCGCGTCGAGGACGCGCCGTCCACGCGATCGGACGCCGATTACAATTTCATCAGCAACGAGCTGTTCGTCGATTTCGCGACGACGATCCGCGAAGAGCACACGAAGCGCTTCGGCTTCCTGCCGGCCACGCGCACCGTCTCGGAGAAGGCGATGACGCTCGGCGGCCTGGAGGCGGCGCTCACCGCGCTGCCGGACGTCGGCGCGCCCGATTACGGCGACGCCGGGATGCTGCAGTACCTGCGGACCGAACGCATCGTCCCGCCCTACCAGACGCGCGGTTACAAACTCGTCGAGCTCGTGCGGCTCTACGAAGTCGGCACGCTGCGGCGAGAGTAATGGAACGGACATCTCGGACCGAAATTTCTCCTGTGCGCGAGTCGCGCACAGCGTGTCAGCGTGTGCATCCGCGAGAATAAATGAGCCTCGTTCCGTCCCTCCTGCAGGCGATTGTCAAAGTCGACGGCGAAGCGCTGGTGATGCACCCCGGCGACAGGCCGTACGTCGTGTCGCCGGGCGGGCAGGTGGAGCTCGCCAGCCGCGGTCTGACGCTCGATGCGGTGAACGGCATCGTCGGCCAGCTGCTGCCGGCGGAGATCCAGAGCGCGCTCGACGAGTTCGGCGCGATTCAGCACCACCTCCCCGCGCGCCCGGAATTCCCCGGGGAGCATTTCACGGTCGTCGCCGCGCGCGGCGGAGACGATGTGTGGGTGGAAGTCCGCCGGCGCCGCGTCGTGGACGAGGATCGTGTCCCGGAGGAGCTGCTCACGCCGTCGGCGCCGCCTCCGGTCGACCCTGCGCTGGGCCTGCCCGTCGTTGCCGCGATTCCCGTTCTGACGAATACCGCCGCGCAGGCGCGCGGTGGAGTCGAGCCCACGGCGCAATCCAGGATCGATCCTGGTGTCGCGCCGGCGCGCGCACGCCACGACGAGACGCCTGCCGCGCAGGACGACGATCTTCGGCTGCCGGATGCCGATCAGCTGTGGCCCGCGCGCAACGACGAATGGGAAATGCGCGAGGCCGCGCGCGCCGGCGACGACGACGAGGTCACGATCGACCTGGATGCGGATCTCGACGAGGAGCCGCAAAAAGTCCAGCCGATCCCGCAGACCGAGGTCGCGGAACGCGAAGCCGCCGCGGAACGCGAAGCCATCGCAGCAGCCGCCGAACGGGCCGCGGCCGAACGCGCCGCCGCGGAGCGCGAAGCCGCCGAACGCGAGGCCATCGCCGCTGCCGAACGAGAGGCGGCCGCGGCTGCCCAACGGGAAGCGATCGCCGCCGCGGAACGAGCGGCCGCGGAACACGCCGCCGCGGAACGGGCCGCTGCCGAACGCGCCGCCGCGGAGCGCGAAGCCGCCGAACGCGAGGCTATCGCCGCCGCCGAACGAGAGGCGGCCGCGGCTGCCCAACGGGAAGCGATCGCCGCCGCGGAACGAGCGGCGGCGGAGCGCGCCGCCGCGGAACGGGCCGCCGCCGAACGCGCCGCCGCGGAGCGTGAAGCCGCCGAACGCGCAGCCATCGCGGCTGCGGAACGCGCTGCGGCCGAGCGAGCGGCCGCGGAACGCGCCGCCGCGGAACGCGCCGAACGCGAAGCCGCCGAACGCGAGGCCATTGCCGCCGCGGAGCGCGAGAGGATTGCCGCCGCCGAACGAGAAGCGGCTGCGGCTGCGCAACGGGAAGCGATCGCCGCAGCGGAACGAGCGGCCGCAGAACGAGCCGCCGCCGCCCAACGCGAAGCCGCGGAACGCGAAGCCATCGCCGCCGCCGAACGGGCCGCGGCCGAACGCGCCGCCGCGGAGCGCGAAGCCGCCGAACGCGAGGCGATCGCCGCCGCCGAACGAGAAGCCGCTGCGGCCGCGGAGCGCGAAGCCATCGCCGCCGCGGAACGGGCCGCTGCCGAGCGAGCCGCCGCGGAGCGTGAAGCCGCCGAACGGAAAGCCATCGCGGCTGCGGCCCGCGCTGCGGCCGAACGGGCGGCTGCTGAACGCGAAGCGGCCGAGCGCGCCGCGTCCGAACGGGCGGCTGCTGAACGCGAAGCGGCGGAACGCGCCGCCGCGGAACGCGAAGCCATTGCCGCGGCGGAACGCGAGGCGATCGCCGCCGCCGCGTCGCTTCCGCCCGCGCCGCCGCCGGCGCCGACCGTGACGTTCGAGGCGCGGGCCGAACCGACGCCTCCCGCAGCGCCGCCGCCGCCCGAGCCGGTCCCCTGGGTCGAGATTCCGCTCGATCCGATGGACGCGTTCGCGCCGGACCGCGTCGTCGCTGCCGCGCAGGAGCCGATTGCGCCGCCGCACGACTTCGTCCAGCCGCTGGTTGACGCGATCGCGTCGGTCGAACCGCCGCACGAATTCGTCGAGCCGACGCCGCCGGCCGAGACGATGCGCGCGATCGAAGCGGCAGAACCAATCGAAACGACGCCTGCGATCGAAACCGCACCGCCGATCGGCGCGACGATCGAGGCGGCCGAGCTCTTCGCCGCAACGCAGGAACCTGTGAATACTCCGCCTGTCGAGCCCGTTGCCCCGCCCCGCGTGGAGCCAACGCCGTCTGCACGCGTGCAGCCGATCGTTCCGCCGCGCGTGGCGACGCCGATCGCGAGCGAGTGGACGCCGCCGATCCGCGAGCCGTACCGCGAGGCGCCCGGGACGTCACGCATGGCGCCGCCTTCGGATCAGAGCGAGGCGCCGCCGCCCGCGGTCGTGCTGCCGATCTCGCGCAGCCCGATTCGCGCCGATCATCCCGTCCAGGCCGTCGCCGATCCGCCGCTGCCCGGCCTCGAGCGGCTGCTGCGCGTCTCGTCGGCGCGCGGCGCGTCGACGCTCTATCTCTCGTCCGACTCGCAGCCGTCGATCCGCGTCGACGGCGAGCTGCAGATACTCGACGCCGAGCCGGTGCACACGTCGCGCGACGTCGAGTCGCTGCTGCTCTCGCTGATGCCCGAGCGCAGCCACGAGGCGCTCGGCACCGGCGCGCTCACCGAGTGGATCTGCGACATCGACGGCGTCGGCCGCGTGCGGTGCATGAGCTTCCGCGATCATCGCGGGCCGGGCGGCGTTTTCCGCCTGATGTCGGCGCGCACGATCTCGGTCGAGCAGCTGGGGCTGCCGCGCCACGTCCAGTCGCTCGCGATCGAGCCCGAGGGCCTCGTGCTCGTCGCCGGCCCGCGCTCGAGCGGCAAGCGCACGCTGATGGCGGCGTTCGTCGACCTGATGAATCGCACGCGGCGCGATCACATCATTACGATCGAGCGCGAGATCAACGTGATGCACGAGCGCGGCCACTCGTTCATCAGCCAGCGCGAGGTGCGCGGCAACGACGACGACATGCTGGCGGCCGCGCGCGGCGCGCTGCGCGAGGATCCCGACGTGCTCGTCATCGAGGAGCTGCGCACCGGCGCGCTGATGAACGTGGCGCTCGAGGCGGTGGCCGCGGGACGCCTCGTCATCGCCGGCTTCTCCGCGCACACGGCGACCGAAGCCATCGATCGGATCATCGATCTCTACGCGCCGGAGTACCGGCGCCAGGTGCAGTTCGCGCTCGCCGATTCGCTCCGCGGCGTCGTCGTGCAGGTGCTGCTGCGGAAGGTCGGCGGCGGGCGGCTGCCGGCGCGTGAGCTGCTCCTCAACACGCCCGCGGTTTCCGGCGTCATCGCCGAGGGCAAGACGTCGCAGCTGCCGATGGCGATCGAGGGCGGCCGCCGCTACGGCATGATGCCGCTGAACGACGCGCTCGTCTCGCTGGTCCAGACCGGCGCCGTCGAGCCGCGCGAGGCGTATCGCCAGTCGCCGGATCGCCCCGGCTTCCTCGCGGCGCTCAATCGCCAGGGGATCGATACGTCGTTCGTCGAACGGCTCGCCTGACAGACGCGAGTTCAGCGTTCAGAGTTCAGGGTTCAGGGTTCTCGTTCTGGTTCTCGTTCTGGTTCTCGTTCTGGTTCTCGTTCTGGTTGTTCACGGTTGGCGTTTGGACCCGAACCCGCACGGGAACCCGAACCCGAACGGGAACCAGAACCCGCACGGGAACCAGAACCCGCACGGGAACCAGAACCCGCACGGGAACCAGAACCCGAACGGGAACTAGAACCCGAACGGGAACTAGAACCCGAACGAGAACTAGAACCCTGAACGCTGAACGCTGAACGCTGAACGCTGAACTCAGTGGATGGGACCGGCGGGCGTCGCGTTCGCGAACATCCACGTCTCGCGCGTAATCGACCAGAGCATCTGATCCATCCGCACGTCGCCGCGGCGGAACGACTGGCGCATGACGGCCTCGCAGACGGCGCCGAGCTTCGCCAGCGCGCCGCGGCCGCGGAGGTTCTCGCCGACGACCCGCGCTTCGATCCGATGGACCGGGAGCGTGGTGAACGCGAACTCGAGCGCCGCGCGCGCCGCCGCCTGGAAGATCCCGGTCCCCCAGAACGACGATCCGATTGCGAACCCCCACTCGGCGAGCGTGAACGCGCCGTCGAGCGCGCGCAACTGGATGATCCCGACCGCGTGCGTGCATCCGGCGGGCACGATGCCGAAGCAGACGTAGCTGCCTTCGGCCTGGCGGCGGTGCGTCCAGGCGATGAACTTCTCGAAGCCTTCGACGGTCGTCGGCGGCGGCGTGATGAAGCGCGCCACTTCCTCCGTCGTGAGCATCGCGTGCAGCGTCGGCGCGTCGCTCGCGCGCAGCGCGCGCAGCGTCACGCCCGCGGCCGCGATCACCGGCACCGTCTCGCGCCAGTCGGATTGAACATCGTCGACCACGTAAGACGCAGCAAGGTCGACGGGCATGTCGATCGTGCGGGTCGAGGGCAGATTCAGCATCAGAAGGACCCCACCGTGGACAGGTAGCTGTATGCGCCGAGCGTCAGGCCTTTCACCAAGCCGTCGTCGTCGAGACTTCCCCACACGATGTTGTCGCCGTCGAACGAGCCCCACACGATGTTGTCCCCGTCGAAGAACCCGACCAGCTCCGTGCCCCAGACGATGTTGGAGGCCCAGATGATGTTGGTGCCCCAGACGATGTCATCGCCCCAGACGATGTTGCTGCTCCAGACGATGTTCGAGCCGACGACGTTCGAGCCCCAGACGATGTTGTCGCCGTCGCTCTCCGCCCACGCCGGGTTGTCGTTGTCGCCGGATCCCCAGATGACGTTCTGTGCCCAGGCCAGCTGGTTGACCGTCATCACGTCGATGCCGGTGAGCACGTTCGTGCCCCAGATGATCCGCTGCGCCCACGCGACGTTCTCGGCGCCGTACTGCGTCTCGGGCGCGATCGTCGTGGTCGACCAGAGCGAGCCGACAGGCTTCGAGGTGTCGGTGCAGTACGCCAGGATCAGCGCGCCGAGGCCATTCACCTCGCCGGCGCCCTGCGTCAGCGCATCGTAGGGAACGCCGAGATCGTCGTGCAGCGGCGTCGCGCTGTACTGGAGCATCGCCTTGATGGCGTTCACCGTCGGATACGGCGGCGGCACCCACTTGCCGGAGCTGACGTATTTGCCCCCGTAGGTGTCGGTCGCGCGCTGCGAGGCGCCGTAGCGGCTCACCTCGAGCATCGACGCGACCAGGCCCGACACGACGCCGGTGGCCATGCTCGTGCCGCTCAGCCGCAGATAGGTGCGCTGGTTGTAGGCGACGCTCAGCGACGGATATGTCAACGCCAGCGTGCTCGCCGCCGGAGCGTCGGACACCAGCGTCTGACCCGGCGCGACGACGTCCGGCTTCGCGAAGCCGTCGTACCAGCTCGGCCCGCGCGAGCTGAACGGCGCGATGCGGTCGTCGCTCCGGCCCGCGGTGCCGAACGTGTTCGCCGCGCCGACCGTAATCGCATCCGGCGCGTTGCCGGGCGACGTGATGCCCGCGTAGCCCGTGAGGCCGGTATCTTTATCCCGCCCGTAGTTGCCGGCCGCCACGACGACGATGAGCCCCGCGCGCGTCGCGCGTTCGACCTCCTGCACGAGCGGGTCGGTCGCCGCCGGCTCGTAGATCGGGTGGCCGAGCGAGAGGTTGATGACGTAGATGCCGAGGCGATCCTTGTTCGCGATCGCGTACTCGATCGCGTTGATGAGCGTGCTCGTCTTGCCCTTGCCGTTCTTGTCGAGCGCCTTCAGGACGATGAATCGGACGCTCTGCGCCACGCCGCTGTAGAGGCCGTACGAGGCCGCGCCGCTCGAGCCCACGAGGCCGGCGACGTGCGAGCCGTGGCCGTAGTCGTCGTAGGGCGTCACGTTGAACTGCGGCGTCGACGTCGTGAAGTCGTCGAACTCCGTGATGCGGCCGGTGAAATTGCCGTCGTCCTGGAGCCCGGAGTCGATCACGGCGACGCCAATCGTCGATCCGATCGGGTAGTTCCCGAGATCGAGCGTCGTCAACAGGCTGCTGACGACCGTCGGCGGCGTCGTTGTCGTGGTGGTCGCCGTCGAAGACGAGCCCTTCTTGGCGTCCAGCGTGTCGACGTCCGCGTCGGTCGAGATCGATTCCACCGCCGGATTGTTCGTCAGCGCCTTCAACGTGTCCATCGACACTTCCGACGACAGCGCATCGATGCCGGCGTGATCGCCGTAGACCTGATGGCCGCGTTTCCGAAGCGCTTGCGCGACAGCCGCACGCTGTCCGGGTTTCACGCGCACGATGACGCGCTCGCTGCCCGATCCGCCCTCCAGCCGCTGCTGGAGATGGCGGTCGACTTTGTGCGCGTGGACGTGGGCGGCGGCTGCGGCGTCGACGGGCAGCGCCGCGAGGAGCGCGAACGCGGCTCCGGCGATACCCGCACCGAACACGGCCGCCGCTCTCCCCGGAGAGCGTCCGTTATGGGCGGAAGTTCGAGAAAACATCACGGGGACTGCAACGCAACGGCGGTACCAGGCCAGGCGGACGCCTCTAACGCACATGGCGCGAGTAACTTCACGAGGTCGCGAAAGAAACGTAATCATCGCGGGCGTGATGCAGGGAAGAACACGCGGAACGCGAGGTTCTGCCGGTAAGGCCGTGCAACGACGCGAGTTACTCGCCTCTCGCCGCTACGAGGCACCGGGGCGCGAAACAGCACACGCGCGAATTGCGCGAAGTGTGAAGGCGCAGGCAGATTTGATCGGGGGCGCGGCTTACCGATCGACGAACGCTTCCAGTTCCTTCGTCAGAAAATCGAGGACCGCGTTCTCGTCGAGGCGCGCCGGATCGCCGATCGCGCGCTCGGTTTCGATCACGCGCCGGCCGCGGCTGCGGCTCGTGTGTCCGGTCACGTGCGGCGCGTCGCCCGTCGTGTCGAGCAGCAGCTCGATGTAGTCCTCGGCCGTGCGGTCGGACATCAGCCGCACGCTCCCCGACGGCGTCGAGACGCTGAAGTGATGCCCTTCGGCGCGCAGCACGTTCGCGACCTGCCGGAAGAGCGGCGTCGCCGTCCCCTCGAGAAACGTCGAGTACGCGCGCGCCGCTTCGTCCGCGCGCGTGCGGCGCTCGGCCGCGCGCTGCCTCGCGCGCTCGATCGTGCTCAGGATGCGCTTGCGGACGTCGGCGATTTCCATCATCGATTCAGATCACGCGCTTGCGCCGCAGCGCGTCGAGGTCGTCGGCGCTGAGGCCGAGATCGCCGCGCAGCACGGCGTCCGTGTGCTGGCCGAGCGTCGGCGGCGCCGTGCGCACCGATCCCGGCGTCCCCGACAGCTTCACGTTCACCCCCAGCGTCCGCAGCGCGCCGATCGTCGCGTGCTCGACGCGCGCAATCATCTCACGCGCCTCGAGCTGCGGGTCGTCGAACAGCTCCTGCAGGTTGCGGACCGATCCGCACGGCACGCCGGCCGCCGTGAGGCGCTCGATCCAGTGCTGCCGCGGCCGCGCGCGCAGGCGATCGGCGACGAGCGGACGCAGATCGTCGTACGCCGTCACGCGCTGTCGGTTGGTCGCGAACCGCGGATCCTCGGGGAGCTCCGCGACCGCGCAGAACTTCCGCCACTGCTCGTCGTTGCCGACCGCGAGCACGAACTCGCCGTCGGACGCGGCGAACGTCTCGTAGGGCACGATGCTCGGATGCCTGTTGCCGAGCCGCGTGGGCACGTCGCCGCTCGCGAAGAAATTCCCCGCCTGATAGGTGAGCAGCGCCGCGACCGCGTCGAGCATCGCGACGTCCACCCGCTGGCCCTTGCCCGTGCGCTCCCGCGCGAAGAGCGCCAGCGCGACGCCGTACGCCGCGAACATCCCTGACACAATGTCCGCGATCGCGACGCCGAGCCGATACGGCGGACCGTCGGCGGCGCCGGTGATGCTCATCAGCCCACCCTCGCCCTGCATCACGGCGTCGTAGCCCGGCTCTTTCGCTCGCGGCCCGGTCTGGCCGAACCCGGAGACCGAGCAGTACACCAGCCGCGGAAACCGCGGCGCGAGCGTCTCGTAGTCGAGGCCGATCCTCGCGAGCGTGCCGGGTCGAAAATTCTCGACGACAACGTCCGCGCGCGCGAGCAGTCGATCGAGAACCGCGCGGCCGTCGGCGCTCTTGAAGTCGAGCGTCACGCTCTCCTTGTTGCGGTTGATGCTCAGGAAGTAGGCGCTCTCACCCTCGAGGAATGGCGGGCCCCAGGCGCGCGTGTCGTCGCCCTTGCCCGGCTGTTCGATCTTGACGACCCGCGCGCCCATGTCGGCGAGCAGCATCGTGCAGTACGGCCCCGACAGCACGCGCGTGAGATCGAGGACGAGAATTCCGTCGAGCGGCGGCATAATGAGCGGATGATTATCGTCTACGCCGGCAGCGCCTGACGCAGCTGCGAGCAGGTGAAAGAGTTTCTTTCACGCGCCGGGGTTCCCTTCACCGCGCGCAACGTCGACGAGGACGAGCGCGCATACGACGAGCTCATCGCGCGCGGCCTCCGTACGATTCCGGTCACGGTCGTCGGCGACCGGATCGTCCGCGGCTTCGACGCCGACGCGCTCGCGGACGCGATCGCGGAGTGGTCGCCGCGATCGTGACCAGATCCGACAGGAGCGCGTAGGCCGTCTGCTCGAGCCCGCCGCCCAGCTGCACGATCCCCACCTCGCCGAGCACGTCGGTCTGCAGGACGAGCGCGTTCTGTTGGCCCTCGAGGCGCGCGAGCAGGTCGCCGGCCGGCAGCGATTCGGGCGAGACGCGCGCGTCCACACGGCCGCCGCTCCGCGCGCCGCGGACGACGAGCTTCAGCCGCCGGCCGCTCGCCCGCGCCTCGATCGCGAGCGCCGCCGTCGCCGGCGAGATGCCGGTTCGCTCCACCTCGCGCGGCGTCGTGTCGGCGTCGAGCAGCACGTTCGCCAGCGCCGCCGTCTTCGCCGCCGCATCCCAGCCGTCGACGTCGAGCGACGCATCCGCTTCCGCGATCCCGCGTGCCTGCATCTCCGCCAGCGCCTCGTCGAACGCGCGGCCCTGCTCCATGGCCGTGAGGATGTAGTTGGTCGTGCTATTGACGACGCCGCGAAAGCCGACGACGCGAGCCGCCGGAAGCGCCTCGCGCGCGAGATTGAAGATGGGCACGCCGTCCATCACCGCGCCCTCGAAGAGGAACCGGCGCCTGGCGCGCGCGGCGGCACGCGCAAGACGCCGGTAGGCGAACGCCGCCGGACCCTTGTTCGCCGTCACGACGTGCGCGCCGCAGGCGAGCGCCGTTCGAACATGCGCGACCGCCGGTTCGCCCCGCTCGATGTCGAGCGTCGTCGTTTCGACGACGACGAGGCGGCCGTCGCGCGCAGCCGGCCCGTCGCGTGCGCACGCTTCGCGGATGAACGAGAGCGCGTCAGACGCGCGCGTGCGGCCGAGATCCCTCGCAACGTAGCGCGGCCCCTCGCGGCGCGTCGTGATGCCGATGATGCGCGCGCGGATCCCGTAGTCGTCGGCGAGCCTTTGCCGCCGTTCGACGAGCATTTCCGCGAACCGGCGCGCGACGTTGCCGTATCCGACGAGGAGCAGATCGAACGTCGTCACCCGCCGACCTGCGCGGCGAGCCCGGCGATCAGCTCGCGCGCGCGCTCGAGGCCGGTGCGTAGATACTGCGGATCCTCGCCGAAGCCGATGCGGAGATAGCCGTCCATCCCGAAGTGATCGCCCGGCACGACGAGGACGCCTTTCTCCTTTCGCAGGCGCGTCACCAGCTCGGTCGAATTGATCGGATGGTGATAGCGAACGTAGACAATCGCGCCGGCGTCGGGCGGCGCGTAGGTGAACAGCCCGCCGTGCGCGTCGAGCCATTCGGCGATGAGCGGGAAGTTGCGACTCAGGATCGACCGCGTGCGGCCGAGAATGCGCGAGCGGCGCGCCGGGTCGAGCGCGCGCCGCGCGAGCGCGTCGCTCAACGCGCCAGGCGCGATCGTCGTGTAGTCGTGATACGACCAGAGCGCCGCGACGAGCGCCGGCGGCGCGACGATCCAGCCGATGCGCAGCCCCGGCAGCCCGTACGCCTTCGAGAGGCCGCTCGTCACGATCACGCGATCGTGCCGCCCCCACATCGTCGGCGTCTCGCGGCCGTCGCGCTCCGCGCCGCGGTAGATTTCGTCCGAGAGAATCCAGCTGCCGTGCCGCGCCGCCGCCGCGGCGACGCGATCGAGATCCGGCGCCTCGAAGCGCGCGCCGGTCGGATTGTTGGGGTTGCAGACGACGATCAGCTTTGTGCGCGGCGACACGAGTCGATCGAGCGCCGCGGCGTCGATCGTCCAGCGCGATCCGTCGTTCGCGAGCGGCCATTCGCGGACCTCGGCGCCGAAGCCGCGCGCCAGGCCCCACGTCTGCATGTAGTTCGGCACCATCATCACGACCTCGTCGCCAGGCTCGACGAGGTTCCACGTCGCGAGGTAGTTCGCCTCGGATCCGCCGTTGGTCACCTGCACGTGATCCCGGCTCGCGCCGTCGTAGAGCGCGGCAATCGCGTCGCGCAGCGGCGCCGTGCCGTTCGACTGCGTGTAGCGCAGTCCTTCGGCGAGCAGCGCGTCGCGCGACGCCGCATCGTCGACCAGCTCGCCGAGCGTCAGCGGTTGCACGCCGCTCTCGGAGAGGTTGAAGTCGACCTCGTTCTCGTAAGTCGACTGCATGCGCTCCATGGCGAACGTTTCGATTCTCATGGCGTCACTCTACCGTTTTCCGTGAAAGGGTCGGCCGGGAGTCCTGGACTATACTGGCTTCCTTTCAGGTGACACCAGACCCCACGGGCGGACGGTTCCGCCGCACCAGAGCCACGATGAGCACTGCGGCACCGCCGAACGTCGCCCGGATTCCGGGCGGCGATTTCCTCATGGGCGCCGCCGATGCGGAAGAGGACGAGCGGCCGGTGCACCGCGTGTTCGTCAGCGAGTTCTTGATCGGCCGCTTTCCAGTCACCAACGACGAGTACGCGCGCTTCGTGCGCGCCGCCCGCCATCGCGCGCCGGCTGTCCGCGACCTGCCGCTCGTCGCGGGCGGCGGACGCGATGTGCTGTTTCGCGACATGGCTGCGCCGTACGAATGGCACGGCGATCAGCCGCCGGCCGGCCACGGCGGCCATCCCGTCGTCCTTGTCGCGTACGACGACGCGACGGCGTACTGCCGGTGGCTGTCCGATGAGTTGGGCCGCGTCGTGCGCCTGCCGAGCGAAGCCGAATGGGAGCGCGCGGCACGCGCCGGCGTCGACGGCCTGCGCTATCCCTGGGGCAACGAGATCGACGCGTCGCGCTGCAACTTTCTCACTGACGGCGCCGCGAAGCGCCAGCGCGGCACGCGGCCGACGGGAACGTATCCGCCGAACGCGTACGGGCTATACGACGTCTGCGGGAACGTCTGGGAGTGGGTGTCCGACTGGTACAGCGCCGACTACTACGGCCTCGGCGAGGCGCGCGATCCACGCGGACCGGACGCCGGCGCGCTCCGCATTGTCCGCGGCGGATCGTGGGTGAACGACGACGTCTCGATGCTGCGCTGCGCCTATCGACACAAGGTGCCGCCCGATACCTACGCGTACAGCGTCGGCTTCAGGATCGTATGCGAGCGGTGATGGCCGCGGTGGTCGCCGTGCTCGCCGCCGCGCTGCCGGCTGCCGCGCAGGCAACGGCAGACGCGTCGAACGTCGTCGTGACGATGGGGGAGGCCGTCGTGCAGCGTGCGCCGGACCGCGCGTTCGTCCCGATTGCTTCCGAAGCGCGCGCCAGGAACCCGCGCGACGCGCAGCGGCAGAACGCCGACGCGATGAAGGCGGTGCGCGACCGGCTGGCGCAGGCGGGCATCGGCAAGGACGCCGTTCGCACCATCGGCGTGGATTTGCAGCAGGAGTTCGATTTCCAGCAGGGCCGCCGCATCCCGCGCGAGTACGTCGCGCGCAACACGATTGAAGTGCGCATCGACGATCTCACGCGCGCCGGCGAAGTGATCGATCTCGCCGTGCAGGGCGGCGCGGCATCGATCGGCGGCATCAGGTTCGATCTTCGCGATCGCGCCGCCGCCGAGCGTGAGGCGCTCCGGCTCGCGGTCGCCGACGCGCGCGAGCGCGCCGACGCCGCCGCGTCCGGCGCCGGCCGCGCCGTCGACCGGATCGTGAAGATCGAGGACGCGCGCGACGTCGCGATCGTCCCGCCGCGGCCGATGATGACGATGGCGCGCGAAGTCTCCGCGGCGGCGCCGACGCCGATCGAGAGCGGCGCGATCGAGATCCGCGCGCGCGTCACGCTCACCGCCTCGATGAAATGACGGAGACGATCGCCGCCGCGCTGACGCCGGAAGGGTACGAGCGCGCCCGCCGCGCGCTGATGCGCCGCGATCCGATCCTCGGCGCGGCGATCAAGCGAATCGGTCCGTGCCGGATGGCCGATCGCCAGCGCGCCGACCATCTGAGCGCGCTCGTCGGCGCCATCGTGAGCCAGCAGCTCTCGACGAAGGCCGCGGCGACGATCTTCGGCCGCTTCGTCGCGCTCTTCCCCGAGAGCCGCATCCCCGACGCGGCGGCAATCGCCGCGCACAGCGACGCGGCGCTGCGCGCTGTCGGCCTCAGCGGCCAGAAGGTGAGCTATCTGCGCGATCTCTCCGCGCGCATCGCCGACGGCCGCCTCGATCTCGACGCGCTCGACTCGCTGCCCGACGACGCCGTCATCGAGCGGCTCACGGCGGTGAAAGGATTCGGACGCTGGACGGCCGAGATGTTCCTCATGTTCCGCCTGCACCGTCCCGACGTGCTGCCGGCCGGCGATCTCGGGATCGTCAACGCGATCCAGCGCCTCTACAGGCTGCGAAAGCGTCCCGACGCCAAACGCATCCTGAAAATGGGCGACGCGTGGAAGCCGTATCGATCGGTCGCGTCGTGGTACCTCTGGCAGACGCTCAGAAACGAGCCTTTGTCCAGAGCAGCAGGTAGCCCGCCGCGATCGCGATCAACGTCCCGCGCTCGCTAAAGAGCGCAGCAGAGAGCGCAAAGGGAGCAGAGACCGCAAAGGGGACCGCGACGCGAGAAGGCAGCCAGCGGGGCACGCGCGACAGATAGTCGTTGTAGGCGTTGCCGATCCGCTCCGCCAGCAACTGCTCCTCCCATCGCACGATCGCGTGATACTCCGCGGCCAGGAGCACGAGAATCACCGGCGCGAGCCACACCAGGCGCGCCGTCAACGCGAAGCCGACCCACACAGCGATGTTGCCGATGTACAGCGGATTGCGGACGTAGGCGAATGGGCCGCTGGCGACGAGCGGCCCGAGGCGGTCGCTGCGCGTGCGCGAGACGACGCCGATGTGCTGCACGCCCCACAGGCGCAGCGCCTCGCCGGCGAGCGTGAGCGCGACGCCGGCCGCCAAGAGCGCGGCCGACGGGGGCGTCTGGCCGGCTCGAAGCGTCAGAATAGCGAGCGCAAAGGGAAGAGGAACCAGCGTCCGGCGCCGAAAGAGCCAGCCGCCGAGGCGGGTCGTGAGGTCGGGTTGGCGTCGCACGAATGGTCGTCAGTTTGACAGCGGACGTCGGGTTGATAAAATCAGGACTCATTCGGTCGGATATCGGCATGGCTCCCTCGAACGCCTCATCAGTGCTGGATCGGGCGCCCGGCTCCTCGGTGCTCGACATGATCGGCCGCACGCCGCTGGTGCGCCTGCATCAGTTCGAGCGCGAAACGCCCGGCGTGGAGCTCTATGCGAAGGCGGAGTGGCAGAATCCCGGCGGGTCGGTGAAGGATCGCGCCGCGGCGCGGATGATTCTGGACGGCGAGGCCGCAGGCAGACTCACGCCCGGCAAGACGATTCTCGACGCGACCTCCGGGAATACCGGCATCGCGTACGCGATGGTCGGCGCCGCGCGCGGATACAAAGTGAAGCTCTGCGTTCCGGAGAACGCGAGCCCCGAGCGCAAGCTGATCCTGCGCGCGCTCGGCGCCGAGCTCGTGCTCACCAATCCGCTCGAGAGCACCGACGGCGCCATCCGCGAGGCGCGGAGGCTCTACGCCGAGGATCCCGAGCGCTATTTCTATCCCGACCAGTACAGCAACGACGCGAACTGGAAGGCGCACTACGACACGACGGCGCCCGAGATCATCGAGCAGACGAGCGGCCGGTTGACGCACTTCGTCGCCGGCCTCGGCACGAGCGGCACGTTCGTCGGCACGGGCCGCCGGCTGCGCAAGCACAGCGCCGCCGTGAAGCTGATCTCGTTTCAACCCGACTCGCCGTTTCACGGCCTCGAGGGGTTGAAGCACATGGAGTCGGCGATCGTGCCGGGCATCTACGATCCCACGCTCGCCGACGAGGATCTGCGAATCGGCACCGAGCGCGCCTATCGAATGGTGCGGCGGCTCGCTCGAGAGGAAGGATTGCTCGCGGGCATCTCGTCGGGCGCCGCGGTCGCGGCGATGCTCGACGTCGCCCAGCGGCTGACGAGCGGCGTCGTCGTCACCGTGTTTCCCGACGGCGCGGAGAAGTATCTGAACGAGAGCTTCTGGAACGTGAATGACTGACGCGCGCGGGCTGACCATCACGAGCGCGGTCGATCGCGCCATCCGCGCGCACGGCCGCGAGACGTACCCGCACGAGTGCTGCGGCGCGCTGATCGGGCGCGACGGCCGCGCCGCCGACGTCGTCGGGTTGCCGAACACGACCGAGGAAGGGCCGCGGCGGCGGTTCCTCGTGCGGCCGTCGGACTACCGCGAGGCCGAACGGCGCGCGACCGAGCTGGGCGGCGAGCTCCTCGGTTTCTATCACTCGCACCCGGATCATCCGGCGCGGCCGTCGCAATACGACCTGGATCACGCGTGGCCGACCTTCGCGTACATCATCGTGGCCGTCGCCGACGGACAGGCGGAGACGATGACGGTGTGGTTTCTCAAGGACGATCGATCGAGCTTCGAAGAGGGCACTCTGCATCATGGCGAAAATCCTCATCCCGACCCCGCTC